>FWPV01009839.1_pt1 | contig 15982 bp, 16 predicted proteins | sample 2228371 | NCBI WGS metagenome assembly FWPV01 (sample SAMEA103939776, study PRJEB20133) | metagenome | reverse complement strand
ACCCTTTGGCGAACGGATTGGCGGCCAGAAAACCGGCCTGGGCTTTACCGGCCATCTGGAAGATACCGATATCGGCTTAACTTATATGCAGGCACGATACTATGATCCAGTCATAGGTCGTTTCTACTCCAATGACCCGGTTGATACACTTAGTCACCTAAATAGTCCGAATGGTACTCACGGTTTTAATCGCTATGCATATGCCAATAATAATCCGTATAAATATACAGACCCCACTGGCATGAGTTCGTATAACCCACAACAAATGGCTGTTACTATGGCTCCTGACCAGAAATCAGCTAAAGCTATTCATGCTTCGTACACAACTCCAAGATCAGGCTCTGATACAACTAAAATAGTAGCAGGTGCCGCTTTAGCTGTTACGGGAAACCCTGTTTCGGGTGCCATTTTAATGGGCGAGGGATTGTCTGGAGAGTCGTTGGTAGAACAAGGGGCACTTGCAGTTACCGATGACCCTGAGCTTTCTAAAAACATTGCAACGGGTGCAGACGTATTAGGTGGATTGAAAGGTGTCGGACAAGGCTTGAAGAAGGTTATGGATAATTTTGGTCCGGAAACTGTGAAAGAAATGCAAAAAGGGGCTACGGAGCTTACAGCTGAAGGAGCAGTTTTAGGCAATGATGTAGATCAGGCAATGGAAAATAAGCGAGATCAGCACGAGGAATATAATGATAATTAAGAGTTTAAAAAACAATCTGAACATATTATTTTCACTAGCTGTCGTGCTTGTGATCGGGTTCATAATTATCAAAAGTATCATGGCTGATCATAAGTTTGTTAAAGGGTATGTTGAAGAAATAGATTGTCACGCTGATGCTAAAAGAGATGGCATATATTCTTATTATCTCAAAACATCCAATAATGAGCGTTTTAGAAATCGGTTAGATATACCATGTGAATCAATTTCTAAAATTGAAATAGGTGATCCTATCGAAGTGGAGAGCAACGGTCATATTTTTGTTCAAGTGACTCACAATGGTGTTGAGTTATTCGATAAGGGCCTGTTGAGCATGAAGAGGAGTGGCGTAAATGTCATTTTTGTACTTTTGTTTATACTAGCTGCATGTGACCTAATCTACCGTTTGTTTTTTTATAAAAAGAATAAATGATATTTTAAATCCAAAGCCCCTCCCTCACCAGTAACTTGGTGTCGGCGGGGCTTTTTGTTACCAACACCAGAGCCCAACCACGACAATAACGCCCTGAACCATGGCCCACGCAGTGCTCGTGTTGACACCAATTATTAACGTCACACCTGCGTTTCTAGTTGACAATTAAGGTACGTCACGACTAATTTGTTTGATAAATGAGCGATATGCTTAGTCAATTGGGGAGAATACAGCATGAGTATTAAACCGGGACCGAAACGGAAAAATGAAGATGGCTCACCTGACAAACGCCAGCGCGTCAGACCCGAAAATCAAAAAGAGCATCCAGATCTCAAACCCCACAAACACAAAAAGGGTGAATAATTCACCCAATCAGTAAGCCTATACCTGCAATCTCCGATATTTGAGGCGAGGCTTTATTACCAAAGTTGCCAATGCAGCCTTAACAGGCTTTAAGCTTAAGCACAGACTGTCACCTCTGCACGCCTCGATCTCTTACGGTGCAAAAGTTAGTTAGCTGTCAATAACTTTTCCTTGAGACGAATAAGGTGAAAGCTTGCACCACTTGTTGCATCATTGAAAACTTCATCACTCTCATCAAAAGATGCGCCAAGTATAGTTTGGAAGCCTTCTACACTTGCACAGTTTTTTATGAGCTGATTGAAACTCGTACAAGCCATTGAATGTTGAGCTGGTTCATCAAGTATTAGTAGACCGGGATGGTTGCCTTCATGCTCAGAAGAAACATACCTTATCGCCAGTAAATAAGCCCATATTAGTCTCACAAAGTCGCTTGCAGAAGAATCAGACTTAATATCTGTCTGAACTTCTCTTAGCTCAATACCTGACAGAAATGGAAATAGGGTGTCTTTATTCAACTCAATATCTTCAATTTGAGCACTACGATATCCGAAAATCTCGGCATTCTTTCTAAAAACACCTTGCATAGCCCTGATTTTTGAGACGTCAGATACGGAATATCTTTCGTCAGGAATATTATTTAGTGACCTTCTTAATAAAACCAGCTCACTTTTCAAACTTTCAAACTCTTTTAACTTTTGTTCTATTTCGTCTAACGACCGAACCAATATATCTCTTTTAATTTCAAGTGAGACCTTGACTCGAATATCAGTTTCCGAGACCAGCGCAAAACTTCTAAGGTCCTTTTTTAAACTAACGGTTCTGACTCTCGACTCTTTTATTTTTTCTTCCAATGAAGCTCGTTGGATATCCATTTGTTCTAAAGACTTTTGGAGTCCCCCAATGTATCGTTTTACCATCTTTTTTTGATTTTCGAGAAATTTAATGTTCTCATCTACATCCATCGGTTGTGACAGAGTATCTGCAAGTAACAAAGAGTCATCGACCGTTTGATGGCAAGATGGGCATTTGTCTTTAGCAAGAGAAATTTCAGATTTTGCACCAAACGTTCTCAACTTCTTTGCTACTTTATTTTTTGCAAGGTCTTCATCAATGCCACGCAATGTGTATTCGTATTCCTCTAACCTTGCTTTGGCAACTTTCAATTCGGACCTGACATTGTCAGCAATGCCTGTTAAATCATCGAATTCAGTTCTTGAGCTTTCGTAATCTTTAACTAACTCCAAAGGCGCACTATCACTAATTATTGTTTCCTTCTTAACTAGCTTTTCTATCTTTTCAGTAAGTTGGCTTAGGTAAGAATATACAGCTACGTGATCTTCACCATCAATCTTATAGATGTTAACTAGATCCCTATTAAATGAGTCCAGAGCAGTTTTACTTAGCCCTTCTATCTTTAGAATTGAGTTCTTACACAACAGATTGACAGCAACAAATAACTCATCCCAATCTTGTTGTAGAGTAAGAAGCTGAGAATTTATTTTATTTCTTTCTCTATCATTTTCGAAAACGTCTAAACCCAACATGTACTCGACAATCTTGGTTTTAACATCTTTAATTGCATAGTATGGGGTGTTGGCGATATAGTCTGTCCATCCTCTTTTCTGTTCTACTATCATCGATGAAAATAGAGTCTGGAGGTAGAGCTTTGCTTCGCTTCCTTTAGCAGTAGGGACGTAAGGTAGTTCTAATTCAAGAAAATCTTCCAAATATGAAAAAAAACCATACTGCTTGTTTTGAGCGGAACCTTTATCATGTAGATATGTATGGACTACTTGATAATTTCCATTTGCAGATAAATAGGGGCCTTCAATAATATCAGCAAGCTTTGGGTCTTGCCCTTTGGCAACTATCGCCCTCCTAATTGTAATTTTATTATTTTTTTTATTCTCCAACTCAATATATACAAATGAATTAATTATTTTGTGTTTCTCACGATCAACACCTTCAACATAATCTTTGAGAGCATAAGGTAGGACCTTATTTCCGATCCCTCCGATTATTTCTTCCATACCCAAAGAGTAAGTAATAGAATTAATCAAAGTGCTTTTCCCTGAGCTATTATCGCCCCTTATAATATTAAGACCATCTTTGAAATCACACTCAAAATAAAAATCTTGATCAGTTGCAGTGACTTCAATTTTAAATTTCCTTATTCTAAGCATTATTATTCCCACTCTTTAACAATAGCATCAACCATTTGCTCGGTGACTTTAGTTCCTAATTTTTTCAAAAAGTTAAAGTCAGGTTCGTATAGATCTACGGCTGGAATACTACTTAAGAATTCCCCACCACTTTCAGATAACAAAAATCCGCCGGACTGCCGAAGAACCAGTTTTTCCGCAACACAGTATTGGAGAGCAAAATTAAGAGCAGGATCTACCCCCCATACCTGAAATACAATTTTCCCATCATTTATTGTTTCATTTAATATTATTTTACGACCTTCTTCCTTCAATACCCAGTTTAGTAAGTGCATTTTTATTAAGCTAGATCGCTTTCCGCGCGAAGCTAACTTTAGGATCAATAAGATTCTAAGAATTTTGAAGAAAGGCCGATATTCAGGAGTTACAGGCATAGCTGCCCGGTTAAATGATAGTTTGCTCATTACTCAATGCTCAACGGACAAAGTGCTAGCCATTTAGACGTCATGTGGTCAGCTATTTTATAAATATCAGTTTCCCCAAGAAGGGAAATAGACTCTTTGAGTCTTGTAGCTAATTCAGAACGAACTTTTTGAATTAACTCTTCAGGACTTCCCTGCCACGTGACGGATAACTCATCTACTTCATCTTCGTACTGATTAATTACCCTTAAAATCTGGAAGTAAATTTCGGCAGCTTCTTTCTCAATTTTTTTGAACAAGCTCTCGCCCTCAAAGAGCTTTCTGATTGTGATCTCATTGAGTTTTTGATGTTGTGATGTCTGCAAGTTACCATCTACTATGCAACGTTTTTTATTTTTCCTACTGATATTTAACTCATACTCAGTTAAATCTTCGTTGTCACTAATACTAAGAATCGGTTCTGCTTCTAAAAATGTAAGCTTCGTTCCGGTTGAAGCATAAATTTTCTTGATCTCCTCTCCGAAGTGATCTGCGTCTTTGAGTACAACTCTAAAATCATCAGTTAAAATCGGAAGGTTCCAACTTCTAACTTCGGTTTCTTTGGTTCTTGAGTGTTTGACTAAATCATTGTGAGTAATATCTGGCGTAACAAAAACCCATTCAGACAGTTTTTCTGTGCCTAGTCTTGCGGCAATTGCACTCTGATACGTTTTTAATTTTCCCAAGTCTTTTGTTATCTTGTCTCTTTGTTTTTCGTAGAGCTCAGTAACTGAGTACAGCCTATCTGGACAATAGCATTGAAATGCAATCCCTGTATTGAGAACAAACCCCTCGATACCATAATCTCCGGGAGAAGCTGGCATCTCCTGATAATTCTGATCGCCATACTTGAGCTTGAACACTCTTTGAAATAAATCTTCCCAAGAACCACCGTTGAAAGTACCGTATTTCGTCTGAATCATTCGCGATTCCTTGCTCCTCAGAGTTTTCATTCACGGATTAGAATTTTTTTGACATATTCTAGTCAATCATGGCAGATGTAAAAGCTGGTCAGCAAGTCACAGTGTAGATTTTTCATTAAATACTGGTGGTTAGGTAGGTTTTAACTTTATTAATTGCTCAGATGGACGAAAATTGAGTTTGCAGGCTCATTTTGCAAATTTACGCCAGCAAAAGCAGGATGCTGTTGTTTTTAGCTAACGAGATTTCAATTGCAGAGTAATTCAGTTAACAGAGTAATCATCAATTGGAGCACTTTGCAGCGCGGTGCTAAGCTGAGACTGTTAGGAGGCTCCACTATGAATATTCTGTTTTTGTGTACCGCAAATCTTAATCGCAGCAAAACAGCGGAGCTGCATTTTGCTGCAAAAAATCCTGCTAATGCATATCGCTCTGCTGGCTTGAGCGAAAAAGAGTGCCGTCGTAATGGGACTACTTTATGTACCGAAGCACTGCTTGAATGGGCTGATGTAGTGTTCGTTATGGAAGATGCGCATGTCAGGCGAATTGAGCAATACACTGCTCAACGTTTCTTAAATAAAATCATCAATTTAGACATTCCAGATATTTACAGTTTTGGTGATGCCGCACTGATCGAACAACTTGAGTTAAGCTACAACGCAAAACAACGTGGCTAAAGAATTCATCGTGTTGCCGACCCGCTTTTGTAGATTTCAGACAGTTAGCTGTCAATATTCATAGCAAATGCAAACTCAGTTATATCAACCCTTTGGAGGGTTTGACTTGAAAATAGCCGACGCAGGCTTGAGCTGAGTTTTACACATCCCGCCAAATTTGCTGCCAATAATGAGGCCGGAGCGTTGTTGTTTTTTTCGCAGCTTTTTGAGCTGGCGTGGGTTAAGTTTTTGTTGCCGCGCTAGGCGCTTTTGATGGCACTGCTGGCCGCGCTGTTTACTTCTACTGATCGATTCGTAAGTCGTGGTGCTTACTTCGATAGGTCTTGGTGTAATATTTGCTACGGATATTTTCAATAATTCAGAAATTTTAGCTTTATTACGTCTGATCAGTTTTCGTTTCATATTTATGAGTGAGCAATTGCCAACGATGAGTATGTTAAAAGATTAGTCTATTTTCTGTGAAGTGCTTAGTTAAATAATATTAAGATGTGTCGGAGATTTAAAGGCGCTTAATGAACCCCCCTGTTTTTTCGAGAATATGTTTTTGGCGTTTTTAATATGGCTGCTTGAGTAATTTGTCAATAGGATTCATTTTCTGCGCGGCGGTTAATTGTATGATTTATAATAATTTACCTCAGTGGGTTTTTATGGATGATTATTTAACTGTTTTACTTCTACCTAGATGGTTAATTTTATAATAAAGCGTGATGCCACTCATTGCTACACTACCCACCATTGCTTTTTTGAGGGGTTATCAGCCCTACGTTGCGTGGTAAGATTGGGTATGATTATTTTTATAAATAATATCTGTTCAGTGGCATCAATGTTTCATTTTAACACAATTTTAGTGTTGGCCTGATAAGTTTTTCCGTTTCAAAATTGTGGTAGCCATGTGCCATTTGAACGTCATTTTGCATTTGCATATTCTCTAAAAATGACCGAGATAACTTCAGTGTCATGACGCATCTATATTTTCTAGCGTGAAACACAATTCGCTTGATGGTGAAACGGAAATAATTTTCCTCATATTAATTTTTCGCCGACTAATTACTTTCGTAACTGGAAAAGTAACGGTGATATGGCTGACTGTTAAGGTAATTGATAATTTTATCGCTAATAAAATTTTCTTTTTCGGCTTTGGGAAGAGATTTGGTTGAGTGAATAAAACCTTTCACCACAGATAAATCCACTTCAAATTGTGTGACACTCAAAAGTTGGCTTGATTTTCTTTTATAAAGTGAGTTGCATTCGAGTAAAAATGCTAAATAAATGAATAGTTCAAATATATTTGATATTTCATACTTGTACACCATCAAATATAGAAACAAGGCATACAAATACTTTTCGGCCTTTCTGCTTTGCTGACAACCATCTCGGTATTCATACCCGATGTACAGTAATGTTAATGCATGCAGAGAATCAATTGACTTGTTTGCATATAATTTTTCAAGTTGACATGTGTATTGACGTTTAATGTTACGAGAGAATGCTTCAGCGGAAAGATTTTGATGAAAATTATGCCGGATAAAAATTTGCTTTCTTAGCTCTATTGGTAGGCGATATGCGCTCAGACAAACGCTTATGCTTCTGTTTAGTAACATCCAAAACTGATGACGTAAACCCAGCAAGTTAAGTAGTCCAATAGCGTCATCAACGGAGAAAATCGTTTTTCGATTACTAATTGGCTGCCCTTTCTCAAGCTTGTACCAATAGTTGCTTACTAACTCGCTATGAAACCTTGTGGTGTCAATTTGATTTGGGGCGTTGTAGCGATGCCTATCCTTTGACCCCAAGTAATTCGTTAGGTCCCGCACAGAATTAAAGTTATTTCTCTCAAGATAGTCACTGAAAACCACCTGAGTAAACGCTTTCTTCAAGTCATGCCGCAACTGTTGATAGCTAGAAAATGCCAACTTGCTTGAGAATAAATGTCGATTATTTTCTGCACAAATATTGAGTTCACTGACGATTTTCATTTGTTTGGCTCAACTAGAAATATTCTAACCACTTGTTTGATATTCATTTTCTATTTCTTCGAAAGCTCAGGTTTGGTTTTTAAGAAAACAATGATTTGGGAGAATCTTAAGTCTAGCCTAAATGTTCCGTTCATAAGCAAAAGGAGGAGAACTTACTTGAGTGAAACTGAAAAGCAGGAACTGGCAAAAGCCCTAGAAGAAGATTTGTTGAAACTTCATGGCTCTCCAATTCTCACGCTGAAGCAATTACATCGAGTATTAAACTTTCGGTCGGTGGATGCGCTCAAGCAGGCAATATTAAGAGACGTATTTCCTGTACACACATTTGAAATGCCACATCGTCGGGGGAAATTTGCATTAGTAAAAGATGTTGCGAAATTTTTAGCAGAGCAAGCATTTGAAGAGGAGAAAAACGATGATTAGCTAACTGAACAGACTAAAAATCGTTGTAATAAACAATTTTATCTGGCGCAGAAACGACAAAAGCCCAATAGAGCGGCAACTCTAGGGCTTTTTTAAAACATCTTTGGTATAGATATCGAGATTAAGTGTCGTTGTAAGTGAGCCGTATGTCAAGAAAGATTGTATTTTTCTTGTCGGCCACTCTGTGCCTTTATTTTAGCAGAATAAAGGTAAAAACACATGTTATCACCGAACCAAATCAGGGCAGGCATTCGAGCGAAGTATGTACTGCCGTACATCAGTATTCGCCAACAGGCGGGATTGGCACTAGCATCGCCATCATCGATGGTGCGATTGAACAAACGTTGTGAAAAACATCAAATTGATCACCTAGTGGCAGAGCAACTGAGTGACAAACAACTGGTTGCTTCTTTGTTCCCAAATGTAGAGCATGACAGTAAAAAACGACAGATCAATTTACCCTACATCGTCGAGGAGCGTATTCAATCGAAATCAAAGCGCAAATCGCTGACGGTTCTTTATCTTGAGTACCAAGCTGAAGACCACGTTACTGCGATGAGCTATTCTCAGTTTTGTCGGAAGGTGCAAAAAGCTCTCAAACGTTGCAAATTGAGCATGAAACAGTTGCATGCGGCTGGAGAAATCGTCTTTATTGACTATGCGGGCACGAGAGTTTATTACAATTTGGAAGGGGAAAAAATTTGGGTAAAAGTATTCGTTGCTTTGCTTGGGGCTAGTCAGAAAATATTTTCCTTTGCGACCCCCGGCGAAACGACAGCCGATTGGATTGAAGCGATGCGTCAAATGTTCATCTACTACGGTGGCGTTACCGATGTAGTCGTAATGGACAATGCAAAAGCGCTAGTTTCACATCCGGGTTTGATCCCTACCTTTGTAGAAAACATAAACAGCTTCGCCGAACATTACAAGTGTCTTTTGGATTCCTGTCGTGTCGGCCATCCGCAGGACAAATCTTTGGTGGAGCTTGCCGTCAAATTTGTCACCCAGCGTATTCTTATTCCGATGAACAAGGACAGGGATTTTTTTAGTTTGCAGGAAGTTAATCTACACTTGATGAATCAGGTAGAGATGTTAAACAATCTCAATTTCCAAGGCCTGAATTTTTCTCGTAATGACCTGTTTAACAAAAACGAGAAGCCACTGTTAAAACCACTCCCGTCCACCGATTTCGACCTCATTATCGATAAGAAACTGCAACAGGTGTCACCAGAGTACACCGTTGAACATAAGAAACATCAGTACTCTGTACCTTTCAGTATCGTTGGTGAAGTTGTGGAAGTGTATATCACGCTGACGCATCTACGTGTCGTTCATTTGCATCTGCTAGTTGCCGAGCACGCATTAGTTGATGATCCACTTGGCGCAACCATGCTCATAGAACACATGCATCCAGACCACCGGGCTGATTTGGAAAGCAATGATATGCAAAAAAATATGGGTTGGGCTGCGGCGTCAGGCGCACATATTGGCGAACTCGTAGCGCTGTGGTACTCGAAAGTATCAAATCCTCACTCTCGTAGCATTGGAAAACGTTGCCGCGCACTGATGAACATCAGTACTAAAAACGGTATTCGTGTACTTGATGATGCCTGCGGTTATGGCTTGCGCCAAGGTATGACCAGTGTTTCTGATATCGAGTTGATTGTGCGTGCGCAAGGTGAGCAAGATGGTATTCAGAACCTGCCAGCTTACATTGCATCACATGAAAATGTGCGTGGCCGTGGATACTACGGAGATCATCATGAAGCTTAGGGAAAATATTGAAACAAGGTGTAAGAAGTTAAAACTTAACGGATTCTTGGTAGCGTTGCAGGATCAGTTGTCTTCGAAAGCCTACGACACACAAAGTTTTCTGGTTCGGCTCGATCACTTGCTGCTGGCTGAAGAGACGTCCAGCATCAATCGGAGCATTAACAGACTGCAAAAACAAGCGAGACTGCGCTGGCCTAATGCAGCTGTCGCCATGATAGATTACGGGTATCATCCCGGCCTGAGCCCCGCCAAGATTGCGGATCTCGCTGAGCTGCACTGGTTGTATAACAACCAGCATGTTGTTATTTGTGGCCCAACTGGATCAGGTAAAACGTATTTAGCCTGTTGTTTGGCCAATCAGGTGATCATGGCTGGTTACGCTGTATTGTTTTTTCGCTACAACGAATTGCTGCTGCAACTTATTGCCGCAGACAAGGGAGAGCGCTTTACGCAGTACTGTAAAAAGCTCAATCGCGCTCCGGTAGTAGTGATCGATGATTGGGGCGTTGCGCCGTTAAGTGCGACGCAACGGCATTTGTTGTTTGAATTCATTGAATCACGCGACCAAAACGCATCACTGATCATTACTTCGCAGTACCCAATGTCTGACTGGCACGAAGCATTTGGTGATCCGACTATTGCTGATTCTGTCTTAGACCGAATTATTCATAATGCTCATCATATTGATCGCAAACAAGGTGGTTCAATTCGCAGCAAACTCGGTGTTAAAGGAGGTGCGCAATGAGCCAAGCTACTCAACGCTCCTACAAGCATTTGTTGGGGCAACTAAACCTTGAAGATATTTACATACAGCAAACGTTTGAATATTACCGTAAGCGTTATGAGGTGCGTGAAGACATGCGGCAGTTCGTCCTGTATTCGACACGAATTCCTGAAGAGCTGAGGCATCACAAGTTCATTGGAGTCTGCGACCGCACACTTGGAACAATGATCCCCAAAACTCGTACGTTGGAAGGTGGGGCTCTGCGTGGCACGCTACAAGCGGTTGGCTTAGTTCATTCCACTGGAAGTGAGTATTTCAGGGGATGCATTGTATTCGCCGATACTGATGATACTGGCCATGTGGTATCCGCAGTGGGATATCGCTTCTGCGAACGTTTACGCCATTGGCATTCGCCAGTTATCTATTGGCAGAAGCCAGAGCTTGGCGCACATGTCACCCAAGGGCTTGCCTATGTTAGGGAGGTGATCTATGGAAAAACCTACCACTAAACGGATTTGGCGTTGTGTCCGCTATTATCTTCAACTTTGCGAAGCCAAAGGCGATGCTCCAGACACTATTATCAACAAGCGAGCTGGACTTTCTAAGTTTTTTAAATGGTGTCTGTCACGGTCTGTCTATTACGTCGATCAAATTGATCTCGATTTGATGGACGACTATATGCATTGTCTTAACACTTATCGTAAGCCTTTGGACGGTAAACCAATGACTGTTGCCGTCAAACGCGGTTATCTCACGTTTGTGAAAACTTTCGTTGAAAAACTCTATATGAAGGGGGTCTTGAGCACGAACGCACTGGAGCACATTGAGCTGCCCAAAATTGGGCGTCCATTGCCAAAGGCTGTTTTTACTGAGAATGAGATCCAGAAAATCTTAGATCAGGCCCTGTTGTTCGGTTTTACTGGCCTGCGCGACCGGGCAATCTTGGAAACCTTTTTTGCGACTGGTATTCGTCGTACCGAATTGGCAAATTTGGATATTGAAGACATTGATCTGAACGAGCAACTGGTCAGGATCAGAAAAGGCAAGGGAGGCCGGGAACGCATTGTGCCCATCAGTGAGCGAGGTTGCGAATGGATAGCGCTTTATCTGAGTAAAGTCAGGCCACGTATTGCATTCTTGGCTTCAGGTAGCACCTTATTTCTTGCAAACAATGGTAAACGCTACGAGCCCCACAAACTGTCAGATATGGTCTCCCGCTATGTAAAGTTAGCAGGTATCAAACGGGCGGGGTCTTGTTACCTGTTTCGGCACGCAACGGCCACAACCATGCTTAATAACGGCGCGGACTTAAGGCATGTGCAGGAAATGCTGGGGCACGCCGATATCTCAACAACACAAATCTATACCCATGTCTCTCGTTCTAAGCTGGCAGAAGTTTACGGGAAATCTCATCCGTCAGCGCTGAGCAAGCAGCGACTATTTTGACAGTACGTACAGAGGTAATGCATATGCATTACCTCTCTTTTGCGACCGAACGTAATAGCAGTCGGATGCTTATTTAGCATGAGTGCAATGACATTTAATTTTGGGTCTAATGTCACTTGTTACGCATTGCTCGTCGAATGTTGCTGACCTGTTGTTGCCATCACCATTACATAATCCTAAGAGTCCTTTAGCTCCAAAACTGATATTTAAACTTCAGTAAGAGGTGTCTTTGACATTAGGGAGCTATTGGGGTTTACAGTCCCAGTATTAAGGGGGGAGGTAATACAAATAAACGTCAAGGCACTTATGCTTGATAAAGCCACTTAGAGCCTTTATTTATGTAGCGTTTGCCAATAATAATAAGACTGTTCCTGTCCGAAATATTGGTGTTATAATCTGACAGTCAGTTCGAGGAAATCGCTATGTCACAAACTACAGCAGACAGAATGTTGCGTCGGATCCGGGCTAAAGGCCGTGGAAGTGTTTTTACACCCAAAGACTTTTTGGATATTGGTTCTCGTGACAATGTGGACAAAACTCTCTCCCGTCTTGCGCGTAAAGGTTTGATCCGTAGGCTAGACCGTGGCCTTTTCGATTTGCCGAAGGTCCACCCAGTACTCGGTGTGTTATCCCCAACGATTGACAAACTAGCTCAAGCCGTTGCTTCAAAAACCGGTAACACAGCATTTCCATCAGGTGCTGCTGCGGCAAATATTTTAGGTCTGACTACTCAAGTTCCAGCTAGGCCGGTATTTCTGACCAACGGTACATCAGCAGTCAAAAAAGTGGCAGGTCGAACGCTTACCTTCCAACATGCTCGGATCCCGTTGATAAATACAATTTCGCTGCGTGCTAATTACACATTGCAAGCATTGCACTACTTGGGACGTAAGGAAGTCGATTCTCAAGTTTTGGGCCAATGTCTAAAACATTTAGATGATCGCGATATTAAAGGCCTAACTCAGGCTGCACCACAACTTCCTGCTTGGATGGTTGATATCGTTTCACGTATGAAAAAGGATAAACATGGAGAAGTTTAACGCGCTGGACATTGATACTCGACAGCTCGCATTCGAAGAGACTGCTGCCCGTAAAAGCCTAAGATCCACAATAATAGAAAAAGACTTTTGGGTTTGCTGGACTCTGCAAAAACTCTTTACAAACCCTGCTCTATGCCCTCATCTGACATTTAAAGGGGGAACATCTCTATCAAAAGGGTACAACTTAATTCAGCGGTTCTCAGAAGATATTGATCTAACAATTAGCAAAAATGCCCCTTTCGTTGTCGATTGCCCTAGTCCTTTGGAAGGCGACATTGGCAGCAATGAGCGAAGGAGACGTACTGAACAACTAAAAGCTGGCGCTCAGAAGTTCCTCTGTGATATTGCAATTCCGGTCTTGAGACAAGACATCACTTCGGCATTAGGGGACTCTGGATGGCAACTGATTTTGGACGACAAGGATCCTGATGGCCAAACCGTCTTGTTTGAGTACCCCAAAATGTTTGACTACACCGATGGTGACGAGACAACAGAAGTGTATATCCGACCGCATATTAAGCTTGAATTTGGCGCTAGAGGCGACATTGAACCCAATGAAATGCGCTCTATTCGACCATATGTTGCGGATGAATTCAGCCATCTATTCGATGAACCGAACAGTAATATATCGACACTAAGTGCTATCAGAACCTTCTTTGAAAAGGCGACAATATTGCACGCCCTACACCATGGTTCGAAGCTTAGACCACGTATGTCGAGGCATTATTACGACACGTGCATGATGGTGCGTGGAGGAATTCTTGGGATGGCTCAGGCAGAGCCAGCTCTTTTAGCCAGCGTTGTTGAAAATAAAAGTATCTTATTCAGAGATAGCAAGGCTTCTTATGAGACTGCGATCTTTGGCACGCTAATGTTGGTTCCTCCAGAGAGCATTATTGCTGAGTTAAAAGATGACTACAGTAAGATGGACGAAATGTTTATGGGAGAGTACCCATCTTTCGACGAAATCTTGGATGAGCTAGCTAAGGCACAAGAAATTCTAAATTCAGCAGGCCAAGTGATCCCAAACCAAACTTGACTTTGAGTTCAGTAGGAAACAATAAAACTGGGAGAAGTGTGTGGGTCATTTTCCATGCTGCTTTCATTCGCTTGTTGCTATTAGTTTTAACTCCCTCGCTATAAGTTAGATTGATCTCATGTAGTGAGGGAGAGTCTATGTTTTTGAGCCCGCGAGTGTGTATCGCACCTTGATGGATATCATATATGCCTCACGTTCTCACAGGAATATTTATGGTACTTCTAACTAGGTGAAAGTTTAACTGGCGGTAAGAAGCCAGCATTTGAAAAGGTGAATTTGTGCTATATTTTGTACAAGCTTGTTAGTTGAGATGCTAAAGTCAAAATACCCCATCAGGATGATTGGGATGCTCTTTTAAAAGCTGCCACGGACGCGCAATTCTCTCCTTGATTATCTAATCCCTTCTTTTGAAAAGAAAATAATCTGGATCGTGATTCGGATTATTTTATATGCAGCAGCGGTATTATGACCCGGTGATTGGTAGGTTTTATAGCAATGACCCTGTAGGCTTTACTGGTGAGCCGGATACCTTCAACCGCTATTCCTATGTTGCAAATAATCCGTATAAATTTACTGACCCTACTGGTGAAGCTAAGTATAAAGGTGACAAAAGTGGGGTTGCGGCAACGAATCTTGTTGCAAAAGGCGTTGTGTCCGTAACCGACAAAGGTACGCCGATACATGATTTCGCCCAAAAGGTTGTAGATATTACAGATAAACTGATTTACAACGATTCTGGATATAAAAAGCACAAAGGAATATCGAGAGAAACGGCAAAAGGTGTTGCTTCTAAAAAGCCAAAAGACGGACAGGCTGCATTGGACAATTCAGCGCCTTTAGGTGGTAACTCTAAAGCCCGAATTGGTGTAGATGTTGAAAACGCAGAGGTTGTTATTCTGAAGAGCAATGGCACGCCAGCAAATGAATACCATGGCTACGTTCCCGAACGGCTTACGAGTAAAGAAGCAAAAGCAGCCAAAAAGGCTTTTGACGGATTACTGAAAATAGACAACAAAGGTGCTTGTGAAATTTGTTCACGCATTGATCGCAAATAGAGGGGTGTATGAAACCAAATAATTATTTTGGCGCGGCGATAAAAGCCAGCCCTTTGCATTATTGCGACACACTAGAAGAAGCCATGCCTTATTTTGACGCTGGCTGGAAGGGGGATGAGGTTTGTGTAGTTATTAGCCGCTTTATTTATTTCACTGATAGTTATGAACTATTGGAAGAATGTTTAAAGCGGGGGGCAGATCCGAACGCTGGTGCGCCTGATAGTACTCCGCTTCATGTTCATTACAAGCTGAAATTTGTGCGTCTTTTAGTGCGCTATGGCGCAGATATTCATGCCAGAGATCGCTGGGGCAATACTCCGCTTCATGCAGCGCAAAGTTTATCCCTGCTTAAGTTTTATCTGGCACAAGGTGCAGATCCATTTGCCGTTAACGACGATGGTGAGCGACCGGGAGACGATTACCCCAAAGGAAAGATGTGGAATAAGATGAAAAAATACCTGCATGAGTTTATTCAAAAACAACAGCAGATGCAGTCCAGCTAGTTGAATCGCTGGGTACACTACAAGCAAGGGGTCAGGCAGTAATGCCTGACCCCTTTTCTACAACAAATACCAGGACACCCACCTAAGCAAATAAACCACTGTGCCCAAACCACAGATTACCTTTGCAAGGATTGATAGAAAATACCAGGACACCCATCTAAGCAAACACCAAACAAATACCAAGACACCCATCTGAAGCAAATAACACAGGCTGGATGTGGCCAATGGCGCCTGGGGTTCTGGCAGTTTTGACTACGACACACTGGGGAACTTAACCTATAAAACCGTG
>FWPV01009833.1_pt1 | contig 15988 bp, 12 predicted proteins | sample 2228371 | NCBI WGS metagenome assembly FWPV01 (sample SAMEA103939776, study PRJEB20133) | metagenome | reverse complement strand
CTTTTTAGATGAGATTTCAGAACTGAGCTTGCCGACCCAGGCCAAGATTCTGCGGGCTTTGCAAGAACGAGAATTTGTAAGAGTGGGAGGAGTAAAGACGATCAGCGTGGATGTACGGCTAATTTCGGCTACGAATAAGAACCTCGAAGAACTTATGGCTAAAGGAGCTTTTCGGTCTGATCTTTATTACCGCATCAATGTTGTGCCCTTAACGATTCCCCCTTTACGTCAGCGCAAAGAAGATATTCCCCTTTTAGTTAGGCATTTTTTAGATAAACATGCTGGCCCGGGAAGGAAGAAAATAACGCAAGAAGCTATGGATATATTGGTGGCCTATGACTGGCCAGGTAATGTCCGCGAGCTGGAGAATATAATTGAAAGAATCGTTGTTCTTTCTACTTCTGATGTGATTGGGCCAAATGATATTCCCTCTTCGTTGAAAATAAATTCGCGGGTGGAATTAATAAAGCTTGGTGTCTTGAATGGGCGGATCTCCTTTGAAGATGCGGAAAGAGAGTTTGAAAAGGATATTATTTTGGAAGCCTTGAAGAGAAGTAATTATGTGCAAACACGAGCTGCCGAACTTTTGGGGATTAGTCGCCGGATTTTAAAATATAAGATGGATAAATATGGTATACCTGCAGAGGGTGAAAATTAAGCGACTATTTTTTACCCAAAGACCTTTCTCCAAGCAATTTAACTATTCCCAAATTGTCAGAACTAAATTTTTCTAACAGGTAAGTTTTTCCAAATCTCCTTACCTCACCCCTCTCCCCAGGGGGAGAGTTGAAGAGTCTCGACCAAGGGAGGGAGGGTGATTAAATAAGGGCAGGGTTAAGAAATCTAGCACCGAGCACAGATAAAATGGAAATCATTGCGGGTAGGGAAAAAGAACTATTAGTTTTATCGGCCAGTAGACGGACTGATTTAGTGGCCTGCTACCCTAAATTTATGGCCGAAAGGCTCCGAGAATTTTCTCCCGAGGCAGTTCATACAGTGGTTATCTGGACGAAAAATCCCACGAATATAATTAAGAATAGGTTATTAAAAGAAACTTTGAAAAACTTCCCGCACCTCTATATACATCTGACTATTACCGGCATGGGGGGAGGTGAATTTGAACCGTTAATTCCACCCTGGCCAAAGGTCGTGCAAATGATTGAGCCGTTAATTGAATTTGTCGGTCATCCTGAACGAATATGCTGGCGTTTCGATCCCATATTAATAGTTAAAGGAGAGAAAAAGAGCTATAGTAATTTTGATTTGTTCCCAGAGATAATGGAGAGTATAAGCCCCTGGGGAATACGCACCTGTCGAATAAGCTGGGTTTCTCCATATAAAAAAGTAGTCAATCGTTTAGCTACCCAAGGTTGGCAGATTGTCCCCCAAACTTTAGCCCAGCAAAGAGAACAGGCCCAAAAAATAATGGCTTGGGCCAAGAACAAAGAAATGCAGATTCATTTTTGCGCTATGGCCGGGTTTCCCATATCCCGCTGTATTGATGGCTATTTGTTAAAAGAACTTCATCCGCAAAAATTTAATTGCTCCCTTAAAAAAGCTAAGGGGCAGAGGGAGCTTTGTGGTTGCACGGAGAGTTTGGATATTGGGTGGTATTCTCTTAAATGTAAGAACAGCTGTCTCTATTGTTATGCTTGCCCCTGAAAATAAATAAAAAGTCTTCCTTCTAATTTTTAGGCGCTATGGCGTAGGGCGTTATGATTAAAGCGATTTTTTCAAGCTTTCAGACTTGGTTAGGTCTGGCTATTATTATTGCGGCCGAGATTTTGCTTTTTTCCGGCAATTCTTTTGTGGCCATATATTTTACTCCCCTGGTCTGGAGCGGATATATTATCTTCATCGATAGTATAATTTATTATCAAAAAGGATCTTCTCTCCTTCGCCACCGGCCCAAAGAATTATTATTCCTTCTCCCCTTATCCATCCTTTTTTGGCTAATTTTTGAATTTTATAATTTATTTATTAAGAATTGGCATTATGTCGGGCTCCCTGAAGACCTTTTCCGGAGGGGAATTGGTTATGCCTGGGCTTTTGCTACTATTTGGCCAGCTATTCTCTTAACGGCGGAAGCGGTGCAAAACTCTTCTTGGATTTCTTTAAAGAGAGTTAAACCGCTGGTCATTAAAAAAAGATCTTTATATTTCTCTTTGACTATAGGCATTTTTTGTCTCACTATTCCGTTAATTGTCTCTAAAGAACTGGCTCGGTATTTAGCCGCTCCCGTTTGGTTAGGTTTTATTTTTTTATTAGAGCCGATTAATTACTGGATGGGGAGGAATTCTTTGACTTTAAAGCTTGCCGCCGGAGACCCTCGCCCTCTTTATGGCCTGCTTCTTTCCGGATTCATCTGCGGAATTTTATGGGAATTTTGGAATTATTGGGCTGGAGCTAAGTGGTATTACACAGTGCCTATCTGGGGAGAAGTAAAAATCTTCGAGATGCCCATTTTAGGATATCTGGGTTTCCCTCCCTTTGCCCTCGAGTGCTATACTATGTACTACTTTGTGCAGAACATTTTAGTTAAGGCGAAAGTTCTTTCCGAATCTTGATTCGTAGAAAACTCATCAGTTGGGGAATTAAATTTTATGCCCTCGATTGCCAAGATTTTTAGCCCAAAGGGGTTGTTAGCGCAAAAGCTGAGCACTTATGAACATCGGCCAGAGCAACAACAAATGGCTGAGGCTGTGGATCAGGCCCTTAGGGATGAACAATTTTTGATTGTGGAGGCTGGGACGGGAACGGGCAAAACTCTGGCTTATTTAATCCCGGCCATTAAAAGCGGTAAGCGAATAGTAATTTCTACCGGTACGAAAACTTTGCAAGAGCAACTTTTTTTCAAAGATATTCCTTTTCTTCAGAAGGAATTTGGGTGGCCATTCAAGGCGGCTTTTATGAAAGGAAGAGGCAACTATCTTTGCCAGAGGAGGTATAAACTCTTCGTGGCCCAGCCCCTAATCAAAATCTTTGAAGAAATCAACTATTTCCCTTTAATCAAAAAATGGGTAGGGCGAACAAAGACCGGCGATCGAGCTGAGCTGATCGAGCTCCCGGAGGATTTAGAATTATGGAAGGAAATTTGTTCTTCCAGTGACACCTGTTTGGGGCAAAAATGCGCCCATTATGAAGATTGTTTTGTTACCCGGATGCGCCAGGAAGCGGCGGCCGCCGATATTATCATCGCCAATCATCATTTATTTTTTGCGGATTTAGCCCTGCGCCAGAAAGGATATGGCGAAGTTCTGCCCCGCTACGAAGCGGTCATTTTTGATGAGGCTCACCAGTTAGAAGAGGTGGCCACGCAATATTTTGGGATAATGGTCAGCAATTATCGCCTGGAAGAATTAGCGCGAGACGCGCGGCGGGAACTAACAATTAGTCGGCGAGCAGATGCGCAGCTTCTTAAACTTTCTGATGAACTGCTGGAAAATCAAGAGAAATTCTTTAACTTTTTCCGCAAAGGAGAGACCAAATATCGCCTTCAAGAAGAAGACTTTTATGGAGAGGTAAAAGAGAGGGCCCAAAAAGTTTTGGCTAATCTTTCTTCGATAGCAGCCCATATAGAGGGCATGAAGGAAGTTCCAGAGGGTCTGCAAGCCATAAGTCGTCGTGCCCGAGATCTGCAAATGGAGCTTGCGGGAATTGGAGAGCAAGCCGAGGAGAGATTTGTTTACTGGTGTGAAATCCGGGGGCGGGGGGTCTTTTTACATGCCTCACCCGTAGAAATATCCGCAGAGATGAAGGATTGTTTATATGCCAGAGTGAAGACAATAATTTTTACTTCGGCTACTCTTTCGGCCCGCGGTAATTTCAATTTTTTTAAAACACGCCTGGGATTAACTGATTTAGAAAGAGGCCAGGTAGTAGAACTAATCTTAGCCTCTTCATTTGATATGGCCCGGCAAGCGCTGTTATATTTGCCGAAGAAGTTGCCCGATCCCAATGCCCCTGACTTTGTGAGTCGAGCGGCCGAAGAGATTTTTGAGATTCTCATGCTCAGCAAAGGTCGAGCTTTTGTTTTGTTTACGAGTATAAAGAATATGGAAGAGACATATCGACTTCTTCGTTCCCGCCTTCCTTTTACTTGCTTTCTCCAGGGAGAGCGGCCCAAGAGCGCCCTCCTTGAAGAATTCAAAAAGGATGTTCATTCGGTTCTTTTTGCCACGGCCAGTTTTTGGGAAGGAGTAGATGTCCAAGGAGAGGCTTTGAGCTGCGTGATTATAGATCGTCTCCCTTTTTCTTGGCCTAATGATCCTATTATGGAGGCCCGATTGGAAAAGATCGCCTCCGCCGGCCAAAGCCCATTTTGGGAATATCAAGTTCCCGGAGCGATTATCCTCCTCAAGCAAGGTTTAGGCCGCTTAGTGCGCACGCGCCAAGATCGGGGGCTATTGGTCATTCTCGATCCGCGGTTGTGGACTAAAAATTATGGACGGGCATTCTTAGAGAGCCTTCCTCCCTGCCCTTTTACGCATGAGCAGAAAGATATCGTTGAATTTTTCTCCCCAACTCCTTAACCCCATCCTTCTCCATAGCAGGCAAAAGGAAGAGTGCGCGCGAGAAAAGGCTTAGATGGCAGAGGAAAATAATAATGATAGAAAATAAATCTTTCTGGAAAAATTGACTGAGATGGTATTTCATATTATAATTAATTTAGCCGATTAATTTAAAGAAGGTTATGCGCTATTCATTGGTCTACCTTCGATATTTAGGCAAGGGAAAATATAAAAGTTTTGGGGAGGAAAAGAAATGGGAAATATTCCCGAAGACGAGCAGATCAAAATACCTGAAATTTTACCACTATTGCCAGTCCGCGATACGGTAATATTTCCTTACATGATCCTGCCTCTTTTCGTGGGGCGGGAAAGTTCTATAAAAGCGGTTGATGAAGCTTTAGCTAAAGATCGGATGATTTTTTTGGCCACCCAGAAGGTGGCTACGGAAGATAATCCTACTCCTGCCGGAATTTATACGGTGGGTACTGCGGCCATGATTATGAAAATGCTCAAGCTTCCTGACGGACGAGTGAAAATTTTAGTCCAGGGATTAGCTAAAGGAATTATCAAAGAATATATCCAGGAAAAACCGCTCTTTGTCGTCCGCATCCAGCGGGTAATTGAGCCACCCGTAGAAGAAATTTCTTTAGAGACCGAAGCGCTTATCCGCACAGTTAAAGAACAAAGCGAGAAAGTTCTTTCTTTGAAGGGCATCCTTTCTCCCGATGTATTAGCCATTTTGGATCAGATTGAAGACCCTGGCCGATTAGCTGATCTGGTAGCCTCTAATTTGAAGTTAAAGATTGAAGAAGCCCAAAAGATTTTAGAGACTTTCCATCCTCTCCAGCGTTTGAAAAAGGTAAATGAATTTCTGGCTAAAGAAGTGCAAGTGTCCACAATGCAAGCCAAGATTCAATCGCAAGCGCGGGAGGAGATGAGCAAAACGCAGCGGGAGTATTTTCTGCGGGAGCAATTAAAAGCTATCAAAAATGAATTGGGTGATATAGATGAGAAGACGCAGGAGATTAATGAACTTCGAGAAAAGATAAAGAAGGCCAAGATGCCTCCGGAGGTGGAAAAAGAAGCTAACAAGCAGCTCAATCGCTTAGAGCAGATGCATCCGGAGTCAGCGGAAGCCACTATTGTGCGTACCTATTTAGATTGGCTGGTGGAGCTCCCCTGGAGTATAAGCACGGTAGATAATTTAGATATTAAAAAGGCTAAACAAGTCTTGGATGAAGATCACTATGATTTGGAAAAGGTCAAGGAGCGTATTTTAGAGTATCTGGGGGTCAGAAAATTAAAAGAGAAGATGAAAGGGCCTATTCTTTGTTTTGTTGGCCCTCCGGGAGTGGGAAAAACTTCTTTGGGTAAATCTATAGCGAGAGCTTTGGGACGGAAGTTTACGCGTATCTCTTTGGGCGGGATCAGAGATGAAGCTGAGATTCGAGGGCACCGGCGAACTTATATCGGCGCCTTGCCCGGGCGCATTATTCAAGGGATAAAAAATGCTGGCTCGAACAACCCTGTTTTCATGCTCGATGAAATAGACAAAGTGGGCACGGATTTTCGAGGAGATCCCTCCGCGGCCTTATTGGAGGCTCTTGATCCGGAGCAGAATTTCGCTTTTAGTGACCATTATCTAAATGTGCCCTTTGACCTTTCTAAGGTTATGTTTATAACCACGGCTAATATTCTTGATCCTATTCCACCGGCCCTCAAAGACCGCATGGAAGTAATTAACCTGGCTGGATATACGAGCGAAGAAAAGTTAAAAATCGCCAAGCAATTTTTGTTACCCCGGCAGTTGGAAGAGAATGGCATCAGTAAAGAAATCCTTTCTATAAGTGATGAAGCGATTCTCAAAATAATTTCCGAGTATACTAAAGAAGCTGGCGTCCGTAATTTAGAAAGGGAAATAGCGGCGATATGTCGAAAAGTGGCCCGGAAAATCGCTGAAGATGAAAAAGGTCCTTTCCACGTCACGGCCTTGAACCTGCATAAATATCTGGGGCCGCCTAAATACTTATCCGATGATGAACTGGAGACAAACGAGATTGGTGTAGCTACGGGTTTAGCCTGGACTGCGGTAGGCGGGGAAATTCTCCATGTGGAAACGACGACCATGAAAGGTAAAGGGAATCTGACGCTTACCGGTCACTTAGGCGATGTGATGAAGGAGTCGGCGCAAGCGGCGCTAAGCTACGCCCGATCCAAGAGCAAGGAATTCAACCTTGATCCGGACTTCTACGAGAAACTTGACGTTCATATTCATGTGCCGGCGGGCGCTATTCCAAAAGATGGCCCATCAGCAGGGGTAACTATGGCTACTTCTTTGATCTCGGCCCTAACGCGAATTCCAGTACGCAAAGATGTGGCTATGACGGGAGAGATAACCCTGCGGGGGAGAGTGTTGCCCATTGGCGGTTTAAAAGAGAAAACCCTGGCGGCCTTAAGAGCTAAGATAAAGAATATAATTATCCCTGAGCAGAACAGAAAGGACTTAGAAGAAATCCCAGCTTATATTCGACGTAAAGTAAATTACTATTTTGTAAAGAATATGGATGAAATTCTAAAGATAGCTTTAGTCCCGCAAAAAGCGGAAGCCTCGGCCGAAATCTCTAAAGGAGAAAAAGAAGAGAAGAAAGATCGAGTAGAACCTCATTCCCTACCTTTACCTGTATGATCCACCAGTGCGGATGGGTTAGTGGAACTTCAAGAACTCGGCGAATTTGGTCTTATAGCCAGGATTAAAGAGAAGCTCCCTCCCCAGGCGCCAGGCGTAATTAAAGGCATTGGGGATGATGGAGCTATTTGTACAATAGCGAAGAATCAAGTCCTCGTTTCCACAGTGGATCTCTTAGTAGAAGGGATCCACTTTGACCTTTCCTATACTTCCCCTTACCTCCTGGGGCGGAAATCATTAGCTGTTAACTTAAGCGATATAGCAGCCATGGGGGCCAAGCCCCTTTATGCGCTAATTTCTTTAGCTTTACCCAATCATTTAAATGTAGAGTTTGTAGATGAATTTATCACAGGCTTTTTAGAAATAGCCAGGGAGAACAGTGTCTCTTTGGTCGGTGGAGATACTTCGGCATCTCCGGATAAGCTTTTTATTTCCGTGACTTTGTTGGGAGAAGGAGCGAAGGGCAAGTTAATTTTCCGTCAGGGAGCTAAGGAGGGAGATGACATTTACTTGACTGGGACTATAGGAGATTCCTTGGAAGGAATGAAAATTTTGCAACAAAAAAAGGGAAAACCTTTATCAACAGCAGAATCTTTTTTGGTAGCCCGTCACCTTAACCCTTCACCCAGAGTAAGGGAAGGTCAAGTAATCAGCCAAAAAGACCTGGCCCATGCTATGATTGACGTTAGTGATGGTCTTTTATCAGATCTGGCCCACATATGCCGAGAAAGTAAAGTTGGGGCGGTTATTTGGGCAGATAAAATTCCTTTATCATCTGCCTTAAAAGCCGCCGTGGCAGATGAAGTAGACCAGGTGTGGAAGATTGCTTTGCGGGGAGGGGAAGATTATGAGCTTCTTTTTGTCGCCCCGGTTGAGAAGGCGGCTGAGATTAAGGAGTTGAATAAAGAATGGCCTTGCGGCGTTACGCATATTGGGAAGATAGAACCTTTTGGCCATGGGATTGCCGTCAAAGATGCCCACGGGGAGATAGATATTAGCCAATGCCAGGGGTATGATCATTTTGCCCGAAATATTTCCTCCCTTCGGAAATCTGGCCAGAGGTGAAAACTTTTGGAAATTAATGCTCCTCTTAGATTGTACCTCCTTTTTTTTCTCTTTTGGGGGTTGGTCTTCTTTACTTTAGCCGAAGCAGCCCTCTTCGGTTTAGGACGGCTGGGATTAAAAAAACTAAAAGAGACCAATCATCCGGCCTATCCAATTTTGGAGCGTCTGCATAGCTCTCCCCGAAGGTTGATAATATCGTTGCTCATCGGTAATGAAGTTATGAATGTGGCGATCACCTCTTTGGCTTGTGCTTTATTCATCAGTTTTTGGGGAGAAGTAGGAAAATATCTAACCATTCTTATTGTAATTTTTACCATCCTTCTCTTTGGAGAAGTTATCCCGAAGACTATTGGGGTTAATTATGCTCCTAAAATAGCTCCGGCTTTGGCGGGCCTATTGGATAGATATATCCGCCTTATAGTACCACTGCGCTGGCTTTTGGAATTAGGGGTTAACGGTTTGGTAAAAATCTTTCGCCTCCATTATGAATTTTCACCGCCACCCTTGACTGAAGAAGTTTTTAAAGAGCTGGTCAGTTCTGGACAAAAAGAAGGAAGCCTGGAACCCGAAGAAAGAGATTTAATCTTTAAAGTTTTTAAATTTACAGACCAAACAGTGCGCAATATAATGACTCCTCGCCAGGCTGTATTTGCCCTCCCTATTACCGCTAAGATGGAAGAGGTCATCGAGGCCTTAAAAGAACATCGCTTCTCCCGCATACCTGTTTATACAGGAGATTTGGACCACATCACAGGGATCCTTTACGCTAAAGATCTTTTGCGTCTCCGGCGTCCAGAAGGGGGATTACGCCCTCTTTTAAGAAGGGCTTATTTTGTTCCCGTGAGCAAAAAGTTAGATGATTTATTTTGGGAGATGCGCAAGCAAAAAGTCCATTTGGCTGTGGTGGTGAATGAATTTGGAGGGCTTGCGGGCATCGTTACCCTGGAAGATCTTTTGGAAGAACTCTTTGGCGAGATTTATGATGAACTTGATTTTGAAAGACAGAGGCGGAGGAAGAAGAGGGAAAGAGATCGAAAATGATACCTTATTTCACCGTAGGCATAATTATTTTTATTTTTCTTATAGGGGAAGCGTTTTTCTCCGGTTCAGAGATCGCTTTGGTAGCGGCCAATCGCAAGAAGCTCAGGTCCTTGCGTCAAAGCAGTTCCCGGCTTGACCGTTTGGCCCAGAAGATTATTGCTGACCCTTCCTGGTTTCTTTCCACCACCTTGGTGGGCAGTAATCTGATGGAAGTTGCTAATACGGCAATAGTAACTTCCATATTTGTTAGCTTCTACGGGAATAGAGGTGATTTCTATGCCTTCCTCTTGCTTACGCCTTTGATTCTCATTTTTGGAGAGATATTTCCTAAAACCCTCTTTCAAGAAAAAGCGGATAAGTGGATTTTTAAGATTGCCCCGCTAATTTGGTTTTTTTCCCTTGTTTTACTTCCTTTCGTTTGGTCAATGTCTAAAGTGACCAATTTTGTGCTGGGTATTTTGCGGTTAAAAAAGGGGGAGAGCCCCTTTCTTTCGCGGGAAGAATTGCAACTTATTTTACAGGCCGAAGGCGAACATTCCGATATGAAACCATTAGAAAAAGATATGATTCACCGGATTTTTAAGTTCTCCCAGACGAAAGTGAAAGAGGTGATGATTCCCTTAGTCGATGTGGTAGCTCTGGAAGAAAAAGCCACGATCAACGAGGCTTTGGACTTAACCAGGAAGGAAAATTATTCTCGTTATCCAGTTTTTCGGGAACGGGTAGATAATATAATTGGTCTCTTACATAGCTTTGATCTCCTCCTCCTGGCCAATAAAGAAGGAACTATTCAGCCCCTTATCCGGCCTATCTCTTTTTTCCCCGAGACCAAAGCTATTGATGAGATTTTGCGAGAACTGCAGCGCCACCAGGAATCGATGGCGGCGGTAGTTGATGAGTATGGAGGAGCGGTGGGCATAGTAACTATAGAGGATATTCTTGAGGAAGTAGTAGGCGAAATTGAAGATGAATTTGACGCGGCTCAACCTCTTTATAGAAAAATAGGGCCTAAAAAATTTTTAGTTAACGCGCGCATGGAAATTGACCATTTGAATGAAGCCTTAAAAATAAACCTCCCCAAAGGGGACTATGAAACCCTCGCCGGCTTTATCTTAGAGAGATTAGGTCGGATTCCCTCGGCTGGAGAAAGCTTCCGTTATCAGGGAATTCTCCTGGAAGTACTCAAGTCTGATGAACGCTCGATCATCGAAGTTTCCATAACATTAGAAGAATGATATATTAAATTATTTAAAGCTATTTTCGAGGCCACTTTAGGAAAAGGGAAGGTGGATTTATTATTAAAAGGCCCCGAAGGGGTTTAGGCCGGGTGAAGGAGGGATAAGGAATGGACGTTGATTATCTAAGGAAGCTTTTGCAAAATGTACAAAAAAAGAAGGTTTCCATAGAAAAGGCTTTGCAAGAGTTAAAGACGCTGCCTTTCGAAAAGATTGCGTGCGCGACCATAGATCATCATCGCCCTCTTCGCCAAGGTGCAGCGGAGACTATTTTTGGCGAGGGAAAAACAGCAGAGCAAATCATCGCCATTATGGAAAGAATGGTGGCCAAGAAAGATAATGTGCTAATTACACGTTTAGATAAAGATAAGGTCACGAAAATAAAAAAAGCCTTTCCCCAGGTTAAGTATTATCCCCAGTCCCGCGTACTGACCCTGGTCAACCATCCGATCAAGATAGTTGGACGGGGAACTATTTTGGTAGTTTGTGCGGGAACTTCAGATATTCCGGTAGCTGAAGAAGCCATCGTTACAGCCCAGATGTTAGGGAATAAGGTAGAGCATCTTTATGATGTAGGAGTAGCAGGTATCCATCGTCTCGTAAGTCAAAAAGAGAAGCTCCTTGCGGCCCATGTTTTAATTGTCGTTGCCGGGATGGAGGGCGCTCTTCCTAGCGTGGTGGGAGGATTAGTGGATCGTCCTATAATTGCTGTGCCTACGAGTATAGGCTATGGAGCGAATTTCGGAGGATTTGCTCCTCTGCTAACTATGTTGAATTCTTGCGCCTCGGGGGTGGCCGTGGTAAATATCAATAATGGTTATGGAGCCGCTTACGTGGCCAGTTTGATAAATAGACTATAAAGCAGCGGGCCAACAAGCAAGCGGGTATGGTGGCTGGCCTTAAAATAAAATTGAATAGGGATTAAAAAAGGAAAAATATGAAAATTCTATATTTCGATTGTTTTTCAGGAATAAGCGGCGATATGGCCCTCTCTGCCCTTCTTGATCTGGGACTTCCCCAGGAGAAATTGGAAGCAGAGTTAGCGAAACTGAATTTAGCCAATTATGCCTTACATATTTATCAGGGGGAGCGGCAGGGGATTAAAGCCTGGGGCCTGGAAGTAAAAGTGGGGCCACAAAAAGAGGACCATCGCCATTTCAGTGATATTCGAGCGTTGATCGAGAAAAGTTCTTTAGCACCCGCGATAAAAAAAATGAGCTTGGCCATCTTCCAGCGACTGGCGGAGGCTGAAGCCAAGATCCATAATCAAAGGATAGAAGAAGTCCATTTCCATGAAGTAGGGGCAATAGATTCTATTGTGGACATTGTGGGCGTAGCTATCGGTATTGATTATTTTCAGCCGGATAAGATTTGGGCCTCAGAGCTGCCTGTGGGAAGAGGATTTGTCCATTGTCAGCATGGCCGTTTGCCCTTGCCCGCTCCGGCCACGGTGGAGATTCTCAAAGGATATCCCCTTAGAGGTATTCCTCTGGAGGAAGAACTGGTGACCCCAACAGGGGCCGCCATTGTAGCAACCTTAAGTGAACGGGTAGATGTACTGCCGAGGATGAAGATAGAAAAGATCGGATATGGCCTGGGTAAGAAAAATTTAGCCGATCGACCTAATCTTTTGCGTCTTTTTTGGGGAGAAGCTATGGCTTCCTACCTTACGGATCGGGTCTTTATTTTGGAAGCCAATATCGATGACATGAATCCGGAGTTTTACGGTTATCTCATGGAAATTTTGTTCGCTGCCGGAGCGTTGGATGTTTCTTTAAGTCATCTAATTATGAAGAAAAATCGGCCGGGGACTTTATTGCGGATCATTGCTGAAGAACAAGATTTAAATAAGCTTATTGAGATCATTTTGCGGGAATCCACTACGTTGGGGGTGCGCTTTTATGAAGCTCAGCGTCAGAAATTGCCGCGAGAGACAAGGGAAGTGGAAACTAAGTATGGCAAAGTGCGGGTCAAAGTGGCGGGAGATGTCCATTACCAGCCGGAATATGAAGATTGCCGGAGAATTGCTTTAGAGAAAGGAATTCCTATCCAGGAAGTATATAAAGAAGCTCTCAAAAGTGGAAGATGAGCATAAACAATAAATAAGTCGAGGTTTTATGGAAATTGACTGGCAAAAAGTTAAGGCAGAGGCTATAGAGATTCTATGCAAGTATGTGCAGATTGAAACTACCAACCCCCCAGGTAAAGAGCTCGCCGGTGCCCTTTTTTTACAAGAACTTTTAAAAAAAGAAGGATTACCAGCTCAAGTTTTAGAATCGCAACCGGAAAGAGGAAATGTAATTTCTATATTAAAAGGAAGTGGCCAGCTTGCGCCGCTGATCCTTCTCCACCATATAGATGTGGTTCCGGCAGAGGCGGATAAATGGAAGTATCCTCCATACTCAGGTAAAGTGGTGGATGGGGAAATTTGGGGAAGAGGTACTTTAGATTGTAAATCATTAGGAGTTGCGGAGCTTATGGCCTTTTTTTTATTAGCTCGCCAAAGTTTTAAGCCGCGCCGGGACATTATTTATTTAGCCACGGCTGATGAAGAGGCTGGTGGTAAATGGGGCGTAAGGTGGCTCTGGGAGCATCATGCTCACTTACTCCAGGCCGAATATGTAATCAATGAAGGGGGAGGCTTGGGGATGATCCTCGGCCGGCGTCACGTCTATACTTGCCAGACCGCGGAGAAAGGGATCTGTTGGTTAAAACTTACATTTCGAGGGAAACCCGGACATGCTTCCGTGCCTCATGACGACAATTGCGTGGTGAAGATGGCCAAAGCCATTGAAAGAATCTCTAAATACCGCTCTCCTCTCCGCCGAACCTTGACCACTGAGAATTTCATTAAAGGACTAGCTGAAGAATTAAATTTTCCGCGCTCTTTTTTGGCTAAACAACTTTTAAACCCGATTTTATCGCTAAAGGTAGAAAAATATATAAGGGATACTGGTTTAAGGGGCATGGTCGGCGCCATTTTGCGGAATACTTTTGTCCCCACGGTGGTGCAGGCCGGGCAGAAGACCAATGTTATTCCCAGTGAATGTTCTTGCCAGATAGATTGCCGTATTCTACCTGGCGTTGAGCCCGAGATGGTGAGAAGAGAAATCAACGCCTTACTCGCGGATCTAAAAGATTACGAAGTGGAAATTATGGAGACTTCTCCGGCTTCTGAATCTCCGCTAAACAACCCCTTGTATGATTCCATTGGCAAAGTGCTAAAAAAGCTGGATCCGCAGTCGAAATTACTGCCTACCATGCTCACAGGTGCAACCGACTCCAGATTTTTTAGAAACAGAGGGATAGTGGCTTATGGCTTTCACCCGATGACTCCGGTGGAAAAACTTTCTGAGTTATTGGGGCTAGTGCACGGGCATGACGAAAGAATTTCGGCAGATTGTCTTCTCTTCGGGATTAAAGTACTATACGAATTATTGAAAGATTTTTGCGCATAATCATTCCACTCTCTGGGAAAGGTTCAGACGAGGGCTTTTTGACCCCTAAACTTGCCAAGAAAGGATAGAGAGGATGAATTTTTTAAGGACTTATCAAGTACGTTTCCCCAGGGGAATTCATTTTGGACTGGGCATGGCCGATAAAATAGGAGAAATCGCCCGCAACTATCAAGCAAAAAAACCCCTAATTGTAACGGATAAAAATCTGGAAGGCTCGGGGATTATCTCTAAAATTTCTAAAGCTATTAATAATGCGGGGTTAATTACCGTCTTATATGACCAAGTAGTGACCGAGCCGACCACAGATTATGTCGAAGAGGCCCTGAGAATATATGAACAAGAGCAATGTGATTTAGTTATTGGACTCGGTGGTGGAAGCTGTCTGGATGCCGCTAAAGGAGTAGCCCTCTTAGCCACCAATGGAGGGAAGTTGCAAGATTATGAGGGACGAGGAAAAGTAAAAAAGCCCAAAGCGCCACTCATTGCTATTCCCACTACCGCTGGCACAGGATCGGAGGTGAGCTGGGGGGCTGTATTTACAGATAAAAAGCGGCAGGTTAAGTTTATCGTGCATAGTCCATTGCTTATTCCCGAAGAAGCAATTGAAGATCCGCTCTTGACTTTATCCATGCCACCAGCGATTACAGCCTCAACAGGCATGGATGCTTTAACCCATGCTATTGAAGGTTTTATTTCTTGGCGAGAGGCCAATTTAGGCTATGGCCCCCCGCCGTTAACGCAATATTTAGCGCTGCCGGCTATAGAATTAATCAGCCATAATTTACGGCAAGCTTGGGCCAATGGTCGGGATATTGCGGCCCGGAGTAACATGCTCTTAGGGCAGCTGCTGGCGGGATTTACCTTTGGCAATACAGGAACTGCCTTGGCCCATGGAATGGCCCGACCTTTAGGGGCTTACTTCCATGTGCCCCATGGCTTAGCCAATGCCATCGTTTTACCCCGAGTGATGGAGTATACTTGGGTAGCTGCCCCAGAAAAATTTGCCCAAATTGCGCGGGCAATGGGAGAAGAAATTTCTGGACTTGCCCTCCCGGAAGCGGCGCAAAAAGCAGTTGCGGCGGTGAAAAAATTAGTCAGAGATATTCGTATTCCCCGCCTTAGTGATTTAGGAATAAAAAGAGAAGAGTATCAAAAAGTCACTGCCCAAATGGCTAAAGATGGGCTGGATTCAGGCACCCCACAAGTAAATCCCCGTCAACCAACCGAAAAAGAGATTGTCGAACTTTTCAATTTGATATATGATTAATAATCAAATATCGGGAAAATTCCCTTCCTCCTCTTATTGAGGAGAGGAAAGCGTGAGATATGTGGGGGCATAGCTCAGCTGGGAGAGCACAGCGTTCGCAACGCTGGGGTCGTGGGTTCGAATCCCATTGCCTCCACCAATGGGTACCTTCGAATTACCTCACCTTGCAAATCGTTTTTCATTGATTTACCAAAGAGAGAAAAACCTTTCTGTAATTAGGAAAGCCTGCATGGAATTGGCCGCAGAAAGTTATTTTTGGAATTCTTCCGCAGAACTTGAGTCTCCTTCCTGAATGGGCAAGTCCCGGTAAATAGCTTCTATTTCTTCCTGAAATTCGAGGGGGGCCAGGAGAATTCCCCATCCCTTTTGTAATTGAAAAATTCCATCATAAGCAGAGTCGTAGTAGCTCTTCAGGCGATGGGGTATATTTCGTTCATTAAGGATGGACGAGAGGAGGCGGGCTTCGATTTCATTTTCCAAGACTAAAATTTTTTTAAACTCTTCCATAAGTCTTGAACGATGATACGCGAATTAAGGTTAGTTATCAACAAAAAAATATCCAATTAAAAAATGGAGTTCTTTTTAATTTTTCCGGCGAATTTTTAATTATGATAGGCATCTCTTCAATCGCGATCATTATTTGAGGAGAAATATCATGGTAAGAGTATCTTTAGAACATCGAGAATGTGCAGGCCTATTAGCGGTGACCGAGTTTCTATGAAAAT
>FWPV01009826.1_pt1 | contig 15990 bp, 13 predicted proteins | sample 2228371 | NCBI WGS metagenome assembly FWPV01 (sample SAMEA103939776, study PRJEB20133) | metagenome | reverse complement strand
CGCTCCGCGCCGAGAAGGGGCAGGAAGCCCGCAAAGAGGCCCCTCGCCCGCTGCCACGAGTGAAGGAGGGGCCAGCTCTCGCCGCCGGCGCCCGGCGCGGCCAGGACGATGGCGCCGGGAGGCAAGTCCGAAATCCGAAATCCGAAGTCCGAAATCGCAGACAGGTCGGCGAGCTTCTGGCGAAGCGCCGCGAGCACCTCTCCCTCATCGGCCATCGGAGGCACGATCGCAATCGCCTGCTGCGGCCCGCGCGCGGTCGGGGCCTCCCAGGCGAGGCCCGTGAGAATCGCCATGTCGCGGTGCTTCTCGCGCGCGGCCCTCACCTGCGCCGCGAACCGGTCTCCCGCCCCATCGCTCAGGAGCACCACGAAGTCGCAGCCGTTGGCCTTTGCGCGTTCGGCCACCTCCAAGGGCGGCAGTGCCGCCCAGGCGCCCACGTCGCCGCTGAGCCATGTCCCGCGGCCGTCCCAGGCCTGGTGCACGATGCCGAGTCGCTCGCCGGGCTCGAGCCCCATGCGGCGCGAGACGAGCTGCGCCCAGGCCGCAGCATCGGGACCAGTTTCGCCGCCGCCCGCCGCCTGGCGTCCGGGCCGGGCGACCCAGGCGACCGCAGCGCCGGCCAGCACCAGCGGCGCGATGGCAAGGAGCGGGGCGGACACACGGTAGCCCGCCGCCGCGCGCCGCATCCGGGCCAGCGCCTCCTCGCCCTCGGGCACCCGCCGCATGCCGAACCGTATGTAGAGCGCATAACAGCACGCGGCAGCAAGACAGGCGGATGCCGCGGCCTGGAACGCCGCCTGCGATGCCACCCAGGCAACAACCGCCACGCAGCCGCCGAGTGCGACGAGCGCCGGGAGCCAGAGGAGCCAGCGCCCTGTCCTTCCACGTCTCGCGCTTCGCGCTTCGCGTTTCGCCTCCGAGGCCGCGTGCTTCCGCCGGTGCTTGCGGCGCGGCGGCGCCGGGCCTTCGCGCTCCCAGCGCACCATGTCCACCGCGCCAAAGAACCGCACGAGGAACACCACATAGGCCAGGAGCATCAGGGCCGCCAGCCCCAGCGCGAAGCGGATGGCTGCCCTCTCGGTGCCAGGAAGCACCGGATGCAGCCAGGCGTAGCCGAAGAAGACGTTTGCAAGGGGGCGCTCGGCGCCCGACAAGCCTGCGATGCACGGCATCTCTGCCCAGAAGCCGCACGCGAGGACGAACGGCGGCAGCCAGGCGAGAAGACGGCGATTGAGCACGGCCGCAACCGCGCCGATGATCGCGCCGCAGAGCATGCCGATGAGGAAGTGCGTCGCAGCCGCAGTCATTCGGCCTCACCCCTAGCCTTCCGCGCAACCTCGGTGAGCGTGAATGACGCCCAGCCGCGCTCGCGGGCGAATGCGAACACCTGCTCCAGCCGCGCGAAGTAGCCCTCGCAGGCGGCGGGGGTTGGCACACTGGTGCTCGTGCCCGGGCAAAGCTCGTTCGAGTGAGTGGTCATCACGGCGGGGGTCCCCATCCGTTCGGTCCGGCGGCAGACGGCGATGAGGTCGCGCGCGGAGGCGGCCGCTGGGCGGAAGCGCAACACCTCGGCCAGCCCCAGCGCCCGCAGCGCGCCCCGCGCCGGCCCCGGCAGCCGAAAGTATACGCCAAAAAGCGCCCGCGGAAAAGCCCGGCGGAACAGGCTCGTAAGGGGGACCTCAACCAACGGCACCATCTCGGATTTCGGATTTCGGATTTCGGATTTCAATGTGGAATCTGGAATCTGGAATCTGGAATCAACGCCGATGAGATGGGGCGCGAATGGCACATGGAGGAACGGATGGCTCCGCCCCACCCTCTCCAGCGGCCCAAGGCTCGAGTCCGCCTCGATGCCAAGCTCGCCCAGCGCGGCCACCTGGGCAGGCGTCAGGTCGAAGAAGCCGGCACGATACGAGGTCGGCTTTCGCCCGACCGCCTCGCCCACTCGCTCCATAAGGTTTGCCAGCTTCTCGCGCAAGCGCGTTGGCTCCACTTGGCTTGGCCGCAGGGTCGTGTTGCCGCGCTCGGCGTCCGAGATGGGCGGCACCTCCTCGGGATGCAGGTGCGCGCCAAACTCGGCCTCATTCCCACAAGCGCGGGCGAACTCCACGCAGCGCGGCTCGCAGGCGGCCGAGTAGGTGAGCAGATATGTCGGCCGCACACCATACCTGCGGCACAGGGCGTGGAAGCCCACCAGGCCATCGAGGGAGCGATAGGCCCCAAGAGTGCCCACCACAGCCGGGTCGTCGGGCTCAACGGACACCGTAACCACAAGGTGCTTGGCCCAGCGGCGCGCGGCGATTTCGGATTTCGGATTTCGGATTTCGGATTTCATTCCGAACCCCGCATTCCGCGTTCCGCTTTGGCGCGCAACAGGCCTCGCACCGCGCGGCGGGCGAGGCGCCAGGCATCGCGGGGGCTGCGCACGCGGCGGAGCTGGCGCCAGAAGGCGCGCAGGCGGCTGTCGCGGGCGTAGGCGAACTCGCGCTGGAGCTCGCCGAAGCGCGCCTCCACCTCCGCCTCGCTCATGTCGGCCAATGGGTACGACGCGCGATCGGTGCGTATCCGCTCGAAGTCCAACGCCACCCCCTTGGCCCTCAGCTCGTCGTAGATGGCAGAGCCGGGCAGGGGCGCGAAAATCTTCCAGATCGTGCGCTCGGCGCCGAGCTCTCTGGCGAGCTGGTAGCTCGCCTCGATGTCGGCGCGCGTCTCAATGGGCGCGCCGAGCATGAAGTAGGCGATCACCCGAATGCCCGCACGCTTCGTCGCCGCCACCGCGCGGCGGGTGTCGTCAACCGTGTGGCCCTTGCCGTAGTAGTCGAGCACGTGGTCGCGGCCGCTCTCGACGCCATAGCAGAGGGCGAAGCAGCCCGCCCGCCGCATCGCGGCCAGAAGCTCGTCGTCCACCGTGTCCGGGCGGGCGTTGGCGATCCAGTGGAACCGCAGCCGCCGCTCGGCAACGGCGCGGCAGAAGGCCAGCACCCAGTCGCGGCGGACGGTGAACGTGCTGTCGCGGAAGAAAACGCCGTCGGCCCCGCGGCGCAGGAGGCCGCCAATCTCGTCAACCAGCCGCTCGGGCGACATGCAGATATGCTGCCCCGGAATGGCGCAGAAGCGGCAACTGAACGGGCACCCCCGCGAGGCAATCACCGACGCGCAGCGGTAGCCATACTGGTGGGTGAAGCTGCCGGCGTCCAGATAATGCTCAAGGTCGTAGAAGTCGTGTGGCGGCGGGAGCGCATCGAGTTCGCGGACGCGGCCCCGCGGCGGGCCGAACTGGATTTCGGATTTCAATCTGCAATCTGCAATCTGCAATCTGCAATCGCGCCGCCAGGCCAGCCCTGGGATGCCTTCCGGCGATTGGCCCGCCTGGAGCCGCTCGCACAACTCCGCCAGCGTCTCCTCCCCCTCGCCAATGCAGACGAGGTCGAGTGCGGGATGCTGGCGAAGCGTCTCCTGGGGCTCCACCGAGGCGTGAAAGCCACCGAGGATGATGGCGGCTCTGGGGACGAGTTGGCGGGCGCGTGCGGCCAGCTCGCCCGCCCGGCGCACGCTGGGCGTGAGGGCCGTGAGGCCGATGATGTCGGGCCGGCTCTCGGCGAGCAACCGCTCCCAGTCGCGGGCCTGGGCGGGCACCTGGAGGTCCACGATCTTCGCCTGGTGCCCCCGCGCGGCCACGTAGGCCGCCAGGTAGCCCAGGCTCAGCGGCGGATACGCCCCGCCCGTTTCGGGTTGTATCAGCGTCACGCGCATGCTGCGTCCTGACCTCCCGCAGGTTTGGAACCTGTGGGAGGTTTCGCCAAGCGGAGCTTTCGGGCGAGCCGTCGGCCGAGGTGGCGGAGGTCGCGCCAGGAGCGGACCGAGCCGAGGATTTCGAGGCGGCGATGCCAGACTTCGCGGCGGGTGGGCGTGCGGCGGAACTCGGCGACAAGCTCGGCGTGGATGGCCTCCAGCTCGCGCGGCGTCATGTCGCCCACGGGGATGGTCGCGCGGTTGAACACAAACCGCGTGAAGTCGGGCCGGTAGCCCCGCGCCACGAAATCGTCGTAGAGCGGCGCGCCCGGCAGCGGGGTGTAGATGAACCAGTAGGTGTAGCGCGCGCCCAGCTCGCGGGCCAGGCGGCGGCTCTCCTCGATGTCGGCCCTTGTCTCCTCGGGCGCGCCGATCATGAAATACGCCGCCGTCGCCACGCCGCGCTTGTGGCAGATGCGGAACGCCTCGCGGGCCTGCTCCACGGTCGTGCCCTTGTGGTAGTAGTCGAGGACGCGCTGGCTGCCGCTCTCCACGCCGAAGTAGACCGCCTCGAGGCCGGCCTCGGCCATCATCGCCAGCTCGCCTTCCTCGATGGTGTCCACGCGGCTGTTGCACAGCCAGCGCATCTTCACGCCAGCCCTCCGCTTCGCCTCGCAGAACTCCCGCACCCACTTGTGGTTCGCGTTGAACGTGCTGTCGCGGAAATACACGCTCCGCGCGCCGTGCCGGGCCAGCCACTCCATCTCGGCGACCGCGCGCTCGGGCGAGCAGGCCAGGAAACGGCTCGACCAGAACCGCTGCGAGGCACAGAAGCGGCACCGAAACGGGCAGCCGCGCGACACGATGGCGCTCGCGCACTTGAACGTCCAGCGGCCCGTGTAGCCGCCGTACCACAGGTAGTGCTCCAGGTCGTAGTGCTCGTGGGGCATGGGGAGGGCATCGAGGTCGCGCAGCCGCTCGCGGGGCGGGGTCATCACCAGGCTGCCCTCGCGGCGCAGGACGAGGCCAGGCACCTTCTCAAGGTCGCCGCCGCCGTCCAGCGCCTCCACCAACTCGTGAAGCGTCGCCTCCCCCTCGCCGATGACCGCAACGTCAAAGGCGGGATAGCTCCGCAGCGTCTCCTCGGGCAGGAAGCTCACGTGGTAGCCGCCGAGGACGAGTGTGGCCTCGGGCACCGCCTCGCGGCACACCTGCCCCACCTGGCCCGCCGCCACGATGCTCGGCGTCATCGCCGTCACGCCCACCACCCGCGGGGCGAACGCCGCCAGCTCCTTCTGCCACGCCGCCTGCTGCGCGGGCACCTGGAGGTCGAACACCCGCGCCGTGTGCCCCTTTGCCGCCAGATAAGCCGCGAGCGACCCGAGGCTCAGCGGCGGGTAGTCCGAATCAACCGGCGGCTGGATGAGCGCGACCTTCATCGCGGCGAGGCCCCTTGTCTCCCTCCCGAAGGTTTCCTCACCTTCGGGAGGGTAGTCCCCGGTTACCCTCCCGAACGTGTCGAAACGTTCGGGAGGGGCTGAACGTCATTCTACACCTTCCGCGGCGTAAGTCCCAACCTCGGCGCGAGGAGGCCCCAGAGGTAGCCGGGCGCGCTCGACAGGAACGGCGCCAGATCGTCCCACGCAAACACCGCCCACATCTTCTCCCCCGCGAGCGAGCGCAGCCAGCGCCAGGCCGTCAGCTTCCCCTGCTGGCGATAGAGCCTGAAGGCCGAGAAGTCGCGCTGGAACGACACCCACTTGACCCCCGTGCGATAGCTCAGGCGTGGCTCGACGGGCAGCCCCAGCGCATCGCGGTAGGCGATGTGCGCCAGGTTCACCCCGCACCGCGCGCCGAGCGCATCCCATAGCCCGAACCGCACGTTGAACTCGATCAGCTTGTAGGTGTCGTCGCGCGGGTCGAGCTTGAACTCCACGCCGCCGAGCCCCCGGTAGTTCACCGCCCGCAGCAGGCGGAGCGTTGCCTCGATGAGCGCGGGGTCCGCCATGCTCTCCGCCATGCTCGCCGAGCCGAACCCCGGCGGCAGCACCCGACGCTTCCGTCCCGCAAACACCCCCAGCGCCTCCCCTCCCCTTCCGACATAGAAGCAGACGTAGGCCAGCCGCTCGTCCTCCCCAGGGATCACCTCCTGGATGATAACTTGAGGAGCGCTTCTGATTTCAGATTTCAATCTGCAATCTGCAATCTGCAATCTGCAATCGCATAGTGCATCGTAACGCCCGAGCAACTCCTCAGGCGTGGCGCACGGAATCACCTTCGTCCCCACCCCAATCAGCCGCACAATCTCGGGGGCCTTCCAGGCATGGCTCTCGGCCGGCTTGAGGATGACTGGGAACCGCAGCTCGCCCGCCGCCGCCTCCACCCCCGCGCGGTCGGCCGGAATCACAGTCCGCGGCGCAGGGATGCCGTGCTCGCGGGCAACCGCGTCCAAGCCGTTCTTGGTGAGCAGCTTCAGCACCGTCTCGTGCTCGGGCATCACGAAGCGGTAGTATTGCGACAGCGCCTCGCGTTCGCGCGACAGCAGCACCACCGTCGGGTCGCCCGTGGGATACAGCACCGCCTTCGCCGGCAGGCCGCGGCCGAACTCCAGCAGGAACTCCAGGTATCGCCCCTCATCCGCCTTGATGTCGGGCGTCACCACTGGCGTGCAGAACCGCGAGTTCATCCCCAGCGCATCGGGGCGTGGGTCGAGCGCGAACACGCCCACCCCCTCCCGCCCCAGTGCCCGCACCAGCCCGAGGCCAAGGTAGCTCATATACAGGACGACGGCTGGCGCTTGCTCCACCCTCTCACACCTCGCTCGCCCGCCCTGGCCCCGGATTATGTCACAAGCGCAGCTTCCGGTCAATGCAGAGCTTGATAGTTCCGCATTCAGGCACCTACTTGCCTCGGCGGCTCGCGGCGACGCGGCGGTGGCCCTTGAGGTGGCCCCAGATGGAGCCGAGGGCCTGGATGCTGTAGAACCAGGGCTGGACGAGGCGGAGCTTGGTCTCGCGGCCGACGAGGAACTTGGCGCCCCGCCAGGCGAGGCCGGCGATGTTGCGGGCGATGTAGCCGACGTTGCGGAGTATGAACCAACGCAATCTCGCCGCGACGCCAGGGTCAAATTGGGCGTGGAGCACGGCGTCGGAGGCATACTTGGCGGCGTTGCGGAAGAACTCGCCGGCCGAGCCGCGCGCGACGTGCCAGATGACGGCCTTCGGGGCGTAGATGGTCCTCAGCCCCGTGGCCTCCTCAAAGCGCTTGTGGAACTCGCGGTCGGCGCCCGAGGTGTAGGTGTCGGCGTCGTAGCCGCCGACGGCCTCGATGACCTCGCGGCGGAAGCAGTTGTTTCCCCCGCCCCAGGGGCAGGCGCGGCCGAAGGCGCGGGCCGTGCCCTGGACGTATTTCTCGATGTTGAACGGGTCGCAGGCGGCGTAGTGCTGCTCGGCGAGGGTCTTGCCGGGCTCGACCCTGGTGCGTCCGACGGCGCAGCCGGCCGAGGGGTCGGCGAGGAGCGCGCTCACAAGCTCGCGGAGCCACGATGGCTCGGCGAAGCAGTCGGCGTCTATGTTCGCCACCAGCGGCGCCTTCGAGTGGTGCCACGCGCGGTTGCGCGCCGCGGGCCAGCCGCGCCGCGGCTCCTCGAGGACGGTGATGGGATAACGGCGGGCGATGGCGAGCGTGTCGTCGGAAGACGCATTGTCCACCACGATGATCTCGCGCTCGGGATAGTCGAGGGCGAGGAGGGCCTCGATGCAGCGGGCGATGGTGGACTGGGAGTTGTAGGCGGCCACGACGATGGAGACCATGGGCATTGGAGATTGGAGATTGCAGATTTCAGATTGAGGGTTGGCGGCCATATGACACCTGCTAGGGGAGGAGCTGGCCGATCGCGATCTGGTGGTCCGCGCGGCGGCAGTCGCGGATGAAGGCCCGGCGGCGGGCGAGGAACGCGAGCCAGTCGGTCAGCCCAAGGTTGGAGCGGTAGGCGCTCGGCAACTCGGGCGGCTGGGGCACCGGGCGGAGGCCGTCGGCCAGGGCACGGATGCCCTCGGCGATCAGCCGCGCTCCGAGGAGCGAGAGCTTGCGGCGAACGTCGAGCCACGTGTCGCCCTCGGCGATGGCGGGCCGCGCCTGGGCGACGATGGGGCCGGTGTCAAGCCCCGCCTCAATCAGGTGAAGCGTCACGCCAAGCCAGTCGGGCCGCCCCTCGCGTGCCGCCCATTCGGGAGATGCGATGCCGCGAATGGCGGGCAGGATGCCGTGGTGGATGTGGAGCATTCCCATCGGGGCGGCACGGAAGACCCTCTCCTTCGTAATCCCAGGCCCCGCCTGGTAGAGCAGATCGGGAGCGAAGCTGCGAATCGCTGCCACTTCCTCGTCGCTGTTCACCAGACCACCATCCAACGCGGGGACGTCCACCAGTGCTATTTCAGATTCCAATCTGCAATCGAGATGCTTGCTGAGGGCGGCGTCGAGGGCGCGCTGAGCCCGGCCCCGCACGACGGCCGTGGCAGGCATTCCTGCAAGCAGGTTCAGCGCGCGGCACAGTCCCTCTTTGCGCACCAGCCGCGCGTAGCGGCGGAGTCGTCCGGCCTTGTGCGGCCTTGGCCGCACCCGCACGATGCCCACCAGCTCCGCTGCCTGGCGCACCGCGGCGATGAAGAGCCGCTGCTGGGCGTCAAGCTCGTGGCTCGCAATCACTACCGCTCTCATCCCCATTCCGCACTCCGCATTGCGCACTGCACTCAGGCCCGGCCGAGCAAGCGCTTGATCGGGCCGAAGAGGTAGCGGCGGCGAAAGGAGAGCCAGTATCTGAGCCCCGCGACGCTCATGCGGCCGAGGCAGGCGCGTGGATAGGCGAAGCGGTCGCGGACGCTCGCCCGCAGCTCGACGGCGAAGCCGAACTGGTAGTGCCGCTGGGCCAGCCGCCGCGTGGCCTCGTTGTGCGAGCCGTCGGGATAGGCCACCATTGCCACCTTCGTCCCCGTGAGGCCCGAGAGAATCTCCTGCGAGAAGGCAAGCTCGCGCTCTTGCTCGCCTTCGCTGAGGGTGGCGAGGCTTCTGTGGGTGAGGGCGTGGGAGCCGATGGTGATTAGCTCGTGGCGGCTGAGCTGCTTCACCTCGTCGGCGGTGAGTAACCGCATCTCATCGGGCAGTTCGCCCAGCGTTGGCACGCTGCGGCCAACGGCCTGGGCCAGCTCCTCAAGCAGAGCATTCCTGTCGTCCTCGCCCCGCGCGGCGAGGAAGAGCTCCTTGAATGCCGCCTTGAGGCCCCAGTAGCCGCTAACCTCCCGCAGGTTCCAAAACCTGCGGGAGGTTCCTCTGGCCGGGAACTCGACGACGCGCCCCTCGGCCGAGCAAACAAGGAAGTCAGCGGCAATAAACCAGGGCACCGTGGAATCGGCGATGGTGCCGGCGATGATGAAGACGACGCAGGGGATTCGGCGGGCCTCGAGGGCGGGGAGCGCATTCGTCAGCATGCCGCGCAGGCCGTCGTCGAAGCTCAGAAGGCACGGTGGCCGCGGGTGGGCGCGCATGGGGTGTCCGTCGAGGATGCCAAGAAACTCCGCGGCGGAGACGAGGGTGAAGCGCTGCTGGAGATAGTCGAGGTGGGCGGCGAATTGCTCGGCGGTGGGGTGCTTGCGGGCGTAGAAGCTCTCGCGCCCGCCGCCGGGAACCACCGTGTGGTAGAAGATCGCTCTCGGATGGCTCACACTCATTCGCCAGGGCAGACCTTGCAGATGGGCATTTCGCCGCGGTGGTGGAGCATGTCGCGGCGGAAGGCGCGGAACCGCTCGTTGTTCCAGGTCTTCAGCACGCCGTCGGCCACGTTGCCCATCGTGTAGTGGCCGCGAATGTCGCGGCAGCACGGGATGATGCTGCCGTCGCAAAGCACGGTGATGCTGCGCCACGCGGCGGTGCACAGCGGCAGCCGGTCAACCTTCCACGTCAACGCCCCGTCAACGCGGCGGTAGACGCGGTGCTCCTCGCCCGTGGGGAGGAAGCCCTCGAAGGTCTCGCGCGTGGCCGGGTCGTCCCAGTCGGAGACGTTGAAGCTGACGGGCTTGATTACGCGGCGGTCGGCGCCGAGGGACTCGGCGAAGGCGCGGAAGGCGTCAATCTGCGACTCGTTGTGCTTCATGACGAGGAACTGAAGCTCGACGACGGGGTTGGCGCGGCCGAGGGCGGCGCGCTGGGCGAGGAGGGTGCGCACCCCTTCGGTCACTTTCCCCAAGTCGCCCTTCACGCGATACGCCGCGTAGGTCTCCTGGTCCATGCCGTCGAACGACACGTAGATTCTGTCCAGGCCGCTCTCGATTAGTCGGCGGCAGAGGTCCTCGGTGAAGAAGTGGCCGTTAGAGGGGATTTCCACGCGCGCGCCTGCGGCCTTGGCGTAGGCGATCATCTCGGGCAGCTCGCGGTGGAGGAGTGGCTCGCCCATGAACGACATGTTGACCTCGATGAGGTAGGGCCGCAGCTCGTCAATGACGCCCTTGAACATGCCGAGGGGCATGAAGGCCGGCTCGCGGCGCAGCGTGCCGCGGCCAGTCGGGCACAGGGGGCAGCGGAGGTTGCAGACGTTGGTCGGCTCGATCATCAGGAAGAACGGCTTGCCGAGGACGCGCGTGAGGCGCCAGCGGAGCGAGAGGGTGCACAGGCCGGCGTTGAGGACGCGGCGGAGCGATGCCTCGCCGCGCCACCAGAGGCGCGCGCCGCGCTTGACCTTGTGCCAAAGGCTGTGCCGGAGCCTGGAGTCGAGGCTCAGCCGCCGCTCTCGTGAGTGGCGATTGCCGAGTGGCGATTGCCGATTGAAGTCCGGTGTCTCTGTCATTGGTCCACCATCCGTCCCGCGGCGTCCCAGGGCACCCACGGCACGCGCCGCTTCCAGGAGGCCATGACCCGCCGCTGAAGGGCGGTGGGCATCAGTGCGGCAAGAATCCCCGCGAGGACGTGTGGGTCGCACGGCCCGCTCGCCAGGGCGCGGCAAAGGCAGGCGAGCGTCTTCCCCCGCCTGCCGAGCGCCAGCCACGTGAGGCCGCTGTCGCGGTCGAGGCGATGAAGGCCGGCGCGGCGGGCGCGCACGAGTTTTCTGATTTCTGATTTCTCATTGCTGATTTCCTCAGCAAGGGCCTCTTTGAGGACTCCGCGGGCGCCCCAGTAGGCGCGGTCGAATTGGCTCGTGAGGCCGCCTGGGTGGACGCGGTGGCGGACGAGCGGGCGCTGGACGGCTCGGAACTCGTAGCGGCGCGCGATGCGGAGCCACAGGTGCCAGTCCTCGGCCTGGCTCATGTCCTCGCGGAAGCCGCCGCATTGGGCGAAGCACTCGCGCCGCACCACCGCGCCCGACGTCGGGCAATGGTTGCGGCGCAGGAAGTCCTCAAACACCTTGCCCTCTGGCTTCGGGCGGTCGGGCGTGGTGAGGATGCGGCCGTCGGCCCCGATCCGCTCGGCCTGGCAGTAGACCAGGCCCACACGCCCCTCGGCGTCGAACAGTGGCGCCTGCTCGGCCAGCTTCTCGGGCATCCAGAGGTCGTCGGCGTCGAGGAAGGCGATGAGCTCGCCGCGGGCCTCGCGCACGCCGCGGTTGCGCGCCGCCGAAGGCCCGGCGTTCGCCTGCTCGATGCAGCGGACCGGCTCTCCGTAGCTCGCCACAATCTCGCGGGTGGAATCGGTCGAGCCGTCGTCCACCACCAGCACCTCGAAGTCCCGATAGGTCTGCGCCAGCACAGAGTCGAGCGCCTCGCGGATGAACTGCTCGGCGTTGTAGGCGGGGATGACGACGCTGACCTTAGGCATTTCAGATTTCAGGTCTCAGATTTCAGATTGCCGCCTGCCGGGCGCGCGAGCCGCCCAAGCTGGAGGCCGAAGACCGACGGGGAGAACCCGCCGAAGACGCCTCGATAACCCCCCGCCCAGACGCCGATGCGGCGCAGGCTGAACGGGTCGTCGCCGGGGCGGACGGGGCCGCTGTCGGTCGTGAAAGCCGCAGCGTAGCCCGCCTCCTGGACGAGGTCAATCACATCCCTATTGTAGCTGCCGCCGGGGTATGCGACCAGCGAGATGCTCGCGCCGAGTTCCCGCCCTATTGTCTGCTTGGATTGCTCCAATTCGGTGAAGGCCCGCTCCACAGGCACGGCGGCAAGCCGGGCGTGGAGCATCGTGTGCGAGCCGATCTCCATGCCCGCCTTGTGCAGCTCCCGCACCTGGTCCCAGCTCATCGGGCGGTAGGGCGCGGGGTCCGCCACGTCGGCCCCCAGGCAGCCGGCGATGCGCTCCACGACGGCGTCGGTTTCCTCCGGCGAAAGAGGCAGCCCGCGTAGCGCCATGGCCAGGTTGCGTTCCAGGCTGGCGCCCCCGGCGGCCAGTGCTGCGGCGACGGGCTGCGGCAGGTCCTCGTAGTCAATTGGCCGCGCGCCCATCGCCGCGGCCTGGCGGACGTAGTCGTGCAGCCTGTCCCACCACATCACGTTCTGGGTGCCGATCCAGCCCGCGGTGACGAAGAATGTGGCCTTCAGGCCATTGCTCTTCAGGAGTGGCAGGGCCGCCGAGCAGTTGTCCTCGTAGCCGTCGTCGAATGTGATGGCGACGGCGTTCGGGGGGAGCGGCTTCCCCTCGGCGAGCGCCGCGGCCATTTCGCCCGCCATCATCACACTACATCTTGCGGCGAGGAAGCGAAGCTGGCCCTCAAACTCCTCAGCCGTCACCGCCAGCGGGACTTGAGGTTTCAATCTGCAATCCGTCACGCGATGATAGCGCAGCACGAGGCCCTGGCCCTTGGGGAATATGGGCCAGAGCCGGGAGCGGATGGCGAGGGCCGCCACTGCGCTGCGAGCCGCGCGTTTCACCAAGCCAGCCACAAGAGCGCTCCTATCACCAGCGCGGCGAGTGCCGCGGGAAGGCCCAATGCCAACGCCTTGTTCTTCCAGCCCGCGCCGAAGCGCTCCCAACTGCGCCGATATGTCCTCAAGAGGCCCGCCGTTGGCTCAAAGTCCGGCCCCTCCAGCAGCCCGGGCCGCGAGGGCAACTCCTTGAGTGTCACGACCTCGATGCCGGGATGCGCGGCGACGTGGTCGAGGAACCGCTCGAACTTGCGCACCTCACCCTCGGCCGGCCAGAACTGCGTGGCATCGGCGCTTTGCCGAACGAACGAGAAGCTGTGCATCAGGAGGGTGACTGCCGCGACGCCGGCTTCCGCCGCGCGGTCAACCACCCAGCACAACTCTGAGAGCGAGTCCGCGTTGAGGTCAAAATGCCGCCTCGGCGCCCAACTGCCCAGGCGCACCTGGACAAATGTCGTCACCGGCACCTCGGCAATCGAGCCGATGGTGCGAGGGACGTTGCTCTCGCCCAGGCCGTAGGCGCAGTGGCCGACGGCGACCGAGGAGTCGCAGCGTATGCCGAGCGATTCCAGGGCGCGGAAGGTGTCGGCGTTTGCCGCCAGGCCGCCGGCACGGTGGGCAAGCGGCGCCTCGCCGCAGGCGCGGCGAAAGATGTCCAGCGCCCGCTCGATTGCCGCACGCTGCTCGGCGTAGCCGTAGGCGGTGAGCGCCTTGTGGGCGTAGGCGCCACCGAGCCAGATGGGGTGGACGTGGAGCTGGGCGTCGTGGCCCCGCTCCCGCACCGCCGCGCACACGGCGCGGATCTGGTCCTCGCCGTGGTGCAATGCCTCAAGCGTGTTGACGAAAAACGTCGCCCGCATGCCGCGGGCCTCGCAGCAATCCATGATCCGCTCGATGCCGTAGACGCCGCCGCCGACCCGCCCCCACACCCGCACCTCCGGCGGAATGGGGCGCACCCCGCCGAAGCTGCTCTCGGTGTCTACAGTCAGGACCAGAAGTGTGCGAGGATTGCCGATTGCCGATTGCCGATTGCCGATTGTGGGCAACTCAGGCACCTCTCAAGTCCCCCACCGCCTGGTTGAAGACGCCCAGGTATTCTTTCGCCACGTGGCCCCAGGAGCGGCGGCTGCCGGCTGCGGCGATGGCCGCGCGGTCCCACGGGCGGCCGAGGGCCGCTCGGAGGGCGGCGGCAAACGCCTCCACCGAACGCGGCTCGAACAACACGCCCGTGCGCCCATCCTCCACGAGGTCGGGGATGGCCCCGACGTTGGTTGAGACCACAGGCGTCCCGCAGGCCAGCGCTTCCATGATAACATTCGGGCAGCCCTCGTGGAAGCTGCCGAAGCAGAAGAAATCGGCGGCCTGATACCACAGCGGCATCTGGCTCTGGGCGACGCGGCCGAGGAGCTTCACCTGCTCCGCCACGCCGCAGTTGCGGGCCGCCCCCTCCAGAGCCGCAGCGTAGTCGCCAGGCCCCGCGATGAAAAGACGGAGTTGATTGCCGATTGCCGATTGCCGATTGCCGATTGAATCTGGAATCTGGAATCCGGAATCTGGAATGGCTCTTGCCATGCCCGCAATGAGGTTCTGGAAGCCCTTGTCCTCGACCAGGCTTCCGGCGGAGAAGAGGATGATCCCGTCTGCTGGCAGGCCGAGTGCGCGGCGGGCCGCCCCGCGGTCACCGGGGCGAAAGAGACTCGTGTCCACGCCATTGGGGATCACGGCGATCCCCTCGGCCCGAGCGCCCGCCTCGATCATCTTCTGCTTGTGGCGCCGGGAGAGCGCAACAAGGCGGGTGGCACCGCGCACCGCTCGGCGGGCGAAGTGGCAGACGGGCCAGCGGGCGAGGAACTCGTCAACATCGCTGCCGCGTCCCGTGAGGACCACTGGCTTGCCAAGCCGCCGCCCCAGGCGCACCGCCGCGAAGCCGTCGGGGTACAGCCAATGAGCGTCAATGAGGTCGAACCCAAGCCCCTGAATCGCCCGTTCCGCCCGCGCAGCATAGCGATAGCCGTCCACGAGCACGCCCAGCTTTGGCACGCGCCGCCACCGAGGGCGCAGCACCTCCACGCCATCGCGGGTGTCGCGCTCGGGCAGGTCGCAGCGGTCGGTGAGCGCCACCACTTTCGCGTCGCACAGCTTCGCAAGCTCCACCGTCCGCCGATGAGTCGAGAGCCCGAGGGTCTCGTTCTTGGAGTGCGGGTAGAGGCTGGCGAGGACCAGAACTTTGAGGGGGGCGTGTTCGTCGCCTGACATCACCCTCCCTCGATTTCTGATTTCTGATTTCTGATTGTTGACTTGGGCCTGGGCCGGCGGAAGGAGCGGAGGGTGTGGGCGAACTCGTCGCGGAAGGCCACAGCCAGCCGCACGGGAAGCGGCAGGTTGTTCCTGGAGAGGTGGAAGTAGGGCTTCTGGACGGCGCCGAACTTGCGGAAGGAGCTCTCGACGCCCTGGACCATCGAGCCCTCGAAGTCGAAGCGCTTGGTGTGCTTGGAGACATAGGCGATGGCGTCGCGCACCAGAAGCGTCGCCGAATCGCTCCCGCGGTGCTCCGGGTCAATCGTGCTCAGCAGGTAGTATGCGCCCTGGGCGTCGAAGATGACGAAGATGGCGGAGTGGACGCGCCCCTCGGGGTCAACGGCGAACCAGGTCTTGCCCGCGCCGCGCTCGTAGGCCGCGCGGTGGATGCGCTCGAAGAGCTCATAGCTGTAGTTGATCGCGTCGCCCTGCTTCCGAAGGCTGGCCGCGTGGTGGTCGTAGAACTCGCGCGGCGGCATGTCCTGGCGCACCTCGACCAGCTTCTCGGCCTTCTTGACGTTCTTCCGCTTCGAGTGGGCGAAGCTGGCGAACACCCGCTCGGGGTCCGAGATGTCCTCGATGACGTAGGTGTAGCGGGTCGTCTGGCGGTAGCCCGCCCAGTAGAAGGGCAGCCAGTTCGTGAAGCTCGGGTGGCAGAAGATGTTGGTGTGTGCGACGCGCGGGATGGCGGCGACAAGCTCGCCGAGGAGCTCCATCTCGTTGGAGAGCTGCTTCTCGTAGTTATCGCTCGTCGGCGGCCCCAGGAGCGGGCCGAGGGTCTGGGTGAGCTGGGGCGTATGGATGGTTCGGAAGCCCCACTTGCGATGATAGGCCAGCGGCATGCCGGCCGCGATGCGGCCGCCGCGGCGCACCACGAGGAACTCATGCTGCCCCGGCGCCACGGCCTCCAGCCACCACGGGCGGCAGAAGATGCAGCCCTGGGGCGAGGAGGCCACGAAGCGGTCCCACTCGTCCAGCGCCGCGGGCCCTCGGAGCACCGCCACGTTGCCTTCGGACGAGCTGGACATATCGGGGTGTTCCCTGGCCTGTGGTCAGGCCTTGGCGACACAGGCATTGTGCCCATCTCCCCAGGGACCATTATAGAGGGCCGCCG
>FWPV01009825.1_pt1 | contig 15992 bp, 15 predicted proteins | sample 2228371 | NCBI WGS metagenome assembly FWPV01 (sample SAMEA103939776, study PRJEB20133) | metagenome | reverse complement strand
CAATAACTTATGAATTTTTTGATAGTTAATTAGTGGGCCAGGTTCACATTAGAAAAAATCATAGTATCGGATTGACTTATATCCCCTACATGTATACTGTATTTATGTACAGTATTTAAGGCGGCAGTTATGGTGATTATCCAACATGTTTGTTCTATTCACAGTCTTTTCAGTATAGTTCAGGGGGGAGTGTTCAAGCCAACTCATCCCGATCCGCGTGCTGCTGATGCTGGTCTTAACTGTTTTATTAAGGGAGAAAAATACGATAATCCAAGGAGATATGAAGAAGCTGGTTGTATTCTTTCTTTGGAATGGCTTGGTCCGGTAAGTGAAAGAGATGTGCATTTTCCTACGCCCTACCCAACAGATGAACTACTTAATCAGCCACCTTTTCGAGCATTTGTTCCTATTAACAATGATCCGAAATTGCTGAAAGTTCATGGTTATCAAATTGATGAAGAAAGTTGGGATGAAGTTGTTTCCTACCCGAAGTGGTTAAAATATGTTCCATATTTTGGCAATTTCTTAATTAAAAAAAGAAGAGCTGCTCTAGAAGATTTTTTAAACAAGGCTATCGGCAACCATATCGCAATTAGATACTAAATTGCTGACCGGGCAGATTTATTTAAAGCAACCTATTAATCTGCCCGGAATGCCATCATGATCTTAGTTTTAACGAACTGACTTTCTGTGCGACGAAATGAGTTCTGTCGGCTTCAGTTTCAACAGGATTACTAAGTAGCCATTCTTCAACTTTTTTCCGGTCAAAAAATACCAGCTTACCGTTTGGTTTAGAGTGCGGAATTTTACCGGTATGCGTAAGCTTGTAGATATAGCTGACGCTCAACCCAGTGAAAGCTGAGCATTCAGCCACATTTAAAACTGCTTTGTTATTTAAATTACCGTACATCATCACCTCCGCAGCAGCGTTTGGATTATTTGGTTGGGTGTTATCACGTAAAGCAAAATCGTAATTTTTTTCTGTCATTGTCGGGATCCTTTTAATCTCGTGGGAAACTGGGAATAAGGGAAACCCCTTATTAATCATGCTCATAATTTGGGAATATTGGTTGGGAAAGCATCTCGTCAAGAGCTAAGTCTCTGACTATTTTATGGGGTAGTATTTTGAAATATCGGCCTCCTGCTGGACCACCGGAAATAACTCGCTTGAAGGTGCCACGACCTTCACTAGTTTCCATCCAACCCTGATTAACCATGTATTGTACGGATTGCGAAAAGTGGTCTTTGAATTCGAGATTAAGCCCTGCCTTATAAGCATCTCGTGTCAGGTACCAAGCCTGAGTATTCCTCTCTTTTATGATGTAGCCATAGTTATCTTGCAGAGGTTTGCCTTCAGGTAGCAGTTTTCTGCGCCAAAGTTTTAATGCTAATGGCAGATTTTTTTTGAGCTTCTCATCTTCTGAATCTACATTGCTGCCCCTCGTATCCAACCAAGATTCAAAAGCAATTTTTGAAGCATTCTCTGCGGTGCCTGTTGGCCAAGGAAGTAAACCTGCAGAGATTGCCAGCTCGCCTGCTACAGCATGTAAGGCAAATCTTTTCGCAGCTTCTGTGACTTGGTTACCGTCTCCTGCTTGTCGCCAATGATTTAGCATTTCGGTTATCTGGTTGCTCAAAATTGATGGCAGATTTTCTGTCATGCTGAGATATTCGATCCAAGCTTTGAATACGGAGCCGTGATTAAGGTTGATACCATTCCAAATGGCTTGGGAGAACTCATGGATAGAGCCGCAACCATGAAGATCGTCATAAATGCCAAACTTTCTGGTTGCCGGTACTTCCAAAAAGCGTATCTCTTGACCAGCTTTTACATTTTTCTGAATAGTTGAAAGCTTTTCCTCTAAGCCAACTTCACCAGTGCTGAGATACAAAAGTCGCCACTTGCGCTTTTCACCAAGTGAACCGTCCTGGTTACTACGGATTTTCGACATACCATTTGCAAGCATATAGATTGATTGATCGACATCTTCAGCATTCACCTGATGCAGTTCATCAAGGCAAAGCAACATATCATTGTGAGTTGACGCAATTATCTCTAAGCCGTTAGCTGTAGATCTCCAGCTGTAAACGTAGTCTTGATTGGAATACAGACTGGCCGCCAGGTTAAGTACCGTAGTCTTTGCTATTTTTGATTTGCCAAAAAGGTGAACACCGCAGCTTGGCCAGTTCAGCCAGTAAAGCAGTGGAGCTGCTAAGCCGGAACAAATACTAAAAATTAGCATTGGATTGTTCAAACACAGTGGAGCAACAGAAGTTTGCCAGCTCTCAAGTGAGCCTTTCAATGACATCAGCTCCGTGCGGCTGCCAGAGTAAATAACGGGTTCATGTTCTTTGCTAATACACCAATCTGGCGTGATAAAACTATGATTAAGCCAACCGGTCTGCGATGAACTAATCAGGCGAGCTTTCGGGGTGGATTGGTTAAGGAAAGTAATTATATGTTCCCACGTTCGTGCCCGGTTTGAGACTGCCAGACCTGTATCTACAAGCACTTCTTTCAGCTGTCTGCCGTTTTCATTGATTATTTGCTTGCGTGGAAAAACCTGACGAATAGTTTTGTTATCCAGATTTGTCCACTCAATCAGTAGGCCATAGTTTCTACGATTATCAGAATCGCGAGTAATTCCCAGTACCCGGATCGGACCACAGAGAAATTTCGATTCACCGTCTTGTTGACTGATAAATAACCCGTTGCTTAATATCTCGAACATGTTTTTTTCCGATTGCTTCTTTTTTTCATCACATTACATGACGGAAATAATTAATTCAGAGAAAAGGTGGGTGAGATTTCGGGAGGGTTTTAAAGCTAGCAAAAACGCGGTTTTTTTGATTTTTAAAGCGAAGTTTAGTTTGTTTTTTAATCAATAATTTGGCATGCCAAATTATTTTGTTATCAATTTAGGAAAATGGTCAGTGCTTAGTGGTGTTTACAATGCCTGTTTGATTCCAGTCGCAGAGCAGGATCAGCCACCGACTGATTGCTTGTAAGCGCTCGGGACTGTTGCCTTTGGCAGCAAAGGTCAGGTCAACGCTCCGGGCCTCAAACTCACTGAAGGTTTCAATCAGAATATCCCAACGCTCATTCCGCTCGTTGCTAACCTGAAAGGCAAAGGCTTTTTGTTTGAACAAATCTTGAAACAGTTGCTCTTCGGTCTCATAAGATTCTGCCAGCTCAAAACCAAGCGGTTCACAGTGTTTTTCGATGCCAGCAATGCGGTTTTGTAACTCAATAATAGCCGGTATAAATGGTCTTAACTCTGCTATCTGATAAAGATCGTCAGTGTTCATGTACTATCCAGGATTACCAATCGGTAAGCTAAGCTCCTTAAAAAGAAATTTGGCATGCCAAATTTAATAGTAGGTGTCGTAAAGCTCACCGAGGGCTTGTTTGTCTTCAGCCTCTTGCCGGGTCATACTTTCACTATCGGCATTAACATTACCCATACCATCGTCAAGCATATCAAGCTGGTCTTGATCGTCACTATCATCGCTCGATAGCATAATATCAAGGACTCCAACGGCTACTAAGCCTGTTACTTTTAGAACTTTACCCCACATTCCCGCCTCCTATTCATCAAAAAAATTTGGCATGCCAAATTTGCTAAGGATTCCTTAGTATCCAGCTTCTATTAAAGCTAAGACAATCTTAGTTTTCAATAGCCAATGTCTCACACTAAGATTGAATACTAACGATGGTTCGCCGCTCCCTAAGCGATTAAAGCAGGCAAGAAAACGAAAAGGGCTATCTCAGAAGCAACTGGGTATTTTGGCCGGTATGGATCGTTTTGCTGCTTCAGCCAGAATGAACCAGTATGAGCGTGGTGTTCACTCCCCTGATTTCAAAACGGTTATTGCTTTAAGTAGAGTACTTGAGGTGCCAACTGCGTTCTTCTATTGCATAGAAGACGAGTTGGCCGAAAAAATATCAGACTGGACAAAAATTGATTAAAAATTTAGACCAAATTTTTAGCGTACATGAAAATATCCCAACGATTTTTTAGAGGTGTTAAAAGGTCACTATAGACCCACGCCAGCCCTGCTATTAACAAAGATATTTTCGTAAGTCCTTTGTGATATTTCATTGTTAATTTCCCTAGCGCACCTCTACTAGGATTTGATGAAAGCGCACTCCTCATGAACTCACTTAGTATAAGCATAGCTATTGGGAAAATAGCCATTATCAACTTAGGATAGTCTTGCGATTCACCACCAAAAACCAGTAAAAAAATTGCACCAAATAAAACAGATGCTGTGAAAACAAAAAATAATGGCATTTTCACACTGAGAAATCCTCTAATTTTTGGAATCCAGGGTGCGATACTTTTAATTGCCTCTGCATCTTTATCATGGAGTGTTGCAAGCTGAATTGATAAGGCTACGGAGAGAAAAACAGGAACAGTTAATCGGATTATTGTTTCAATCCACCATGCTTCAAGTGAGAGGTAGTTTTTCAAAGGCTCGGCTAACTCGTTATAGTGATCGAATAAATCATGGTAAACAGCAAATGAAAAACAAGCATAGCTCAACGGTATAAAAAAAATCATCATCAAAGATATACCGATGTAATAGCGATTTTTTGCAATACGCTTTAACATTGCAGCTAAGCTATGTATAAAAAGCGGTAAGATGATTTTCTGGTTCATGGTTTAAAATTACTTTAATTTCAATGTTTTAATATGGATTTTATATTAACTTCCTAAATATGCATAGGTGATCTTCAATCGTTCGTGGCCTAACTCGCGACTAATTTGCTCACGGACTTTAGTATCTCGCTCGTAATCAATAGCTGATAGATCCCTTCTGCTAGGGCCACCATCTGCTGGGCATTTCCAACTAGTAAGTTCAAGATATCGCTCTCTAGCATAGTGATGGCGTAACCCATGGTTCTTGTTCAGTTCGACTCGTACGGTTTCCCTGTCATAGTGACGCATTTGATCGACGTACTTTTTATCAGGTTCAATTAATGCTCCTTTGGTGACTGCGGCAATGTCTCTGATTAGCTGCCGTTGTGACTCTTTTAAAATTGGGATTTCTCGGTATTTACCACCTTTGGCCCAGGTTCCTTTTATTCTCAGAATGTGAGCGTCTTTCAAGGCATAAGACAAGCTGAACTTCATACATTCCTCTTTTCTAAGCCCAAATTCTTGCTGTAGACGAAGCGATAGCTTGATTAATTCACTTTTGACCTTAGCGTGCTTCTCCATGTCCAGCGTTTTCGACTTTCCAATAGGATTGTTCCGTACTCTTGGAATGCCATAATGATCATTGCTACGAGCGCAGATGTTCGGTTTGCCGATTTTCTCTGCTATCCAGCGAAGTGCCGCCATCCTGTTTTTAATCGTTTTTGCCGCAAGGCCTTCATCTTGCCAACGTTGAACAAGATGGTTGATATGTTTGGTTTTAAGTCCCGAGGGATCTCTCAATTTGTAACCATTATCGAGTAGCTGGTTCGCGGCAAGGTTTAAGACTTTGCTACGGGTAGCCCGGGTACTAAAGCTACTTTCTCGGTGTGTGTCGTTCACCATTTGATGAAGACGGTATCCTAATTGGCTCATTTCACGTTCCTCATAAATTTAAAAATTATTTTGAAATAAAACATCACCAAACCGAAGACCAGGGGGCGGAATGCCAAAATAGGTAAGTTTTAAAGCCATATGAACGGTACGTAACCGAGCATATTGTCATAAGACATAAAGGCTGACTGGTCTAAAGCAACAAAGCTGAGCCGCGCGATTTCTGTTGAAATACAGCACGGACTACTGTGGTCTTATTGGTGTCTATAGGGGGTGGTCAATTGACCCATAATGCTGCGAATGCAGCTCCTCAGGACGTGTTGCGGGCAGTGAAAACGCCCTTTTTTCTTGATGCTAATTTCGAGCTAGTTCATCGACAAAATTATCATAGTGATCAGAGATTGCAACACCTTTTTGATGCGTTCAAATCTCCATCCCTCTTCTGGCCTTGCAATTTTTTAAGGCGGATTGGATGTCGAGGCATCATGAGCAGTGGCCTCGATGGGCGACTCTGCGAGTCGTCCCTACCTCTTTCGAGTAGGGACGACTCGTTGCCAATCCGCCTTATATTAAACCCAAGAGATTTTTTTCGCTGACCTGCGGACTGTAGCTAATGATGCCTATTCCCTATTCAATTGCTTAGCCGCTTCAACTGCCTCAACGATGGCCAGTTTGACTGACTCAGAGTAGTCTTCTTCGTAAAGTACAGAGCTGATTATTTGATGCAGCAACGCTTTATCGATGACGTTATCTGCGACCCAGACGGCAATATTTTCCATCTCTTTGACAAAGCGCTGTACCACATAGTCGAAACCATTCAGCTGAAGGAAATAGGCTCCTAAAGCCAGTGATGAGCGTTTATTGCCATCGTTAAACGCATGGTTCTTGTTGATGGAAAATACTAAGTGCGTCAGCTTGTCTTCTATTTCAGGGTAGTACCAGTCGTTCTGGATGTGCTGCAAGGGGCTTTCTAGTTGTCCAATGTCTTTGGTACCAGCCAGGCCACCAGAATTCTCAATGATCCAATCGTGAACATTGATCGCATGCGTTACATCAAAATAGAAAAAGCTGATGCCCGATCCTTCAGAGTTATTCATTACTGCAGTCCTTTAGCTAGCGATCTTTCAGGCGTTTGAACACTGCCAGTGTCTCTGGATCACTGAGCTGCTCTTCCAAAGAGCGGCTCTTTTCTCCAAGAAAACGTTCAAAGTCGGCTTCTGGTACTGATTTTATGTATGCCTCGAGCTTTTCATGTAAGGCATCACGGAAGCACAAATCGCGGCTTGCCATTTTGGTTCTTGCATCCATGATGAGTGGATTGAACAACGGATGCTTTTCAAAACTGGCAAAAAGGCTTTCCGCCTCCTTTTGGGTTAGCTTACGACCTTTGGTAGAACTGGCCTGTTCCAGTTCGTGGGCAATACCCGACTCATAACTGGCAATCAGGTTCAGTACTTCAGAATACAAGGTTTCGCGGATATTGGTTTTGGCTGCGAGATTTAACACCTTTTTATATTCAGTGGCATTTTCATGGAAAATGCTCTGGTAGATCAGGTTGGTAAAACGCGCATATTTCCAGTGGTTGCCCTCAACATACTTATCCAAGGCATCAGTGAATAGACGTCGGTAGTTTTCTTCCTGTAGTGCACTGACTAGGTAGTTTTCATCACGCTGATTGATAAACTTTGTGTGGCCACCAGCCCGTTCTGCCATCACATCCAGCACTATGTCTAACAAGCGAGATCGCAGCAGGCGAGCTGGTTCGCTTTCAGTTAATAACATACCCAAGTTCAATACTGCACGAAAACTAAATACGCCTAGCACGCTGGTTTTGGTACCGTCATTTATGTCGGTACCATAATCCAATGCTTTGAATTCTCTGAGTTTTGCCCCTCTTAGTATTTTATAGCCATTACTTTTTAACTCATCCCCATGGCTTGCCAAGTAACGCTCTACGGTTCGATCAGTTATCTCATATAATGCAATTACCTGCGCTTTGGTAAATACCGTTTCATCCTCAAACTTTACCCCCCCAAGAGCTAAGTGTTGCTCTGCCTGTTGCAAGGCATAGCGGTTGTTAAGGATATTCTGGCGATCGTGGGATGATTCAGTGAGGTCTTTGGCCATCCTATGCCTCCTTGACTTTGGGTTGTACAGCTGAGCCAACGGTGACTTGGCCGTTCATTAGCATAGGGAGAAGCCAGTCGCGAAGCTCGATCAGATTCTGATTTTCTTGGTTAGCATTACTGGATTTTTCAAACAGCTCTTTGGTTATTTCTTCATATTTTTCGAACATATTATTATGTGCACTCCCTGGTGTAAGAACAGGGATTTTACGGAGTAGCTGGATTCCAACCGCTGGCCGCGTGGTGCCCGATGTGTTTTTTATAACATGCTTATAAAACTCATCACTTTTGACAACTGTATAAATATATCCAGCATATTCTGGCTTCTTCGGATTAATAACGGATAGCGTTGGTGACAACGCATAGCGGAACTTTTGTTTCTTCAACCTTACTACTTTACCAACAGTTCCTACTCTGCCATAACCGAGCGAGTACTCTCCGATTTCATAGTCCCTTTCTTGCTTTAAAACGAACTCTTCATCGATTTGCCTAGCCTTTGATATTGAAATGTTACCTGCCTCATCAATATCTCCAATACCAGCAAAGGGAAAGCCAATTTCCACTTCTCTTGGAGCTCTGTGGCTTGGGTGCGGGTCAATAACATCAGCAAAGTATTCAATAGGAACCAATTTCCACCCCTCGGGTATTTCCCGCTTAAGGGTTGGATTGTAGACCATTTTTCCGCCGGAGGTTTTGTAGGGCTTGCCGTTAGCGTCGGGGAAGTCGAATTGTACAAACCAATAGTCGTACAAGGTTTTGGCCATAGCTTCCAGTTCGGTGTTGATACGGTTATTGAGTTCGATTTTTTCGTCAATTCCACTTAAAAGTCTTGCAACATACTTTTGCTCATCAAGTGGGGGAATTCGAATAGGAAAGTCAGGCAGCTCGTTCAATGCAATACGATCCACAGTGGCCCCTGTAATAGTATTGGCTTTTATCGTTTGCTGAAAAACGGGAGATAGATATGCATAAAGGGCATACTCAGGTATTACTTTTTCTCTATTGAGTCTAAGTAAACCCATTCGCCTTCCTAAGCATGCTCTTATTCCGGAAGGCATGAGTGCAGCTTCGCCAAGTCTAGTTTCGTAAGAAAAAAGAAGATCTCCTTCTTCAGGCGTTACTCTTTTAGTCCATTTTTTAAAATCATCTTCGCTTAACGAAGCTGACTTGCTTAAATCTAGTCGCCCTTTATCCAAGCTTGAAATACTTAAAAAATATGGCCCAGATTCCAATTTAGTGGGCGTGGCATGCGGGCCATCATATATTGTGGCAATACTCTTAATAGTCGTCATATGTTTAGGCTTCATACTTCAATCCCGCCAACTGCTTTTTAATATCAGCTTCCAATTCACGTGATTGTTTAAACAGGCTCTCCAGATTGCTTGTAAAGTCCCTTATCTTCTCAGCAAACTGTTCTGGGGTAATATCCACATACTCGATTTTGATATCGAAGTACTGACCAGCACTTAGAGAGTAATTCTTAGCTTCGATCTCGTCATAGCTTACCGCAACTGAAAAGTCTTCCACTGCCTGTTTGGTATTAAAGGTGTCGATAATCCGTTGTTCTTCTTCCGCGCTGAGCACGGTTTTCTGATTCTTGCCGTCTTTTATTTTTTCGCCAAGGTTGGAAGCGTCAATCAGTACTACTTTGTCTTTATTGCTGCCATCTATAAACAGGATAGAGACATTCGTGCCTGTGGTTGCAAAGATATTCGACGGCATGGATATTACGCCTGCCAGCATTTTGTGTTTTACCAGGTATTTGCGAATACCTTTGTCGATACCTGACTGCGCGGTTATAAAACCGGTAGGCACGACCACCGCGGCTTTGCCGCCAGGTTTAAGCGAGTGGATGATGTGCTGCAAGAACAACTGGTAAATTTCCATCTTGTCCTTCGCTTTGGGTTTTATTTTGGGAATGCCTGCAAAGAAGCGTTCTTTGTTTTCTTTGCTGTCCAGAACGTTCCTGAAATCGGAGAAATCCATCTTGAACGGTGGATTACTGACGATGTAGTCAAACTTCTTAAGATCTTTGCCATCTTTGTGATAGGGATGTAATACCGTATTACCCTGGATCACATTAGGGATGGAGTGCACAAGATTGTTCAGAATAAGGTTAAGGCGCAGCAAATTTGAAGACTTTTGCGAGATGTCCTGGGTGTAAATGCTGCATCGGTTTTCACCAATGGCGTGGGCCACGTTCATTAACAAGGTGCCTGAGCCCGCTGAGGGGTCGTAGCAGCTAACGTTTTTCACTTTACCTTGTTGATCTGCAGGTACCAGAATGGCCGCCATAATGCGAGCCACCGCATGGGGTGTGTAGTACTCGGCGTATTTACCGCCAGAGTTGCTGTTGTAGTCTTTGATCAGGTATTCAAAGATGGTGGCATAAAAGTCGAATTTTTGTGTGAAGATACGCTCGAAACTGAACTCTACCAGCTTGTTGATGATTGCTCGGCAGAAGGCATCGCGCTTGGACTCATCAGAAATATATTCGCTAACGCGATCAAACAGCACCACCTTGGTGCCGCCATCGGTCTTAACGGCGAACACATCGTTATTAGTCAAGGCAATGTCGCGCAGGGTGTCATCAAACAGCTTTGCGAAGTCAGGCGCGTTCTGTTGACCGAATAGGTAGCTGATAAAGTGATGAGGCTTTAAACGAGCCGTATCGCCACCCATTTGTAGTTGTAGCATTTCCAGTTCGTCTTCGCTCATGGCGACTAGGGCTTCTTCCCATTTTTCCGAGCTGGCGACCTTTTCATCGATTTGCTTCGCCTCATAGGCGAACTTGTCGTTGAGGAACTTGTAGAGGAAAGTCTGGGTGATGATTTTGAACTCATTACCATCATTGCCCAAGCCATAGTGGGCACAAATGTTCTTAAGGCTGTCGATCAGTTCTTTAGTTTTTTGTTGAAACTCGAGTTCTACCATTTTACCGCTCTTTATGGTTTACGTTTACCAGGCTCTACTGCCGGTATGAAATTCTTTAAGGTACTCTGCAACCACCAAGTGATTAATAAATTTTGAAGCATTGGCGTTGAGTTGTATTTTTTGCTCATCTTTGAAACGCCTTATGACTAAAGGCATCATCTGGCGTTCAAAGTAGCCTTCGTTATCAAGTATTTGAGTATTGTTCAGTACCTGTTCGTCGGCGTCTTTTTTTACACCAGTTAGGGCTTCAAAAATTTTACGCTCGCTCTCTGATATATCGCTGCGCTCTTGCAGACGCTTGTGAATACGGGTGTATTTAGCATCGCCAAGGTATTTCTGACACAGCTGGTTGTTTTGCCGGTTAAGCTCTTTAACGCGGTCGTGAATTTTATTGAGGGCCTCGATATTGGCCACCATTTCGTCCTGCGTGACCTCGCTGAGGTTCTTTTTCTTGAACAGCCTTTCCAGTTCTTCTTTCAGGCTGACAAATTTGGGGTCTTGCTGATCAAAGTTGCTGGCCAAGGCTTCGCGGGTTTGGCGCAAGGTATTCTTTAACTGATCCGCTAATACCAATTCCTCTTCGCCCACCTTTATAAAACGGAAGATCACGTCTTCAAGGGCGACATTGAGTAGGTTGGTTGTATCTGAGCCTTGTTCTATGCTCTCTTTCAGGTTAAGCATATCAAGGTGACTGCAGGTTTCCCTGTAGAGGATATTGAGCTTTGCAAAATCTAACTGGTCTAGTAACTCATAGTCGCCTTGCAAACGGATAAGATTGTACAGGCTTTTGGCGTTTTCCAGAGCTTTTTTCAGAGCGAGTACCGTTTCTCGATCATGAATTTCAGTGATCTGCATCTGGAAGATTTCTGCATTGTCGATATCAAAACGGAACAGTACATCTTTGATATGCTCAATTTCTTCTGCGATCTCTTTCTGTGATTTGAATAAGTTGGAGTAATGCTCCATTTCATCACCCAGCTCCGCTTGCAGCTCATCGAAGTAGGCTTTGTTGGTGGCATCAAACTCTTTTCGAATGTCGGCAAAGTCCACTACATAGCCGTAGCGGAAGTCCTTGTAGGTGCGGTTGACCCGTGTGAGAGCCTGTAACAGGTTGTGCTTGCGGATTACCCGGCCCAAATATAGCTTTTTTAGGCGCTTTGCATCGAAGCCGGTGAGCAGCATGTTATAGACGAATAGTAAATCGATTTTGCCTGCTTTGAAATCTTCTACCCAGTCTTTTCGTTCTTCTTTGGTGCCATATTTATCAAGAATCAGTGCTGCGCTCTTGACCTTGTTGTCCTGCTTTGCCTTTGCTGCATAGCTATCTGGTTTGGCTGCGGCAAGCAGGGATTGTGCAGAATCCTTTATTTCAAAAGATGAACTGGCGGATTGTGCGTAAACGCCATTGAAGATATCGAACATCTGCTTGGCCTGTTCTGAGCTGTCACAAATGACCATGCCTCCGATGCTGGCATCATTTAGCGCTCCGCGACTTTTTTCAAAATCGGTGACGATGTAATCCAACATGGGTTCAACGAAGCTTTTATGAGCGTAAATAAGCTTGCGATCTACATTGCCCATTTGAACTTCTACATCCTCTAAGGCCTGTTGTAACACCATCTTGTAATTGGTAGCGATCTCTTCGCGGATTAGGCGCAGAGTGTAGCCATCGGCAATTGAGGCGTTGTAATAGTACTTGTGGATATAGTTGCCAAATATCTGCTTAGAGCTAATAGCTTTTGAGTCAGGGTTCTTTCTGGCTTTATCCTCGTCAATGATCAGTGGCGTACCTGTGAGCGCGATCTTGATAGAGTTAGGATCGGATTGATACAGGTTTGCCAGAAAGCTGCCCGTTGGGTTGTAGCTGCGGTGCGCTTCGTCCAGAAAGAAGATACGCTGGATGTTGATGTTGTAGTCTTTAGTAGACAATACATCCGGGTCATCCCGAAACTTTTGGATATTCACCACAGTGATTTCCGGCTTGCCAGAATGGTTGTGAATCACCTGTGTGGCTTTAATGTCTTTGGCAAAGGCATCACGGGAGTTAATGGTATGCACCGTTAGACCGCGCGCGGTGAATTCTCGATGAGATTGTTGTAGTAGGTCCAGCCTGTCCACAATAAAGTAGAACTTGGGAATTACCTGTTGTTTTTGAAAATAGTCTGTCAAAAAGCGCACATTGTAATAGGTCAGCGCCGTTTTACCGCTACCCTGAGTATGCCAGATAATGCCTTTTTTAACGCCATCATTAAGCTTCTGCTCAATTGCTTTAGTAGCAAAAAACTGTGGGTAACGCATGATATGCTTTTGTAGACCGTCAGTCTCAGCCACGTAAGCCAAGGCATAGCGTAAGATAAAGGCCAGGCGATCACGATTAACCAATGAAGTACAGACCCGGTTAGTAGGGCGCTCAGGAAGCTTATTTGTTTGAAACTCAGGGTTGCTACGAATGACCTCCACGTTGTTATCTTTCAGTACCCTTAGCTCTTCTTCTTCCGAGACAGTTTTTAACAACGCTGTCAGGTTCAGTACTTCTTCTTCTCTGAAGTAGTTGAAAACGGGTTTATGGTAAGAACTACTGGCGTAGAATGCCCCTTGTACGGGTTCCAGATCACCGTCGTTATACTCCATGTTGTTGGAGAAAATCATGAACTGGGTAATGTTGGCAAAACGCTTGAACTTCGGGTTCTGGAAACGTTTATTGATTCGATCCCGCTCGGCCAAAATGCCTTCGCGGTTGTTGGGCTTTTTCACCTCAATAAAGACCAGCGGCATTCCATTAACCAACAAAGTGATGTCAGGGCGGAATTCCTCATCACCATTCTTGCAGGTTAACTCCGTAACCACATGAAAGCTGTTGTTGCTGAAGTTCTCAAAGTCGATCAACCTGGTATTCGAGCGGTCAGTCAGACGTTCAAAGAAGGCTCGCCCAAGATCCTCGTTGTCTAGTTCCAACTTGATATCATCTAGTAGGCGGCTTACGTCTTCAGGTTCAATGCCTGGGTTGATTTTAAGAATCGCTGCATTGAAGATTTCAGGGAAGATGTTGGTATCCTGATCCCAGCTTTGTCCTTTCAGTGACAGGTACTGATACCCGAGCCTCATCAAATGAAGGATAGTGGGGATCTTTACACGAGTATCTTCATTAAATTTCATAACTTTCCCTGTTTATTTCGGTGACAGCTCAAGCAAATCACTTATCTGGCAATCAAACAGCAGACACAGTTTCTCTATGGCTTCCAGGTCGACTTTTTGCGCGGTTTCTCGGTAAAGCAGAGTGATAGTGTTACGGCTTAAACCAGTTTCTCTGGCAACGTCGGCTATGCGCATCTTTTGTTCGCCCATCAGTCTTGCGAGGTGGCACTTAATCACTGTCTGCTCCAAACAATTTTGACTACTGACGGCAGAATAACATCTCAAAGATGAAAAACAATTATTTAAGTTCAAATCACATATTTAAATATAAAGCCCTAAACCACTCCGTTCAAATCCAGTAAAGCCATAAATCGGAACCCCACGCGGTGGGGCCCCCTTGCTGCGCAACCCTGCGGGCGATTTATAGCTTGACTGGCTTTTCTCTGCGTAGTGCATGTTGGCCATGTGGTATGGCGGGCCTGTAGGCGACAAGCGCCTATAGGCTCACCAACCACATATCCATAAGGGGCTAACATGACAAAATCTGAGTTTATTAAAAGAGCTAAAAAGACAAGTTTTGACCAAATAGTCAGGAGTGAAGAACCTGTTAGTCAGGTACTGTTAACTCAGGTACTAACCACAGACCGGTGTTACTTAGTTCAATCAGGTGAAAAGCATCAGTTCTGGATCACCCGAAACAACAAGCTGTGTTTGGTTACTTCAACACTGAAATCAAGTTTTTGTGTGGTAGCTTAAACCAAATAATGGGAAGGGGAGACAGATATAAAGCTTTTAAGTTACTGATATTTTAAATACTTCCCTGTTTCCCTATTTTCCCAATTTAATTGCTAATTCCACAGGCTAGGTAATGACTCCATTGCCTCTTTGCGTTTGCTCTCAATGATGTCGGCATATATCTGAGTCGTTTTAAGCTCGGAATGGCCGAGGAGTTTTGATACGGTATAGATATCAGCGCCGTTAGTCAGTAGTCTTACTGCAAAGGTATGGCGGGCACAGTGAAAAGTAATATGCTTGGTGATTCCTGCACGAAGCATCCACTGCAGAATTGCGACGTTTGTATACGTTGAGTATTTAAGCCCCTTGAATACCCTTGTCTCAGGTGCTTCCGGTTCACCCATGAGTTTAATGGCGTCTTTCGGCAGGTCCAAATATTGAAGTTTTCTGTTTTTCTTGTGGTTGAATGTGATCCTGTTCACGCCATCACTTAGAAAGACATCCTGCCATTTCAGCTTCTGGATATCGCTCCAGCGAAGGCCTGTAGTACATCCAAAGAGAAAAGCGCGTTTTAGTACGTCGTAGCGGCAATCAGCCTGATAAGCGGCTCTCAGTTCATCCTCAAGTAAGTACTGCCGTTTATTTTGCTCTGGCTTAATAGTTTTAACTTCATTAACAGGGTTTCTGCGAATGATCCCCTCGTGAAATGCTTGGTTTAGCGCCGCTCTTACTTTGTTAAAGTACGTAGATGCTGTATTGGAAGATAGTTTTTTACCAGATTTAGTAACAGCTGTTGTTGTCAGGTAAATTCGGAAGTCTTGTAGCAATGTTGTATCAAAGTTGGCAAAGGACAACTGGTGGCCATCGGAAAAGCGCTGTAAATGAATCAGAACTGACTCCCAAATGGATACGTTGGATTTGCCATCAGTTTTCCTTTTTTCCTCGATAATTTGCTGCATATAGTCGATGAAGCTTTGTTGTTGTTTGGCTTCGTCTTCAAAGTGATACTTGTTATTAGCTAGGTCAACAATAGCCTGAGCCTGAATACGTTCAGCGAGTTCCAGGGTCTTTCTATTGTAATCTCGCTGAGCCTTATCTTTGGGTGTGGCATAGATGAACAGGTCTAAGGATTGGCGCTTGCGCTTTTTAATGCGCTTACCTGATTCGTCGGTATAGGAACCATAGTTACGGGTTAATAGCAGTTGTTGACGACCGGCACGATCTGCTGGTTTTTTCTCAATTGATAACTTCATATGTTACTCCTGTGTAGTGGGCCACTGGTGGCCCACACAAACACAACTGGTGGGCCATCTAAGGCCCACTTTTAGCAACTATAGGAAAGTAAGGAAAGAGATTTTTAAGTTTAAATATATGAATATATTAGAAATATTTACTTTTGTTGGATGATTCTTTCCTTTGTTTTACCGTACTATTTCCCGATACAAAACGAGCTGAAAATACGCCCTAATAAATCGTCTGAGCTAAATTCACCGGTAATTTCATTCAGATGTTGCTGGGTTAAACGCAG
>FWPV01009824.1_pt1 | contig 15992 bp, 15 predicted proteins | sample 2228371 | NCBI WGS metagenome assembly FWPV01 (sample SAMEA103939776, study PRJEB20133) | metagenome | reverse complement strand
TATGCATGGATTTCAGCATTCTGGAAAAAGAGCTTAAAGAATTAAAAAATTTAGAAGAAAATGTTAAAGAAGAAAAAGCTATCAAAAACAGAATAGCTGAATTGGTTGAAATAGATTTTCAAAAGAAAACAAAAAAAACAAAGGATTAAATCTAAATAACCAACAACATAAATTAAAAAAGGTTCTTCTCCTTTTTTTCATTTAATATGGGCGAAATTTTAAACAAAGATAAACTCAATCCTTACCTCACTAATATTTTAGAAAATTTCGTAGGTAACATATTAAGCATAGATGAAGACAAACCAAACTGTATTATGCTATATGGTAGTGCAGTTGGTAAGAACTTCATTGCAGGCAAATCTGATGTTAACTTATTGTTAATTTACGATCAGGTTAATTTTAACCTTTTAAAAGTTTTAAAAAGAATTTTTAAAAAATTCATAAAATCACTAAAAACAAACCCAGTTGTTATTGATATTAATTACATTAAATCCTCCGCTGATGTTTTCCCAATGGAATTTCTTGAATGGAAAGAAAAAAATTTAATTATCTGGGGAAAAAACCCTTTTGAAGAACTCCAAATTTCAAACGAAAACTTAAGACTTGAAATTGAAGAAAATTTGAAGGGTAAACTTCTGAGGTTAATACAATCGTATTTTGAACTTGAGGATAACTCAATTAAATTAAGATTATTCTTAGAAAAAACAATAAATAATTTTATAGTTGTGTTTAAAAATATAATAAGATTAAAAAGCCAAACGCCTCCTGAAAATGAGTTGTCAATAATAGAATTATTATCTAAAGAAATTGACATTGAACTTCCTAATTCAAAAATGATAATTGATATGAAGAAAAACCCAAAGTTAAAAAAATCAAAAGAAGAAATTGAATCAATTTTTGAAGGATATATAAACGAAATCCAAAAGGTTGCCGAATATGTAGATAGAATGTAAAGCTTAAAGAAAAGTGTTCTAAAATTTTACACTTTTTTGTTTTTCAAAATTTCCTGATAATATTCAATAATAAATTCTTGCCTCTGTCTTTCCGCTCTCGGCTTTATTAAATCTCTCGCCATCAAATCAATTTTGTTTTGAATTAATCTTATCTTTTTATTCAATTCCTCCTCTCCCAAAACATTTTCCAAATATTCATCTCTAATTTTCCTGATTTGGTTATTCTTCCTTAATTCTTCATAGTATTTTTTTAAACTGAGCAAATAAGAATATTTTGCATCTTGGAGTTTTTCGGTAAGCCTGAAAACTTTCATTCTTTGCTTTTCAATTTTCATCTTTTCTGACACAATGATAGAACCACTGTATTTCTTTTCAATTTCTTTCAGAATTTTCTTTTCCTTGTTAAATTCTAATGTTGCCTCTTCAACCCTTTTTTTCTCACTATTCAGCCGTTTTTTGTCAATAAGTTGTGGGGTAATTAGTTGCACTTTTTCTTCTTTCTCTTTTAGGGGCAAATTAATTAACCAAAATTTATTCTTTACTTTCTCCTGCCAACTTATCTTTCCGCCACTCTTTATTGAAGTTAAAGTAAAAGTATCTTCTTTTAACCCTTTACTCCATCCTATTTCAACTTTTACGGTAATTATCTTTTTGGGCTCTGCTATTATAGGCACTTTTTTGTCTGATGCTAATTTTATTTCTTTCTCTACTTCTTCATTTAAATTTGTATAAAAAGCCGATTTAAACCTTACTCCTTTTAAACAGTGTAAACACTTTTGTTTATTAAAATATCTTGGATAATTAAATTCAATCTTACCAATAACTTTTTTTAATGTTGGATTATACAACCTAATAATGATACCTTTTCCATCTTCAGAAAGTTTAATTGCAGTAAGTATCAAACAACTATTTTGAAATGGCTGGATATTAATGAATCCAAAAGTAGAACAAAAAACCGAATTGTTTTTTTCTTTTACACTTTGAGGTTGTTTACAATATGATTTTTTCAAATTTTTTTCATTTGCAAAGCTGTGTTGAAAATTCACTGCTTTTAAGTCAAACACAAACTTTTCTACTTCTTTATGAACATTTCCTCTTAACCAATCATATTTATGGGGAAACAAAGCATATTCGAATGTATGTATTCCAAGGCATTGAGCATCAGGCACTCGCACCAACCAACCTGCCCTCCCTTTTCTTACAGGTAAATCATCAAGTCCTAACCAACCTACTCCCCTAAGTAGTGTTAACTCAATTGTCTTATTTTTTTTGGCAACAAAAAATTCGGGTAAATGTTTGCTTATTAATGAAAGTCCTTTTTCTCCATCGCTAATATCAATAAAACTTTGATGTGCATAACAATCCCCTGCAACAGTGTCCCATGCAGGCGATACAATACCTTTTAAGGGAGGAAGTTTTTTGCTGTATCCACTCTTGTCAATTTCAATAGGACTCTTTTCTACATCAAACTGCTTCTCTACATAAAAATAATCTGCCTTTAACCCCGTGGGGAAACAAACTCTTAATCTATGGTCTTTTATAACATTGAAAATGATTGTTTTTATGTCCACTCTTGGTGAATCTGCTTTGAGCTCTATGTAACAAATAATTTTATATCTTTTAAGTTTTTTACTCCTTTCTCTTCTGTTAACTTTTAGTTCATCAGGTAATAAAAGATTTAATTCTACTTTAAAGCATGCAACTAAAGGTCCTTCTTTCACAAGTTTTATTGTTGCCTTTTTCCTTAAACTTCTAACAACATTATCTTTAATACATGATGCCGTGTATAAATCACCTCTATCTCCTTCATCTTTAAAATAATTCAAATTTCTGTATGTCTTTTTCGAAACTTTATCAGTTATGTTAAAACTTCCATCCGTGTTTATGACCACTCTTACAAACGAATTTTCTATTGATTTATTTTCTTTATTTATCTTGAGGGTGTTACTTATCGTACGTTGTAGAGTCCCTGTTTTGTCAAGATTCCTTTTTGCAGAAGCACCTCTAAAAGATGCTTCTTTTTCAGCACTAACAAACCAATAGGGAGTAAAACCAAGAGGAGAAACATTTTCTGCCCACAAATATACTTCCCATTTATTCCCTTCTTTTTTACTCACTTGATAGGGAATAATTTCACCATTCAAGCCAGATATATAAAAACTATCTAAACTCTCTGGAACTTCAATAACCGTTTTAATTATTCCCTTTTGGTTATATTGAGAAGCATTAAACAGAATGAAACCATTTTCTTTACCATTACATGACAACTCAACATTGTTTGACAATGAAGATAAAATACTTTCAAGATACAAATTAGCCTTCTTTAATATCTCATCATACTTTATTTCCGCATCTTTATGAACATCATCAATACTACAACCACAAATTTCATCATGACAGGAAATCCGCAATAATGTTTTCCACAGCTCATTAATTTGCTCTTTATGATATCCCCCTCCCAAACAGTAATTAAAAGTCGAAAAAGGTTCAAGCCACCTTTCAATTATTTGCTGACACTCACCTTGCTTCTTCTTTAAATATACTCGATTTGAAAAAACTCCTTGAAGTGATGCAATATATTTCCCACTATTTAAATTGCCTTTTATAACACTAAGTCTTGGATTTTCTCTTTCTACACTATTTGAATAGTCCTCAGGGGTTGTTATCAACAAATTATAACCTATAACACTCTTACCTATTTTTTCAATAATTGGGACAATATCATCTGCTTTAGGTTGATTTTCATACCCATCAAATAAAAGCACATGTTTGCCTGTAGAAGAATATTGCAAAAGCAAATCTACTTTTCCTAATATTCTCTGCTGGGCAATCTCAGGAGTTTCAGATAAATTCATTAAATTTCTGTAACTTTCAATTAAATGAAAACAAATAACACTACTACCATCTGAAGCCATCCATTTATATGCATCTCTAACCTTTTCAGGTTCAATTCCAACTCCACGAGAAAGAAAAACATTTGGTATGTTAAATCCCCTTAAAATTTTTACTGTTGCTTCTGGATATCCAAATACATCTATCACCCATCCTGCTTTCATTATGCCACCCAATAATTCAGCCTCTCTATGTCCTATGAGAGCATTCCTCACTAATAACTCTCCACTTGCTAAGTTCCAATCTACCTGAGAGTAAAAAGGACCTATCATAAGTCTCCTTTCCTTTGAAAACTTTCTTATCATTCTAATCTTATTTTCTTTCTCTCTCTGCGGTAATTGTTGAATAAAATCTTCCACAATATGAGTTTGACCATCAAGAACAAATTTAAAGGAAGGATGCTTTATCATCTTTTTAAGTAAATCATCAAATAAAGCAATCAATTGTGGCTGAGTATCCTTACGGCGAGCAATCCAAGCAGGATCCCAATGCTGGTGAATTATTATGTGAGCAAAAACTTGTTTATTATTTTTCACAAACTATCACCTTCTAACAAAAACAATTTTAGACGCATTTTATTTGAATATTCGCAAACGAAATGGTATATATTATATATCATTCAAAACTATAAAATGAGAAATTTACGGGGCATCTTATTTTTCCTTTTATTAACTTTCTCTTATTTTGTCTATGCTCAAAAGGTCAGTGTACCAGAGTATATTGGCTATGTTAATGATTATGTATCTATTCTTTCCCCTGCAGTAAAAAACGGACTTGAAAATTTTCTTTATTCAGTTGAAACAAAGACAACGGCTCAAATTGCTGTGGCTATAATCGATACCACCTCTCCCTATGACATCGAATTATATGCTGTTACATTATTTGAAAAGTGGGGAATAGGTCAAAAAGAAAAAAATAATGGAGTTTTATTATTAATAGCATTAAATGATAAAAGAATTAGAATAGAAGTAGGGTATGGTTTAGAAGGGGCATTAAACGATGCAAAATGTGGAAGAATAATAAGAGAGATCATTGCGCCCCACTTCAGAAATAATGAATTTGAATCTGGTATATCTGCTGGGGTTGAAGCCATTGCAAAGGAAGTTTTGAACGAATACAATTTAGATTTAAGTGATTTACAAACGACATACACACCCCAATATACAAACGAAGAGAATAGTGAAAATTTTGAAAATCAAATCATAAAAATTACACCAATAAAAAAATTATTTTTAATAATCATAGGAATTATTTTCTTAATACTTTTAATCACAAACCCTGGTTTATTATTTGCATTGCTTTTTTCAGGTATTGGTAGAAGAAGTGGATGGAGCGGGGGAGGGTGGGGCGGTGGAAGCGGTGGTTTTGGAGGAGGATTTGGTGGATTTGGTGGCGGTATGAGCGGAGGAGGTGGTGCAAGTGGTAGTTGGTAAATAATCATTAACTAAAAGTATATAGTTAATGGTTAACATTGATTCTTTATGAATTTTCAACAAGTTAGCCACAGTAATAAGAGGCGGACCCCTCAATTCCACTGCAGATTCGGGATTAACTCGTCAGAGTTTCCTTGAACTAACTTGAACAATAAAGGATAAATTGTTAATCACTAACCCTTGCTGTTGTGTGCTGACTAAGTAATTTAAAAATTTAAAAAGAGGTGATTTTATGAATAAAGCTCTTTTAGGGTGTGGGGTTGTTTTGCTTGTATTAATATTTTTTGCCCTTATTTTTGCTTTTATGCTTGTAGGAAAATACAATACAATGGTTTCCCTTTCAGAAACGGTAGACCGCAACTGGGCACAAGTTGAAAATCAACTCAAAAGACGATTTGATTTAATTCCAAACCTTGTTGAAACAGTAAAAGGTTATGCAAAGCATGAGAAAGAAATTTTTACAAGGATAGCAGAAGAAAGAGCAAAACTTGCTGGTGCAAAAACTGTGCAAGAAAAAATTGATGCTTCAAGGGGTTTAGAGGGTGCATTAGCAAGACTACTTGTTATTATCGAAAGGTATCCAGACTTGAAAGCAAACCAAACATTTATTAGCCTTATGGATGAATTAGCAGGCACAGAAAACAGGATAGCAACTGAAAGAATGAGATATAATAATGCAGTAAAAGAATTCAACCAATTTATAAAGAGAATTCCACAAAATTTCATTGCACCTATGTTTGGGTTTAAAGAGAAGCCATATTTTGAAGCACCAGAAGAAGAAAAAGCAGCTCCAAAGGTAAAATTCTAATATTTTACCTACAAATCGATCAAGATGGAGAGGTGCCTGAGTGGATGAAAGGGACGGTCTCGAAAACCGTTATCCGGCGATGAGTTGGATCGTGGGTTCGAATCCCACCCTCTCCGTCATAGCTTTTAAGAAAATTAGTTTACCGCTTGTGATTATTCCTAAGCAAATTCGAACCTGAACAGAGGCGAACAATAGATGCTTTTAGTATTTGTTCATAAATTTGATGATTTTTGTAAATGCTCCGAAAAAGTTGGGATTCAAATTTTCTTCAACCCGACTTTAGTCAGGGTCTATCAGGTTTTAGCCTGAATTTGCACTAAAGTGCAAACAACCCGTACTAAAGTGCGGTAGAAGAGACAAAACTTATTTTGTGAACGCACACGGGTTTTTGAATATAGCAAGCTATTTAGGACGAATATCGAAACTCGAAACAAACCTAAATTGGATAATTGGTGAATGATAACGGATAATTATTTAACCAATTAACAAATAACCAGTAACCAAATAATAACCATTTAACCAATTGATTTTGTGCTTTGGATTTGATGCGACGGAGTCACTTATCTTTCAATCTCCCAATCTTTTAATTTCACAATTTCCACTTTCCACCGCCGAAATCGCTTATAGGAGGAAAAGTTACGACCAAACGCCATTATCAACACACCCAAATCGGATACTTGATTATAGTTGTATTAAGCATAGAATTGCTCTCCTTTGCCGCTCTCATGGTTGCCTATGGTTTCGATTGGATTATTCTGTCAGCTCTGGTTAGCTTTGGAGTCTGTCTGGTATTAGCCACACTAACTGTAGTGATTAGAGAAGATGCTCTGGGAATTCGATTCGGACCGGGAGTTATTCGAAAGAAAATTCCTTTAAAAAATATCGAATCATGTCGGGTTATGAAAATCCCTGCTACTATGGCTGGGGAATTAGATGGACACCTAATGGTTGGCTCTATAATGTTTCTGGCTTTTATGCGGTTGAAATTAAAATGAAAACTGGTAAGAAATATCGAATTGGCACGGATGCTCCAAATGAGCTCGAAAAAGCCATTAAAGAATCTATTAAAGAGGTGAAAAAGTGACAGCGTCTAACAGCGTGCTTGCAGGGAGCTACACTTTGCCCAAATCGTCTTTGGTAACCTCTTTGTCCTGTTTTTAAGTGCTGGGTAAAGGAAAGAATATTCCATTTGACAAAAGATTTTTATGCAGTTATAATGCATAAAAAAGAAAAAATTTGTGTATTATGAGATTAAACTATGGAGCTTAAGGATATAAAACGGATTTTAATTGACCAAAAAGAAGAATTAGAAGAAGATTTAAAAGGGAAAAAGATTATCGAAAGAGAGGTTTTGGAGGAGTATAAAAAATTTCTAAAATCTTCTTTGATCAAAATAATCACTGGACCAAGAAGGGCTGGGAAGTCAGTTTTGGGCTATGAGCTGCTAAAAGATAAAAATTTTGCCTATGTAAATTTTGACGATGAACGGCTCTCTCCATTAGAAACTAAAGACCTGAATTTAGTTCTTCATGCAATTTATGAAATATATCAAAAACCTGATTTTATCTTCCTTGATGAAATCCAGAATGTGAATAATTGGGAACTGTTTGTAAACCGCTTGAAAAGAGGAGGATTTAATCTAATTGTTACTGGCAGTAATGCCAAGATGTTGAGCAAAGAATTATCTACTCATCTTACTGGAAGATATTTTTCATTAGAACTTTATCCATTTTCTTTTCGTGAATATTTATATTTTAATAATTTTGATTATCAAAAGAAAGATTTTAGCACTAAAGACATGGCTTCGATAAGAAGATTCTGGGAAAGCTATTTATCCTTTGGAGGATTTCCTGAGGTTATTCAGGGTGAAGATTATAAGAAATATCTTATCTCTCTTTATTCAGCAGTTATAACCAAAGATGTAATCATAAGGCATAAGATAAAATATATAAATACTTTAAAAGAATTTGCAAATTATTTAATTTCTAACTTTGCCCATCAGATTACTTTTAATAAGCTTAAGAATATCTTTTCTTTAAAAAGCGTTCATACGGCAAAAAACTACTTTTCTTTTATCGAAGAATCATATTTGATTTTTCAAATTGAGAGATTTTCCTATAAAAGTAAGGAAAGATTGACTGCACCAAGAAAAATTTATGCTATTGACACTGGACTGGTAAATACTTTATCCACAAAATTTTCTCAAGAAATAGGGAAAATTTATGAGAACATTACTGCCATTGAGTTGATGAGAAGAAAGTTTCTTAATCCCAAGGAAGATATCTATTATTGGCAGAATTCTTATAATTATGAAGTTGATTTTGTAATTAAAGAAGAATTAAGGGTTAAACAGTTAATTCAAGTCTGTTTTAACATCAAGGATTATGATACCAGGAAAAGAGAGATTAACTCTTTACTTAAGGCAAGTGAAAATCTGAAATGCAACGATTTACTAATTTTGACTGATGATGTAGAAGAAAAAGAAAAAATCAAGGGTAAAACAATAACGTTTCTCCCATTATGGAAATGGATAATCTGCCATATGAATTTATGCAAAGGAGAAATAAAATGATGCAAATTACAATCCTTTAATTAATAGGTGTCAGGGTTTGGTTGTTCGGTAAGTTTTTATAAGGAGTATTGTAATATCCTGTGCTCTAAACAATTAAATATATCCCTGAATTATTCACATGTCATTGCGAACCACGAATACTATAGTTTTATGGTGGACAGAGCCATCCACCACTACTTAGGGGACGAACGCCGTCTCGTCCCGATGAGATTGAATGTAGTGCGACCCTTTAGAGGCTGTCCGACAATTCAAAAAATTACAAATTTTTGTATAAGTTTTCCCTACCAAACTCATACAATTTTTAGCCAAAATAGGGGTTATCGGACAGCCTCTTTAGGGTCGGTTTTTAGCAAGGCTAAAGCCTCGCTACGAGACTGTCGTTGCGAACGAAGCGAAGCAATCCTATCATCAGTCCTGTCATTGCGAGGCGAGAGCCGAAGCAATCCCATGTGCTTTGCAAATACAAGTGAGATTGTCACGGCCGCCTAAGGCGACCTCGCAATTACACTTTGGGTGGGATCGCCACGCTCCTTTCAGTCGCTCACAATGATATTATTAGGTTTATATCCAGTTTTTAGGATGAATACAATAAAATGGTTTATAGTATTTCTAAAAGCATGAGTTATTCATCTATGAGACAAAGAAACATTATCTACACCTGTTTTGGTGCATATGAATTTCAATACAATTGCTATAAAAATTCTAAATCTGAAATTCTTAACTAATTCAAGGAAATTACTACTGCCTGAATTCACTGAGGTGCATCTATAAAAAAATGCAGAGATGGACAATTTCTATATTCAGTGGCATATCACTAACCTCTGTAATTTGCACTGCAAACATTGTTATCAAGAGATTTTTTCTTCAAGAGAAGACCTCCCACTGGAAAAATTAAAATTAATTACAGAAAACCTAATTGATGCCTCTCATCAATGGAATAAGAAGGTTCATATTACTCTTACGGGCGGTGAACCATTATTAAAAAAAGAAACTTTCCCTCTTCTTGAATACCTTGATTCAAAGAATGAAATTACCGAATTATCATTGATTACTAATGGTCTCTTTCTCAGTGAAAAAATTTGTAATCAGTTGGAAGAATTATCTAAGTTAAAAAACATTAAAATTTCACTTGATGGTGCAAATAAAAAAACAAATGATGCAATCCGTGGCAAGGAGAATTTTCAACAAGTTTTAAATTCCATAGAAATAGCAAAAAAAATAAGTGATTTTAAAATCATTTTGATGTTTACCTTGATGAAAAGTAATTTTGAAGAGTTAAACGGTATTGTTACGCTTTGCAAAGATTTTAAATTGGATGGGTTAATAATAGAAAGATTTATTCCTCTTGGACAAAGTATTTCTATTAAGGAAGAAGTTTTGGACAGAGATAAATGGAAGGCAATCGTTGAGACTTTAATAAATCTATGTAAGATAGATTGTGGTTTGAATGATTTACTATCATATCGTGCTTTTCAAATTGAGTTTAATTCAAATTCAGAGCCGAATCTTTTAGGAGCCCCATGCACTGTTGGAATTGACGGAGTATGTATTATGCCTGATGGCAGTGTTTTCCCCTGCCGTCGTTTTAATCTTTCAATAGGAAATCTACAAGAGCAACCTCTAACGAAAATATGGCAAAATTCAGAACCCTTAAATAAAATCAGAGAAAAGGATAAACTGCAAGGTAGATGTGGAGTATGTTCAATAAAAGAATGCCAAGGTTGTCGTGCTCTTGCTTATGCCTTAACTGGTGATTATCTCGCCGAAGATAGCCAATGTTGGTATTATCCAATTATTGATGTGTAAATTATTTATTTATTCTTGCCGCATAACTGAATGCATAAAAGTAGTTTTGCCACAATTTATCGGATGATGAATACTGATTATCAAAGTAAAAATAATCAACCAATGTTTCGCGTAAACGAGTCAATTCTTTCAGGTGTGTTCTGTTTTTGACATCAGCAATAGTTAGCTCGAGCAGTTCCAGAGCACGCTCAATAGCTTTTATAGCATACTCTCTATTTTTATCTTTCCAAGTGATTGCCCGTTCCACTTCACTTCCAATATTAGCCATTTGTTCAAAAAATGTTAGTTCAAACCAATGACCCTCAGCCAATTGTTTGTGTTGATAACTCATTTTTCAACTAAATCATTAACTATTTCTATTATTCTTTTTCTAATTTCTGGGTCATCGATGCCGCGGGTCCGATTTCCCTGAGATGGTCGCAAGTTTATCAGTGAATCAAACTCAATCCAATCCTCACCTCTAAGTTCAGGATATATGTTAATACCCCAGAGATTTTGTTGTTTGGAGCCATTCTCAATTAACAGTGATTCTTCATCAGAGTGAAGTTCGCCACCTACTACCATAATTTTCTTCTCCACATCAACTACTGCTTTTATCAAATTACCAAACATTTCCTCAGCCATTTTCTTCAATTCAACATTAGAAATTTTATCCTTTATTATCTTCATAATTTCTTTAAACTAACCTCTTCTCCTTTTACAAGAGTCTTCGTTACTTTATACATTTTCTTTTTTTCTCAGGAGTAACTTTCCTCTTATTTAATTACAAAATAAACACCACTTAGAAAATTCAATTATATTCACCATCAATTTTTGCTCATTTGTTTAAAACTGGAATGCAGTAGGGTCCATCATAAATGACGGCAACGGTGGGGAAGCGGTTTTCTGTCTTCTGAATATTATAAATCGCATAAATAAGTGCATTTTCTACCATTTTGGAGACCATATCAACTGGAGGCATTGATGTCTCTTCCTGCTTGATAAAATTATATCCACTTACAGACGGTAAAAGAGCAAATTGTTCAGGAGTAATGTCTGCTGTGCAATAGATTAAGTTATTCATTCCTATTTTTCTGAGTGGATGAGCCCACATTTCAGGTTGCCACTGGTCTTTTGTAAAAATCCACTCTGGTTGAGAAATCATTCTGATATAACCTTCTGGACCTTGCATTTTTAGCAAATGAATCAAGGTCTTATATTCAACATCTCCAATTGGCTCAATGTCATGATTGTTTGCAACAATTATCATGATTCCCCCACTTCTGACTGCGGGTTCAGCTGCTACAGCACATTTTGCTGTTTGATAATGATTTCTCCCAACATAACCTGAATGTGTGATAACTATGTCAAATTCTTCTTCTATTGGCACAGCCACATAATCTATTACATATTTCATTGCTAATTGATGTGCTTTTTCCCAATCTCCGGCAAAAATACCTGTGATTTTCATCTCTTTATTTAAGGTAACATTAACTAAAAAGTGAATTCCTACTTTTTTGGCAACTTCAAGGGCTTCAATATAACAGGGATTTCCATCAATTATAAGATTGGTTGCTTTTGGTGATTCAAGAAATTGAGGACTATGAAATTTCTCTATCGTCTTTAAATCAACAAGTCCAGGACAAATCGCTTTTGGTCCCCCAGAAAACCCAGCCATAAAATGACTTTCAACAAGTCCTGTTGCAATTCTTATATCTGCACAAGCAAAATGTTTATTTACAAAAACTTCTGTTCCACTCGAAGTTATACCCACAGGTAGCAATTGTGATTTGTCGTTATGAATATGGTCTATTATTTTGTAACGCTTAACAACATCTTCTCCAAACATTTTTATTTTTTCTTCATAACTACTTGCCCTGTGAGTGCCTGTCCCAACAATTATACTTATGTTCGATGATTTGACACCAGCCGATTCAATTATAAACAACAATGGCTTAAGAATACCTTCCTCTCCTCGATATGGAACAGGTCTGGTTATATCTGATACAGTTATTGCAACTGTTGTGTCCTTGCCTCTCTTCGAAGAAGCAATTATTTTATCCAATGTGGGTGAGTGAATTGGATTATTTATCGATTTTTCAATAAACTCAGCTGGATTAGGAACTGAATCAAACTCTTTCATACTTATTTCTACTGTTTCTTTTGGAACATTAAAAGTAAGAAATCTGTTTCCATATTCCAATTTTATTGTTTTCCACTTTTCTGTATTAACTGACTTTATGATTTTATCTAAATTTTCTATCATTAAAATCCTCCATTAAGGTATCAAAGACAAATCTCCACTATAAGCGGCTTTCAAGGTAGGACGCATTAAGTTATCCACATCGCCTTTTTCTGGATCCATCGGTGCAGGCATGTTAAGTAATTTCATTTTAACTTGAGGATTTTTTGCCGCCTCAACCATAACTTCAATCTGTGATTCTGGCACTTTCGCCTCTTTTAATGTTGAAGGGAAATTTATACTCTTAGAAAATTCAATCATTCCTTTAGCCACAACTATCGCAAGCTCCTTCCCTCTTAATTTGCTAAAATCAATTGAAGAGTCTATATATCCACTTTTTTGATAAACTGGTCCTATCGTTCGATTTTGATCTTCAATTTTATCTGCAAAAAGAACTGTATAATAAGGATTTAATATCGCACAGGCTCTTCCATGAGAAAGATATGGAATAAGTTGAAAACTTCCAAGGTGTGGTCCATTTGTTCCACCCTTTTCAACAATCCCAGTTTTGGGATTTAGTTTAGAAATCATTATAGCATATCCTCCTAAATCTGTTCCTCTTGCAAGAGCCTCTCTTGCAACAATGTCAGAAGGTTCTTTTAATAACTTCGGTAAATAATTTATTATTAACTCTACTGCTGTCAGAGTAATATCTTTAATTTCTTCATAATAAGACTTCCCTGTTGCTCCCATGAAAACTTCCCAACAATGTGCTATTCCATCTAATCCTCCATCAAGCATCAGTGAGATTGGTGAATTCATTGTTATTTTAAAATCAAAAACAGCTGCTTTTGGAATAATTGCTTCATCTACTATTATTTTCTTAATGCCCGTTGCAAGGTCAGTTATGTTTGAATATTTTGTTAAATGTGCCCCAGAACTTGAAGCTGTTTGAACTGCAATTACGGGAAGGAGATTTTTGCCAGTTTTTTTCATCATCTCTGTAACAAGGTCTGTCCCAAAAAATAGCTCCAAATCTTCGACCTCAAAAGAATTAAGCACTGAGGCTGCCTTTGCTGCATCAATCGTGCTCCCTCCACCAACTGCAATTATACTGTCTGGTCTCCTCTTCGCAACAGAAAGAGCAATACGGTAAACATCTTCACGAGGCGCATTTGGCCTTGCATCTGCAACAATTTCACCATAATTAATACCTTCTTTGTCTAAAGAAGAAGTGATTATTTCAATGAATGGCTTCAACCAGTCATAATTTCCAGAAATTATTAGCGTCTTATTGCCAAACCGCTTCGCATATTTACTAACAGCAGGAAGAACATCCATACCAAAAGTATAAGCATCTCCTTTCCACTCTTTTATCAATTTTTCAGCTTTGTTAAATAATTCATTCATTGCTTACCACCCCTTTGTAAATTTAAAATTAATCTTCTGCCTTTAATTCTTTTTTTTATAACTTGTTCTTAAATTATAAGAAAAAAACGAAAAAAATAAAGTATTAATAAGCAAGAGATCGTTAGGTAAAAAGAAAAGAATAAGAAGATAAGGTAATAATAGAACTCAGATTCAAAACAATAAGAATTGACCCACCATGGAAATAAAATGTGTAATGTCTTGACAATCGACAAAAATTATGATAAATTACAAATAAAAGGAGGAAATAAAAAAGATGGGAAGACCACTAAGAATTGAATATCCAAATGCATTATATCATGTAATGGCACACGGGAATGGAAGGCAATGGCTATTTAAAGAAAATAATGATTACAAATTATTTTTAAATTTGCTTGAAAATGCAGTTAGTAAATATTGCTTTATAGTTTATGCTTATAATCTGATGAAGACACACTATCATTTATTAATTGAGACACCCGAAGCCAATTTAGTAATGGGTATGAGATATTTGAATGGGAATTATGCTACATTGTTCAACGAAAAATATAATAGGAAGGGTAGAGTTTTTCGACCACATTATAAAGCAATTATGGTTGAAAAAGATGAATATCTTCTCATGTTAAGTAGATACATACATTTAAATCCCGTAAAGGCAGGAATAGTAAATAAGCCAGAAGAATATGAGTGGAGTAGTTATATATATCTGATTGATAAAACGAAGGCAAAGAAAGTTGAGAAATGGTTTAAACCTGAGAACACATTAATATTATTTGGAAGCAATTATGAAAAAGCGAGAGAAAAATTTAAAGAATATGTCGAAGAAGGGATAATTGGCAAAACAGAAGACCCTCTAAAGCAAGTAAAGAAGGGATATATTTTAGGTGGTGATGCATTTATAAAGAAGATAGAAGGAAAGATAGATGAAACTGGTGGTGAAATAATAGGGATAAAGTTGTTTACAAAGAAATGGGAATCTGAAGAAATAATCAATCTAATTAAGGAAGAATATAAATTATCGAATGAAGAGGTAAAGAGAGATAAGAAATGGATAAAGATTGGAATGTATTTAATTTATATGAACACACCTGATAAACTAAAAGATATAGGGAAATTATACGGGAATCTAAGTTATAAAACAGTTAGCAAAAAAATATCACGATTTAAAATTGAAATTATGAAAAATAAGGATTTAAAAAAAATATTGAACCATCTATCAAAAAAGTACAAAATGAAAACATGAAAATGTCGATTGTCAAGACATTACACCTATTAACATACTCTAACTTAATACAATTTGCTTAATTTAAATCATTTTTGCTCCTTTCAACCTTTAATAATTCTCTATTAATTTTGCATACTTGCGATAAGATTTCTTTAAGTCGCTTATATTTTCTTATCCCTTCACGAACCTCATTTATTTTTTCCTTCCTTATATATAGCATCTTTGGCTTCTTTTCCTCTTTATAGAAAAGATAAAATTTAGGTCCGTGTTTAAACCTTTCATCATCTGCACAGCGACAGTTTCTTTTTCCACATTTTAGATATGCTTCTACCAATGTCCCTTGCAGAATGTTTTCCATCTTACAAAGTTCTTTTAATAATTTTTCTCTTTTTTTCTTAAGTGTATTGAGTTGTTTCATAATATTTTCTCCTTTTGATATTTATTAGTCTATATCAGATTATCAACAAAATAATAATCTCTCAATATTTATTTACATAAATTCTTAAAAAGATGCTTGCTAACTGATTTAGAATATATTTAAGTTGTGTTGAAAAATATTTATTAATAAGTTGAAGAAAACTTGTGGAGTTGATATAATATTATTAGGTGTGCAAGTTAAATATTAATAGTCCGACCTTAGATCTTCGGATTTTATTTTAAATCAATTAGCCCTGCACCTTCCTTTATAAAAAAAGCCAAAGTCGTGTAAAAATTTTAAAATTGCTTTATAATTTA
>FWPV01009823.1_pt1 | contig 15996 bp, 14 predicted proteins | sample 2228371 | NCBI WGS metagenome assembly FWPV01 (sample SAMEA103939776, study PRJEB20133) | metagenome | reverse complement strand
ACCAGCAAAATCATGGATGATGCTTGAAATTCTATTATCTCGGCTCATGATTTTTCTTCTCCAATTTTATCAGGGGCATTACGCATAACGGTTCGCGGGTTTAAGAAGTGGCGGGGTTTGAAACTTGTCACTGTCTCCTAGCACAAAAGGTAATTTATTGCACATACTTTCAATTTTGCTCGTCAGCCGCCATTTCTTAAACCCGCTGTTACCTGCCGTTATTATGTTTAAAAACGGTCCCACGACCAAAGTTGTTCGCAAATTCGTTGAACTAATTTTTGTCTATCAGCAATGTCGTCTTTTTTGAACTTTGGATGAGGTTTGAACTGTAATTTCTTGATAATTTCCGAATTAAGAAAGTTGGGATTCTTGATGTAAAAAATTGGATGTAATGTTTGGGCATATGTATTCTCTTTCAAGTAATGCTCTAATTTATCCTCATATTTATCACTCGTGAACGACTGATTTGTCCCGTTGGGAAGCAAAAGTAATGCACCGATAGAGTTTCTCCACTCTTGGAATTCGTGTTCTTGTTCAAATTCGTCTTTATGCCGTTCGAATTTATCAGCCCAAATGTGTTCAATTTCAAACTGTTTCCCATTAGGATGATGATATGTTACATAAGTGGTGTCTTTACCCGTGAGATTGTCGATATAACTTGAAATCCTTGAAAGTATATGCTTGACAAATTTTCTATTCATGCCGTGAAGATAGAAATTACAAACTCCGTCCCATTTTTCATCAATATTGTTTACTTCTTCAGCAAGGTTGACAAACAATTCTTCGGTGTTGTTGTTTCGAATTTTTTTTATGATGTTGAACATGGTGTACTTAATTGCTGTCTGTGCAAACTTTTTGAAGTTCACTGCCCTCCTAACTGTAAAAGTTTCAATGTATCGTGCTACTAAATCAAGTTTTTTCTGAATACTTTCTTCATCATCACCATAATTTATTGGTGCAAGAAGTAAAGGCATTTGAAGTGATTCGGCAATTCCCCAATGATAAATGTAATTGAGATGTGGCATTTTCTCATCGTATTTTTCCTGTGCGTTTAAACAGTTTAAATACCATTTCACATAAAATGGAAATTGGTGCTTAAAGAAGTCGTAAAAACTATCGGAATCCTTGAGTTTGAATATCGTTTTGTGATTTTCTTTAAACCACTTATGAAATCTTGATCCGATAAGTTCAAAGTCCTGGTCCTCTGCACCTGCCTTTCCCGGTCTTATGCTAACAGCATACTTACTCCTAAACCACGCCTGAAAGAAACTTAAATCGGTCGTCTCATCAATTTGATGAAGCAATTGTATTTGCTTTTTCCATAATTCGTTTATTTCTAATCGTTGTTTTTTATCAGTGATTTTTGAAAGCACAAAACCTTTAAGCATTTCGGTAAGAGAAAGACTTAGCCCACGGTCGTTCATTGTTTCAAAAATCGTGTAGGCATTTTCGTCCGTATAAGCAGTAATTTCAACTATCACTACATTCTCAATTAACCAATCAATAAAATAGGGTAAAGCATGTTTATCTATTTCGTATGGAAATGCTTGTTCAATGTCTGCATAGCGTTCAACCATGTTTTGAACAGTTTCATCATCTTTTCCTGTCAAAACATATTCGCCATTTTCAAAGAGTGCTTTTAAGCACGGTTCTCTTTGTTCGTCAGAAATATTGAATGATTTTTCACCATATTTTTCTGAAAAAATGAGGTCAGTAATGTTTACCTGGTTAGGGTTTTCTTTTTGCAAGTGGTTTAAGTATATGAGCAAAAGAGTTATAGAAGTAATTCTCTGCTGTCCGTCGATGATTGATTTCTTCCCTGTGTCAGGATTTATGCTAAATACAACTGGTCCTAAATAATAATTTTGATAATTGACAACCTCTGAACGTTTATGGTCTGGACTGTATGATTTTAAAAAAGTCGTGGTCAAGTCCTCAATCATTTGCTTTATGTGCTTCTCTTTCCAGCGATATTCTCTTTGGAAATAATCAATGTAAAACTTCTGTCCTTTCAGAAGTTTGCTAATGCTTGTATCTGCTGCTTCAATTTTATGTTTGAAATTTTGGCTCATTTATCTTGTTGTTAACTTTGTGAAAATTGTCTGTTTGTTGTCATCTCGTTAATGATATCACGGTCGTCAAATAATGGCAGGTAACGTACCGCGCAACGGACGCCGTAACCGCCTATAAAATCAATCTCCTAAAGTGCTGCGGTTATGGTGTTCCTTGCGCTGTTGCATGCTGTTTGTAAACCACCTGCCATATTTTAATTGTTTTCTGCGACGGCTCTTCTATCTTTTCCAGCCCCCATTTTCTATTTTTTGGCGTTCAATTCGTCCTTTCTACTACGGAATCAATTATTACAATTTTGCCTTTGTGCTGATTGCGAGAGAATAGAGAATAGATTGAAGCATATGCATTGACATCATTACTATCTAAAAAGTTATTGCTATCAATACTATTCCTACCGCTAAAATGATAAACAGTTGAGTCAATAAGAAGACCGTGTCCCGTTCTGATTGAAACAATTTCCTCATATTCATTTGGGTGCGAATATTTTAATGGTAGATATAGTCTTGCTTTAATGTGCCCCTTTACTCGAAAACAGGATAAATATTTAGCCGTGAACGCAACCCTCGTTACTGATATGGAATCAATTAAAGTATCTTTTATCGAATTGTCAGAGCGAGCGATGGAGTCAAACCCCATAAATGTAATGAATGGTGTTCGTTCCAGCAATTGGCTTTTTTGCGTGAGTAATGAATCACTACCTTTCATAGTATTTATATCATCAGTTTCAATTTTATTTTCTTTGCAACCAATTAGCAGGAGAAATGAAAGTATAAGAAATGAAATCTGGTTCATTTGGTTTCTCGTACTTGGCTAACGATATACTTGCCTTTGTTGGTACGATACTGAATGTATTCATTCCTCAAGTCACCAGTTCCTTCAATTTTGCAATCTGTAGCATTACAATAGAGCTTGTTTTCTAATGAAGCTCCAACATCAACCGATGTAGCTCCGACTGCATTGTCATAGAAAAGGAAATATTTTCCCTTTGAATCTCTTCCCATCCCAACAATAGTAATGAAATGTTCAGTTGTCATATCGTCATTGTCGACAGAAGAATCATCATCGACGCCAGCCATTATTGGAATACCCTTCTTAAGTGTTTCCTTCATGTATTTTACTGCTGGTTCAAACTGATCCTTCTGAACTCCTTTCTTCATCCCAGCGACATCCTGCTCAAGATAGAGCTGGTAAATATGGTCATTCAATTCTTTCGTCCCATCCCACTTTTTGTTCCAACGTTCTGATTTTACCCAGCGACCTACTTGTCGTAGCTGTTCAGCCGCCCGCGGGCCGCAAGCCGCGGATAATAATCCATGCGGCGTCAGTGCCGTTTTTTGTTATCCTGACGCCTGCAGGATAGACGGCATTACCCTCTACTTCAACGACGTCCCCCGGCTTAAGCCTGTCGGCAACATCCTGTAGTTTAGAATATGTCTTACCCGGGCCGACGTTATAGATTTCCGCCTATATTGAAGAAATAGAGAGAACCGTAACGCCCACAGCTAAAAAAAACCTAAAGTATTTCATGTTATACTATTTTTTCGTGAGGAATTTGCCTTTATCAATATATTTTTTGCTGAATCGAAAGCAAAATGCCGAAACTGCCTCATATCAGTTTTCCGTCTCCGCTAATTCCTCTTCTTCCGGTTCTTTCTCCCCGGCAGTATGGGGCCAGAGACGTTTGGTTTCTTTTACAAGCAGTTCGGTAATATCAGGTTTTGATCTTATATGGTCGACCACCATTCGGGTTTGTTCTTCATTTAAGATTATACGGGTTTGTTTGGTCAGACGCGCCTTGTAATCCCACTTTTTCAATACGTCGGCAGTTAATTCGAATGCATTATCTATGGAAACGAAATGCATGAAATCCGCCCGGAGTGCATAACAGGCCTCTTCATCGAGGCATGAGTAGTCGGAGTTATACCTTATATGTAATCTTTTCACATCCGCCGTCTTGAAGATATGATACAATCCAGTAATAAAAAACCGGTCTTTAAAGGCAATATTGGTTCCCGCGTATTTGGTAACAAAAAGCAGATACCGGATTTTTCCCTTTACAAAAGCCGCACGTATCTTGCTTTTTCCGCATCCGAAAAAACCGTATGTGCCGGATTCGTAGTTAGGTTCAGGAATAATATCCGTAGGTAGTTCCTCGGGAATTTCGCGGATTGGTAGTTCGGAAACCGGATCGGTAGAGTAATAAACCACCATGGCCGTATTGGAGGCACGATAATCCTGCCAGACGACACTTTCGAGTGTAACATTAGCTGTAGAATCTAGACTCATCGGATTCTCCTCGTTTAAACCGATTGAAATAATGAAGCCCGTATGCAATACGGGCCTTCCCTTGACATAATCCAACTCTCTATTGAAATAGAAGATACCACACTGTTCGGGTCGGAGTCAATAGTTGTTTTTACGGAACATGCCCTAAATAATCAGCATCGCGTCTCCGTAGCTGTAAAAGCGATAAGACCGCTTAACGGCCTCTTGGTATGCTTTTAAAACATTTTCCATACCGCCGAAAGCACACACGAGCATCAGGAGCGTTGATTTAGGCAGATGGAAATTGGTGATAATGCCGTCGACTGCTTTGAATCGATATGGTGGAATTATCATGAGATCGGTATATTCCTCACAAGGCAGCAGTCTCCCGTAGGTTGCAATACAGTGTTCGAGTACCCGTACAACTGTGGTTCCGACTGCAATTATCCGTCCGCCCCGCTTGCGTGTGTTTTCTATTTCCTCGGCAGTAAGAGAAGAGAGAATAAATCTTTCTTTATGCATTTTATGGCGTCGGGGATCGGCGACTTTTACGGGGCGGAATGTTCCTATACCGATATGCAGGGTAAGGTATGAAAAATCGATTCCGGAAGCCCGCAACCGTTCCATAAGTGAGTCGGTGAAGTGGAGTCCTGCCGTGGGTGCAGCGACTGCTCCCGGTTTTTCGGCATATATCGTCTGATAATTCTCTCTGTCTGAAGGCTTATCTTTGCGTCGGATGTAATGAGGAAGCGGCATGTGGCCGTATTTTTGCATTAAATCCTCTATGTTTTTGTATGATGTAAGATTTTCCGGCCGTACGATACTGCTGCCGTCGGGAAGTTTATCGGTAATTTTAAGAAGTATATCAGGTGCCTCCTCGACGGCCAGTACCGTTCCTTCCGGCACGCGTGATGCCGGCCTTACAAGCGCCTTCCATGCGCCTTCTTCCACGCTTTTTTCGACAAAAAACAGTTCAACTCTGCCTCCTGTCGACTTTCGTGTAAACAGGCGAGCAGGCAATACCCGTGTGTTGTTGAACACCAGCCTGTCCCCTCTGTTCAGAAGCCCGGGCAAATCACTGAACCTGTAATGTCTTACGGCGCCGTCGGTTCCGGACATTACAAGCAGCCGGCATGCGTCCCGCGGTTCTGCAGGCTCCGTAGCTATAAGTTCCGGCGGAAGCCGGTAGTCAAAATCTTCGGTTCTCATTTTATTTGATGTTTATTCCAGTTTGAATTCTATCACCTGACGCACCCGCATCTTTACAGGCACACCTTTGTTGCGGGCCGGTTTGAACCGCCAGCCTGATATTACTTTACGGGCAGCGGCAGTAATACTTGAGTGGGGTGAACGTACCACCTCAACTGAAGCGACTTTTCCCTGTGTATCTATTATTATGACTACCTCAAGTTTACCTTCGATCTCAAGTTCCCGCGCCCGGTCGGGATAGGGAACCGGCGGTTGATAAACAGGAACCGCAGGTTCGTCGGTCTCCCCCTCATCAAAAACGACTGCCGAGAGTTCTTCTTCCGCCATTACCGCATCACCCGTTCCTTCGACGGCAAGGTCGGGAGTGAATCTAAACTGAACCTGTGACGCTTCGGCGCCGCGGTTCGCCGCGGCGGTAACCCTGCGCAAAGGCTGCTCCGGGGGACGTTTTTCTTTCTCGGGCTTTCTGTATTCCATTACAATATGCGGTCTTGGTTTTGGAGCTGCCGCCTGAAGAATATTTTCCGTAAAATATTTATGTAATAAGGGAAAAAAAGAAAAGAGTGCGACGGTAATAAACATAGCCGAAAGAGTAATCACAATTACGGCTACCACACTTTGAATCCTGCTGCGCATCTTATTCCCGGTCCGCGGCAATCGATACGTGTTTTGCTCCTGCAAGCGCGCACTGGTCCATCACCGCCACCGCCTGGCCTATCACCGATTGTCTGTCGGCAATTATAACTATAGATGCGTCAGGCTGTTTTTCGATCTCTCTGGCAATCAGATGTTTCAGCCTTTCGACGCCCACCTGACGGCCGAATACGTGGATGCTTCCCTCGCGGGTAATTCCTATAAGTATGGTTTTCTGCCCCTGGTAAACAGCACTCTGCGCTTTAGGCTTTGCGACGTCCACTCCGGTCTGACGGTTGAAATTAGTGGTGATTATAAAAAAGATAAGCAGAATGAACACCATATCGATAAGGGGACTAACGTTGATCTCGGCTGTTTGTTCTTCTGAATGTAAAGAAGATTCATCGAATATCATTTCCGCCGCCTTTTGCGATCTCTTCTATCTGAAGTAAAAGCCTCTTTTTGTCTCCGGTAATTTTGCGCTGCAGATCATTTTTCCGGTTGGTAACGAAAACATAAAGCAGCATGCCCGGGAAAGCGGCCGTCAATCCTGCTTCTGTCGTCAATAAGGCAATCGAAATACCCTCTGCGGTAAGCGCGGGATTTCCCGTACCGAACTCAGTAATAACCCTGAACGTTTCGATCATGCCGATTACGGTTCCAAGCAGCCCGAGAAGCGGCGCCGCGGATATAAGGGCGGAGATGGTTGACAGGTGCGTATTCAGCCGCTCCGAAACGACGGCGAAAAATTCTTTGAAACGTCCGGCGAATCCGTCGGCGCTTACGTATCCGGATTCGATATATTGAATCAATTGATCATAATCGACGTCGCCGGTCGATCGGTGCGTACCTCCCCGTAAAGACGGCGCCGAAGAAAAGACGGACAGAAACCTTTTTCTCGCTCCCGAAATTTTCATAATCGTATATATTTTCCACAACCCCAGCCACCATATTACAAAAGAGACTGTAATTATCGGCCACATGATCCAGCCTCCCTGTTCAATGGTATGTAAAAGTGACGCGGCCACAATCAACATTCCGGAAACATCCGGTTTATTATTCGTAATGCGCCGATCTGAAGTTCGGCCGTAACACCGTTTTTATAATTTCTCAGGAAATTGTGAATAAGCAGCACCGGAATTGCAACCATCAGTCCGACCTCGGTTGTTATAAGCGCTTCGGAAATACCGCCTGCAAGAAGTTTGGGGTCGCCTGTGCCGAACCGGGTAATTACTTCGAAAAGGCGGATCATGCCGGTTACCGTTCCGAGTAGTCCGAGCAGAGGCGCCACTCCTGCGATAACCGCCAGTGTATTAAGATGAGACCCTAGCCACGACGACTCGGCCTCCAGAACTTCAGTTACCGACCTTTCGGCGGCAGACCGGCAGGTGCTATTCAAACAAGCATAAACAGTCCGGGCTTCACATGCTTTTCTGTTTACAACCAAAGAACGGACGCTATCAAGTCTGTTATTTTCTATTAACGTTACTATTTGTTTAAAAAATTTTCTAATGCGTCTGCGCCTGCCTGCAAACTGAACAATCTTGATTATAATAAGCGCCAGAGCCCATACGGGAAGCAACCCGAGCGGTATCATTACGGGGCCGCCTGCCCGAATAAATTTTTCCGCTCTGCTCAAAACGCTCTCCCGGTTACCGGAAATAAGCATTCCGGAGAAATCGCTCTGGACTATGTCTATCGGAATCCTTCCGGAGGGACGTTTTATATTCATCCATGTCCCGAAGCTTCCCGTAATCTGCTGCTGAAGAAGAGGATTGACGATTTTTCTGATCCGGTACCGATCCACGCCCTCGCGTCCGCTCTGCACGATTGCATATACGGAGCCGTCGTCTCCCATGCCGTAGCCGAACACGGTTCCGAATCTGGCGACCGTCATAAGCCTGGCGCCCTCGTTGTCGGGGAGCAGGGTGGTTTTCTCCATTGTCAATAATATGCCGTTCCGGATGGACCAGCGTACATAATCGGAAATTTCGGCTATTGTACCGCCTATATTATTGTTCCTGCTGAAATTACGCTTTACAGATTCGCAGCGGATTCTTGCGCTGTCTGAATCGAGCGGAAAGACGCCGTTTATATGTTCGCTCTCCTTTTCGAGCAGTTCGTTTATAACCGACTGAAGGTATTGCCACTCCTGCTTTTTGTCGTCGAGGGTTTTACGGTCGGCTTCGAGTTGCCTTTCGAGAGCATACCCCTCCTCCCTGGCTCCTATTACCGCATTGTAAAGTTTCTCCTGACGTTCGGCAATACGGTTCAATTCTTCTTTATCAACTTCCCGTCTTTCCACCGCCTTCTGACGCTCACGCCAGCGCTCGGCGATCTCTCTGTGGAGCGAATCACGCAGAAGGGACAAACGGCTCTTTAATTCGAAAAGTTCGTTCTCTTTCGGGTTGACAACGGGATTCCTTGCGCCCCATATAACCGCAGAAGTAAACAAAATGATTGAAAATATTCTTTTCGTCATTGCTGCGGTTCCTCAGGCTTAGAGGAGGTTTCTCCGAGAGGTATACGTACAATTTCCGGGATTTTTTTCCCCTCTCTTATCCTCACGGCGGTATAGATCGACACTACATCCTCCTGCGGAGCGGCAATCCATTTTTCTTTTGCACTCTCCGTCGATCGGCTCCATAAAAAAGCTTTTGACCCCTGAGCATCAACAACAGCTTCGAAGAAAGCTCCTATACGAAGCCTGTAGACCGTTCCCCGTAAATCCGGTACCGGCGAAGCGGTCTCCACAACCTGAATTTCCTGTGCTGAAGCACGGATATCGCCTGCAATACGCATCAGACGATAAAGCGCTTCCGCATGATCCACTGATCCGGCTTCTATTTCACTTATGAGATAATTCAGAGCACCTTCGTATTGTTCCTTTATTAAAGGACAGTAAGCGGTGAGTTCCGACCTCACCGAACGAACCGCATTAAGAATTATTTCCCGCAACCTCTTTCGCTGCAACTCCTGTTCACGCAATGCGGAAGCTATAGAGGAAATGAGGTTTTTTATAGAATCGTTTCGATTATTGATCTTCTGCAGTTCCGATTCCGTCGAATCTATCTGACGAAGCAGCGATGCCGTTCTTTCTGCAATCTTATCGGAATAATTCTTATATTCAAGCCTATCCTTTTTTAACTGCCGGGCTTCGTCACTCCTTTGAGACTGAACCCGGGATATCTCTTTTTTCAGCCGGGCTATCTCCTGCTCCACCTCATCGATATCAGCAGCCTGAAGAGCAGTATTTTCAAACAGAAAAACCACCGCCGATATGGCTAATAACCTTAAAAACACAAATTCACCTGGCTTTCTTAAGTAAACGTAAATTAAGCTTCAGGCACATTCTCATGATTATGACTCTGCCCTGGAGAGGCCGGTTACCTCGAACAACTGAAATCAGTGCATGTATTCATCGTTTTTCCTACATAAAGGATGCGTTCCGGGGTGGTGACGCTGAATATATAGCAGCCAGAAGGAACATTTACAGAATGGATGTCTTTATCGATATTGACTGGCAGTGTGGTTTTCGAAATCAGTCTTCCTGACAATGTATAGTTATTTAGTGTGATTCTTTCGTTTCCGGCGGAATTCGGTAGAAAAATCTTTCGACTATTTACTTTGATAAAAGCGGCTTTTATTTTGATTTTTTCATTGGAAGGGTCGACGAGCGTTCCCGATAGCGGAATATTGATCGTTATCGTTTTTGTACCGCTACCCGGTTCGAGGTAGAAAGTATCTATCATATTATATATTATATAGATTGGTTTTAATAGTGACCTGGTATTTACCCTGAAATCCTTCGAACTGATATTTTCCGTTTGCATCTGTAGTGACGTTGGTCTTTTTTGTCTTCCACTCTTCGCGTGTTTGTCTCCATACTCTACCCACTTCGGTTTCATTCAAAAGAGAGTCTACTAAAAAACTTGTAAGCCCTTCACGCCAGGCTCTTCTTTTACACCATGCCCATATTATCAATCCGCCTACTTTGGGATTCGAAAAGCAGGTGCGCATCAACTCCTCCATTTTGGCGCCCACATTGGAGGTAATTGAAAAGTCGACTTCCGTAAGCCATACCGGTTTATTCAACTGATCGGCTATCTTATTGATTTTAGACAAATAACTCGATTTTTCAAGGGAGTTGCCGAAATGCCCTTCGCAACCCACTATGTCGAAATAATTAGCCAGAGGTTTTACTTTTGTAATGAATTTATCCGCGACGTCCCACTGCTCTATGAGGTTGTAATCATTGATTACGAAAGCGGCTTCGGGGTCTATTTTTCTTGCTTCGGTAAGTATCCATTTGAAAATATCGGGGTCTTTAGTGGCTGAATCGAGCATTGTGGTCGAGGGAGTGCTTCCGTTTCTACCGTGAACTATCTCGTTTATTATGTCCCATTGAAAAACTTTACCTTTGAAATGTGTCATAGCGCTGCTTATGCGCTCAGCCATTTCCTGTTTGAACTCTTGAGGGGTAAGATCGGCATACAGAATCCACTTCGGGAGCCAGCCGGTATGTTCGTTCCAGAACAGGTTGTGACCGCGTATTGCAATATCGTTTTTCTGCATAAATTCAACCAGATAATCGGCTCTCGAGTAGTCCGGTTCGGTTTTATTGAGCGTGTCAAGCCTGTGAACATAATCCCACTTCATCTCATTTTCGGGCGTGCCGACGTCGAAATATTTCAGGAAAGTCTCACCGTATGCTTCGCCTATCGTATCGAAAGCCCATCGGTTTATCGACGCGCCGAAGCCGAAATGGTTTCTTATCTGTATAATATCAAGAGTAGCGCCTGCTATTGTCTGGCCGTCTATTTTTATCGTAAGCTCGCATTTTCTCTTCCGATGACTGTAATCGTATCCGAACAACTTGTCGTCTGCGTATGTAAACGCAATGAAACCTGCTGCAGATATAATGCAAATTATCTTTATCATTGATATTTTATTGCAGTGATACCACATAAAATCATTCCTTTTATTGAGGTTGTTGAATATCTATTTTTTTGTTTTTCAATTTTCAATCATTGAACAATCTGGAGAGTATTTTAAACTTCTCCATGTATATAATATATCTCTGCCGGCTTCTAGGCGCAGGATATGGCATCCCCCGGGAACGTTATATCTTACTGCCGCGCGGCTGTTTTCTATAATCACCGGCATACTATAAACCAGTCTGCCGGTAAGGTCATAAACCGATAGACGTATTGGTCTCCGGGAGGTCGCCGAGAGTTTTGCCTCTATAGATTTACCGTTAATATTAAATATCATATTATCGGTGAGGATGTTTTTGTTTCTGATAGTTCCTATATCTGTCCCAATGTCAAGTTCGACAGTTTTGGCGCCTTTTCCAGGTTCGAGATAAAAAGTGTCGGTATAAACCGTCCCGTCTATCTCCACCGATGCTTCGTATTTTCCATGAAATCCCCTGAAGGCATACACTCCTTCGGCGTTTGTTGTTCCCTCGGTATTGGTCCTCCACTCGTCCCTTACGCTTTTCCATCTTGCGCCGAGTTCGTTTTCAGTTAAGTTTGAATCAACAAGAAAGCTTGAATGGCCTCCCCACCGGTTTCCTTCCCACCATACCCATAATATTAAGCCTCCTATTGCGGGGTGAGCAAAGCAGGTGCGCATCAGCTCCTCCATTTTGTCTGCGCGTATTGACGTGTCGATATTGAAATCCACTTCCGTAAGCCAAAACTCCTTTCCCGGAAGCGAATTTACGATCGTGTCGATACGTTCCAGATAGCTGTTTCTTTCCATATAAGTCGTAAAATGGCCTTCCAGACCAACGATATCGATGCGGGCTCCTTTACTTTCTATACTTTTTATTTCTTCGATATAGGCTTTGGCGTCGGACGCCAATTCGATTACATTGTATTCATTTACGCACATCTTGGCATAAGGATCTATTTCTCTTGCACTCTTTATTATCCATGCAAAAATATCCGGGTCGCCGCTTCTGCGGGCAAGCATACCGGGGATTTCGACGGTATGCTGAAGAGTATGGATTATTTCGTTGATTGCATCCCAGTGCGCGACTTTTCCTTTATAATGGCTTACTGTTCCTTCAATGCGCCTCTTCATTGCAGCTTTGAACAGAGCAGGGTCGGTTATTTCTCTTGCCCATGGTGGAAGCCATTTTTCGTCCTCATTCCAGAAAAGGCAGTGCCCCCTTACCTTTATGTCGTTGGCTAAACACCAGTTGACCAGAGAGTCGGCGTCGTCGTAGTTTTCCCAGTCTTCGGCTGAGTTAATATATTCCCACTTCATCTCGTTTTCCGGCGTGGCCCATTCGAAATAGCGAAGGAAGCAGGAAGCGTATTTGTCTCTGTCTATTCCTGCCTTCTTGAACGGCCACCATGGCGTTGCGGCGCCGAATCCGAAATGGTTCCGTAACTGCCTGATAATTATTGCTTTATCCGCCGATATCTGATTGTTGTGCCTTAAAGTTAAAATACACTCCCTTTTCCGCAGCGTATCGATAGAACTGTTTGTTTGGTTGATAAAATCCTGCGACAACTCAGCAGATGCAACGGCAGGCAAAATAAACGTGACGGCTGATATTAGCATAAAAGAATTGAAATAGGACCTGAAAAGCCGCATAATCTCCCCTCCACCCAATTTAAAAGAAATTAATTATAAGAGCACGACAGCTACATCTCCGCCGGAAATTATCCGACGCCCCCCTTAAATACTGTCCCCCGACATTTTAATTCTATTAAAATAGCCTATAAATCCGATAGTTGTCAATTCCAGCTATAAAGGATCGGCGATTTTTAACGGGAATACGCCTTGATTTCTGTTACATCAATACGTTTGAAAAAACTATTTTGATTAACGGTGTGATGATTATATTATATTATAAAACACTACTTCTTTATTTCCATACCTTTAAAGAGGGAAAATGAAACATCCGAAAATAGGTATATTAACTATTGCCTTTTGTATAGCAAGTATTTCCGGCCAGCAGTTTCTTGTAGGTAAACAGCAGCCTGTAAGGAGGCCTTATATCAGCGATGAAATTATTGTCAAATTCAGGCCTGGCACATCCGAACAGTCGGTTTCCGCTTTAAATAAACGTTTCGGAACGACTGTTTTGTATACCAACCATAGAGGTTTCCGCGTTATGCGTTTTTCGGGGAAAAGGACCATTGATGAAATAATTGGAGGGTTCAGATCGGATCCGTCAGTGGAATATGCGGAGCCCAACTATATTGCCTATGCCTATATGACGCCGAATGATCCGTATTTTTCCTATCAATGGCATCTGGAAAACTGTATCAGCGGCAGTATTCATTGTAATTCTGCATGGGACAAGTCGACCGGAGGAGGAGTGATTATAGGGGTAATAGGCACCGGAATCGCCTACGAAAATTATACCCAGCAGTCGGGCGTTCGCGCGAGTTATTATTATAAAGCTCCTGATCTGGCAGGGACTCAATTCGTGCCTGGATGGGACTTTGTCAATAACGACGCCCACCCTAACGACGACGAGGGACACGAAACGCACGTTTGCGGAACAATAGCCCAGACCACCAATAACGGTATCGGCGTTGCAGGTATTGCTTTCAACAGCGCGATTATGCCCGTAAAGGTGCTTGACGCAACAGGAAGCGGTACTTATGCGAATGTGGCCGCCGGAATAATATGGGCTGTCGATCACGGCGCAAACATTATTAATCTGAGTCTCGGCGGCAGTTTTGCTTCTCAAACACTTGAAGACGCCTGCAGTTACGCTTATAATCATGGGGTGACATTGATATGCGCCGCAGGTAATGATAATGGCCCGCTCGGCTATCCTGCAGCTTACAATGATTACTGTATTGCAGTAGGAGCAGTCAGGTTCGATGAAACGAGAGCATATTATTCGAATTATGGAGAAGGAATCGACCTTGTAGCTCCGGGCGGAGATCTGAATGTGGATCAGAACGGAGACAATTACGTTGACGGGATTCTTCAGCAGACTTTCGGAACACCGCGGCGTTCCGGATTGAAAACCTATTACGATACATGGGGGCTGTATTTTTATCAGGGGACTTCGATGGCTGCTCCTCATGTGACCGGAGTTGCAGCTCTTGTTGTTGCGGCAGGTATTGCCTCTACTCCGAATGAAATCCGCACCGTATTGCAATCAACGGCAAAAGATCTCGGGGCGCCGGGATACGATGAAGAATACGGCTGGGGAATGGTCGACGCAGCCGCCGCGCTTAATTACTCCGTACGACCTAACACGCCTCCGGTTGCGGAAGCATCCGGCCCTTACAACGGAACGGAAGATATGCCGATAATCTTCAACGGCTCGCTTTCTTATGATCCCGACGGAGACCCGATTACCTATTCATGGAATTTCGGCGACGGTTCAGTCGGAAGCGGCGTAAGCCCCTCTCATGTATACGCCGCGGGAGGAACATACACAGTTACCTTAATAGTCAATGACGGCAGAGTGAATTCGGAACCGTCGACGGCTACTGTTTTTGTGGAAGAGGTCAATGATCCGCCGGTGGCATACGCCGGGCCCGACAGAGCCGCTTTTACCGGCCAGGCGACGGCGTTCGACGGATCCGGCTCCTATGATCCGGAAAACGATCCCATTACTTACAGATGGGACTTCGGAGACGGGGACGGCGACACGGGCGTATTTGTCAACCATTCCTACGCCTCCGCAGGCGCCTACGCCGTCACACTGACCGTTACCGACCAATACGGAGCGGCCTCGTCCGACGTCGCCGTTATTACGGTAACCGATCCGCCCTCTGAAACGGAGGTCTTCAGCGACGGATTCGACATTGCGGAATGGAACGGGCTTTGGACCGAAGATCGACAGAACCGTTGGTATCGTTCGTCTCAACGTTCTGTAAACGGAGGCTTTTCGGCGGAGGTAAACGGAGCGGCAAACAACGCACAGCTGATTTCAATACCGATCAATCTTCAGGGAAAACAAAATGCGACCGTCGGTTTCTCATGGTTCATCGAGAAGAGCCTTGACGGAGGTGAATACGTTGCCTTCGACGTTTCGACCGACAACGGCGCGACATGGACCGAAAAAGCCCGTCTGCGTGGAAACGTAGACCCGGAGGATACATGGCACGACGTTTCCATAACACTGAACGGCATTAAAAATCTGAAGCTCCGTTTCAGAGGAAAAATGTCGGCCGCCGACGAGCAGGCGAATGTCGACGCCGTAAGGGTTATCGTTAAATAATATTAATTAAGTATCCGTTCTGCGAACCCATGCCGATAAAAATCACAGGACAGTTTTCCGAAAAGTTATGCATTGACTTATGAAAATTAAAGAAAAAAGTATTCGGAGACGTAGGACGGTTTTATTTCATCCCCATTTGTAATTTTTATCAGATAAATACCACCCCTCAACCCGGATACCGGAATATCAACCGTGCCGGAAACCCTTTTCGACTCAGTTGTGTAAATGTTTCTCCCGTCAACAGAAAAAAGCCCTGTTTTCAAAGGCTTTATGTAAGGTTTAGTGTCATAATGCGTTTGAATGGAAAGACGGTTTGAGTTGGCGGTGATTTTCAGAGAAGAAAGTATTTTCTTTGGCGAATTGTTGGTAATAATACCGATATCATCTGTCTTTGACCCGATGATTGTGCCATACTCGCCCACGGCAATGATCTGATTGTCGCCATGGGTGACTGATCTGAGGTTTTTTTTGTTAACTGATGATCTTCCTGTCCACGTTTAACCGTCCGGTGAGGTAAGGATTGTGCCCTCCCGACCCTCGGCAATGAACTGATTATTGCCGTAGATGACGGAATAAAGGTCAATCACCGGTGGAATTGAATTCCTCCA
>FWPV01008090.1_pt1 | contig 16001 bp, 17 predicted proteins | sample 2228371 | NCBI WGS metagenome assembly FWPV01 (sample SAMEA103939776, study PRJEB20133) | metagenome | reverse complement strand
GTGGTGGCGTTTCCACCCGTGCTGTTTTGCTTGATTCAATACTACACTTCTTTGGAATTTTCCAGGTGCCGGTTGCTGAAGAGAATAAGGCTACAGATATCCCTGTGCTTGGAATGAATGCCTATCCCAATCCCTTCCAGAATCACCTTCTGATTAAATTACAAATTCCGGGTAATGGAGTAATCAGTAGCCAGTACTTAGTAGCCAGTTTGAAAATTTACGATGCAACAGGTAGATTGGTGAAAAATCTACTACCTGCTAACACTGTGGTGTGGAATGGAACTGATGAATCAGGGAAGATAGTGCCAGCGGGTGTCTACTTTGTGCATCTTGAAGCTGATAACCAGAAGGTTATTGACAAGGTAATCAAAGTTCGATAAACATACCAGGGAGGTATAGTTAGACTAATGCCTCCCTGTTTATTTTACAAAGGACTCAAGTCTTGTTACAGAAGAAAGGAGGCAATATGAAAAAACTGATAATAGTGTTGGGCATCGGACTACTCACAATGGGTTTCAGTGCCCAGAGGATTGTGCTCTGTGAAGAGTTTTATCAGGAGACCTGACCGACCTGTCCAGCAGCCAGCAGTGTGCTGGACAATATTGTCATTCAATACCAAAGCAGGATCGCCCCTATTGAAATGCATTTGCGCTCTGGTTATCCTTTATATTCTGCAGAAGCCTATGCCCGTATGCAGTATTATCCAAGTTCAAACTGGTATACCCCCAATCTCATTGTTGACGGCACACCAAGAGGGAGTTCCTATAGTTCCTGGCAATCCTATATTGTTGCGAGGATGAGTCAACCATCCCCGATGCGCATTTCAATGTGGGGAACCTATGGTTCTGGGTCAGGAACCATTAATGCTCGATTCTATAATGACTCTACTGCCTCTATAACTGCCCTGGTCTATTTCTGTATCACTGAGGATAGCATCTATTATGCTGCACCAAATGGTGACCAATGGCACAATCATGTAGTTCGGGATTATTTACCGACTCAGATTGGTGAACAGGTTACCATTGCAGTCGGTGATTCTGTTACCGTATCGCGGAATTTCACAATTCAGTCTGGCTGGAATGTAAACAGATGCCACATTATTACCTGGATACAGAATAGTTCTACGAGAGAGGTATACCAGGCTGGGAAAATAAAGGTTACTGAGCTGACCGCAGTGGAGGAGTTGAAGGACAAAATTGTCGCCAGTGGAATCTCATTACTACCCAATCCCTGTGTAAATGGAACCAAATTTCAATTCCAGATTGATGCTGGCGCTGATTACAAAATTGTAATCTATGACATAACAGGCAGAGAAGTCAAAAATTTTGAAGGCAAAGGAAACGGAAGTCTGCAAATTTTAAACTGGAATCTCTTAAATAATAAAGGCGAGCGGATTAAATCCGGGGTTTATTTCTATAGGTTCATCAGCAATAATGTGAATTCCACGGGCAAGATTGTGGTTAGATAATAACCCATAATAATAAAAAGGGCGTGTTTCTACACGCCCTTTTTATTAAAAGAGAATCTCAGAATAAATCCTTGATAATCCCTGCTACTTTTTCAAGAAATTCTTTATCTTCTACACTAAATGGTGAGATTTGATGCGAATCAATATCAATCTCGGCAACCACATTATCTTCTTTGAACACCGGCACCACAATTTCTGATTTTACAATCGGACTGCAGGCAAGATAATTGGTTTCTTTTGATACATCCTGCACAACAAAAGTTTCTTTTCTTTCTACTGCCTGACCACAAATACCCCTGCCAAAAGAAATCTTCACATGCTCGGTTGGAGCACCAACATAGGGTCCGAGGGTCAGTTCCTTTTTTATACAGTCTGCAATATAAAAACCAACCCAGTCATAATACTGCACATTATTTTTCAACAACTGGCAGATTTGTAGCAATTTATCTTTGCTATCCTGCGGACTTTCTCTAATCCCTTTAATCTTTTCTAATAGGTCATCAAACAAAAGTTTCTTGTCCATCAGGGTCTGTATCGTAAAGGACAGACAAGACAGCGCCTTGCTTCTTGTTTCAATTCTGCAATTCCAGGAATGTTTTCCACAGTTTTGAAATCTTTAATTCGTTCCTGTATGTTTCTGTGCGGAACTCTTATTCTCGGTGTATTCACAATCTGCCAGATTATTGGTTCAATCTGAAATTCTATCAATTTCCTGGCAGGGAAAATACTACCACTTAAAAATTTATCAATCTGTCTTGCAATACTGATTCCATGACCCACTGCATGGGCAAGTGTTTGTGGTCCCAATACTGCATCACCGCCCGCAAAGATTTTAGGATTGCGTGTCCTGCCATTTTTCGTCACAATCCTGCCTGATTTGTCAACCGCAACATATTCGCTCAAGAAACCAGTATCTGGAGTCTGTCCAATCGCTGATATAACACTATTAACATCAATCTCAAACTCGGTATTGGGAACTATTTCCACCTTTGTATGCCTGCCCTCGGCACAATGCGTCTTAGCCATTACTACTTTGTCCTTTGTAATCCTCACCGGCGTTGTGAAAGGATAGATCTTTATCCCCTCTTCATCAGCTTCTATTTTATTCTCTTTTTCTGCAGGCATATATTCTATAGCACGACGATAGTATATCGCCACCTCGTTACCACAGCGCAAAAGACTGCGTGCCACATCAAATGCAGTATTGCCACCACCAATTACTGCAACCTTGCCCAGTTTTATTCTTTCACCCTGCTTGATTTTACGCAGGACATCAAGACCTGAAAGGGCAAGTTCTTCTCCCTCAATATGCAATGTTTCAGATTTACCTGCACCTGTCGCAATGAATATTGCATTGTGTTCAGCAATCAATTCGGCAAGGCTAATATCCTTACCGATTGCAACACCGGTTTTTATCTCAACTCCGGATTTCTTGATCTGCTCAATCTCTTCTTCAACAACTGTCTTTGGCAGACGAAACTCAGGAATATAATGGGCAAGCACACCACCAGGAGATTTATCCTTTTCATAAATAGTAACCTGGTAGCCCATTTTACGCAGTTCATACCCTGCAGTTAGACCACATGGACCAGCACCAATGATCGCAACTTTTTCTTTTCGTTCTTTCTTGGGTTTTGCCGGTGGTTCTGTCTCAACTGCATGCTTCAGAATGCTTATTGATACTGCTTCATCAATTGCCCTTCTTGTGCAGTTATCCTCACAGGGCGCAGGACAGATCAAACCCAGGATTTTGAAAAAGGGAATAAATGGATATTTCTGCCCATTTGAGACAATGTGATTGATATAATACCATGGCGCAACACCAGCAGGACATTTTTTTTGACAGGGTGGTACAGAATAATTCAAGCCGCGATAGGCATCATAGATATTGAACAACCAGAACACAATCCAGGCACCAAACAGAACCCAGAATCCAGGCGTTAGTGCGATCCAGAGGATTTTCGTCACCAGAATCGTGCCATAGAAAACTATGATGAACCACAAGCCGGTTATTATTCTTCCCTGAAATAACTGACCTCCACCAACAATAAATATGGAGATAATTGCTGATATGAGTTTTTTTCTATTATGTTCCATAGGTTATCGCCTTTGCTGGACATTTTTTAACACAATCAAGACACCTGATACAGTCAATATCTGATGGCGAATTGTGTATGGGCACATTCATGGGACAGACTGCCTGACATGAATCGCAGTCAATACATTTATTCTTATCAATCTTTATCCGGAACAGACTGAATTTATTGAAGATTGAATAGATTGCACCAACCGGACAGAATGCCCGACAGAAAAACCTTTTGATAAAAACAGAAAATTGTATTACCAGAATAAGAATACCAAGTTTAATCAGAAACAACCAGCCAACAAGTGCTTTGATATCACCGGTTTTGTCAGCAAGCACCAATGGAATACCTGCCTCAATAATACCTGCAGGACAGAGTTTGCAAAACCAGGGCTCAAGTGTTATCCAGGCGATTATGCCCGCAACGCCAATAAGAATGACATACTTAATAAAAGAAAAGAATTTTGGCATTTTCATTTTGTAGGTCTTGAGTTTGTATAATAAATCCTGGAAAAGTCCGAATGGACAGAGCCAGCCACATGCCATTCTGCCCACTGCTGTGCCAATGGCTCCGAAAAATCCTGCAATGTAGAAAGGAAACAGATGGAGATTGAAAAAATGCTGAAGTCCACCAATCGGACAGGAAAATAGTGAAAGCGGACAGCCCCAGCAATTCAGAATTGGCACACAACCCTGTTTTAGTGGACCCTGGTAAATTCCGCCTTTCCAGATTGCCGGATAATTTCCCAGGGTGATTGCTGATGCTACAAATTGAATAATTCGCTTGAAGCTCATTGTTGCAACCCCATGCAGGATAGACACATTACCGAACCAACAGTCTCGGTCTCAGTAAAATCGCCGACCTTACCACCATAGATAATGCCGGCAATAAAAACAATCAGAAGTATGATAACCAGTATAAATCGCTTCATTTAAACCCCCTCAGATTCAATTTCCAAATTCCAAACACCAAAAAATAAATAAATTCCAATCATAAAAATTCTATTCCCAAAACGAAAACTTCGATCAAAGTCAAAACTTGAATAGCGAAATTTAATTGAGATCTGGAATTTGGAATTTGTGATTTATGCTCCGCCATTAGAAGATGCTGGTCAGTACCAGTTTCACGCCGCGGAATGGTTCTTCAAATCTGCACACACCGCCTGAACAGACAAGACCACCTTTTTCACCACCAACGCGTATTCTCAAATTATGCCTGGTTGTCAGATCAAGAGTCAGTTCAAGCATGGGCCAGAATGTTTCTTCGCCGAGTTTGGGAACCAACCATTCAGGAACTCTATCTCTTTTCTCCACACGCAGGCTTATAACAAATCTTTCAGGCTTACCAACAGAGGCACTCACTGCACGGTCATTATATTTACTCGTATCACTCTGAGTCATTGTCTGCTCATAGCCCGCTTCAACAAAAAAACTGCCGAAATCATACTGTAAATCAAGATATGGTTTTGTCTCGGTCTTTTTCTGGACAGGCAGTTCAATCCTTTGTTTCACCAGATAATCAAGACCGATGTTTATTTCAGACACATCTGTCGGATAGATAATTGCCTTGAATGTTCTCTCAATCACACCATCCATATTTTCCCGGAAGTAAAAGACCTGTTCAAATCTGCTCAAAACAGAATCATGTGTGGAAACTTTGTTGTTATCAATCTCAAGAGAAAGAAAATCAAAAGGTGATGTCACAATGGACAATCCATAGCCAATTTCATCAATGCCGCGATTGACTGAAATCCCTGATTTTATCGGTGTTGGCGGTTCATTATACCGATAACCCGCACCACCAAAACCAATGTCGTTATAGTCAATGTATTGCGCAGATATCCCAAAACCAGATAATGACAATCCCGAAGTAAATAAATATCCATCACCCCTTAATCTACCGCCGACAACAGGAACTGTTCCTAAGTGTCTGCCATATTCAAAATAATTTTCCCAGGCACCAATTTTCAGATTCAGGTTACCACCAAACAATTCAGTAAATGCCTTTGGCGTTAAATCAGTAACGCGGTTTATCCGCACATATCTACCACCGATTGAGGTATTGATTCCCCAGTCATTTTCAAAATTCAGCAGTCCTGTTTCAAAATTTGCACCGCGAATCTGGTCTGTTGTATCATTTTTGATATTGTATTTCAATTCTTCAAAGAAAATATTCCTTGGTTTACCAGTAAGCATTGTTAACTGACTTTTGAAAATATTCAAATCAACTTTTAAGCCGTAGAGCGAGTTATCATTATTGAAATCCTCGTCCAGAAATTGATTCAGGCAAAGTCCCCTGCCAAAGGTTGTATAGTATCTGCCATAGAGGATATTGACCGGTTCTTTTTTGTACTGGGCAGAATAATCAATATAATACATCTTGCCCATGTTAAAGAGGGATGGGTCCCAGAAAAAGAAGACTCCACGCAGGGTAATGTCTTTGTAATCAAGAGAAAGTTTTAGCTTTTCAGTAGTATGGTCTTTGTAATTTGCAGAATCAAGACGGTCATCAACAAATAACCAGTATTCAGCGCGATTTGAACCAGTAATGCGCAAGTCCTGAGCATAGGAAAGAGCAGATCCAACAAAAGCAATACTGCAGAAAACAATAATCAATTGTCTTATCGTCATTTTTCCCCGCACTTGTGATCACACTTTTTATTACCAACAAGGCAGCGGACTTTTTCTACTATCAATTCCTCGTCACCAGGTTTATATCCCTGATGCACAAATACGATCTTTTTATCCTGATTAATAATAAAACTCGTAGGCATTGCCTGGACATTGTATAATTCGCGCATAATATTTTCCGGGTCAAGCACCACTACATATCTCCATTTGTGGCTCAGTGCAAATGGCTTAACCTTGGGCACTGCCCTTGCTTTATCCTGGCTTATTGCCAGCATATTCAATTTAAGAGAATCAAATTCATCATAATATGGTTTTAAGGCATCCAGTTCTTTGATACACATCTTGCACCAGAGCGCCCAGAAACTCATAAAAACTGGACCTTTTTTTAGTAAAGAATCAAGACACACAACATTACCATCAACATCCTGTAATGTGAAATCCGGTGCTGTTGGGAATTCCTCTTCTTCAGCCAAAACCACATTGAGGGGAATTGCCAAAGCGACTAGCAACATTCCGAGCAAAATTAATTTCGGATTTCGGATTGCGAATTGCGAATTTTTCTTCATTTTGCCTCCTCAAATTTTGTTGTGATTGTCTGCATTATTTCCTTTGTGCCTATATCCTGAACAAATACTGTTGCCCGCAGTTTTGAAACGGGAATATTATGATTGAATTCAAAATGATGGGTAACACTATCAGGATAGGCAAGCTCAACTGGTATTTCATAAAGTGCGCGACACACCCGATAAAATGTAGTATATGCACCTGGTAGACTATCTTCGGTAATCGCAATAAATGCCTTTATTTCACCTTCAGGAATTGTATCGGCAGTAACAATCCTCAAGCTAAAACTACCCTGGGAAGGTTCAGTATAGGCACTGTCTATGTAAAGATTGAATAATGGAGTCTTTGTGCGCGCAAGCTCGTATATATTCCTATAGGCACTGACATAATTCTGAGGATTCTGCTCCCAGACCTGGTATGTGCCATCAATGACAACAAATGGTGGAGCATAGCCCGTATTATAAAAATCTTCACGCTCCTGGGACTTTGGTATTGTATAAGGTCCTGAAATATGATAGCAGACTACCACTAATGTATCTCCAGTCTTATTCGCAACACTATCAATTAATGCCCGCTCCGCGAGCATACAGAATCCTCAAGCATCCTCAGTAAACATTTCGGCAATAACAGTTCGTGCTGTCGGCTCAGGGAAAAAGACCTTTGGTGCATCCGAACAAAAAACAAAAAGTAAAGGAAATAGAATGAATTTTTTCATAGTCGCAATTATATTGAAAAAAAAAGCTAAGTCAAGATTTAATTATTGAATTTAATTTCTGCTATTCTGGATTATTGTTGAAAAAGTTTATATAGCGATAAAGCTGAGCCCGCGACATATTCAACTGTCGGCAGGTTTTCTTAACATCTTTATCGTTTGTTATAAATTGTTCATATACGAGTCTTGCTTTGTAGCATTTCACCCTTTCTTCTATTGAGGTTAATTTAGATGGTTTTATCCCCAGATCTTCAACATCAATGTATTCTTTCTTACAGTTCAAAAATGCCTGCCTGAGAATACCTTCAAGTTCACGAACATTTCCCGGAAATTCATAATTGACCAAACATTCCCTTGCTTTGTTTGTTAGACCAGTAACAAATCCCTTATGGGTTTTTCTTATTTTGCGAATGAGATGCAAGATTAAAGCAGGAATTTCATACTTACGTTCACGCAAAGGTGGAATCTTGATTGCTGGAGAGCATATTCTGTAGTAAAGGTCTTTGCGAAATTTCTCCTGTTTCACAAGTTGTTCAAGATTTTGATTCGTTGCAAAAATGAATCTCACATCCACAATTTTTCCCTCATTACTACCCAGAGGAAAAACCTTTCTATCTTCAAGAACCCGCAGAAGTTTTGCCTGAACATCCAGTGGCAATTCAGCAATTTCGTCAAAGAAAAGAGTTCCTTTATTTGCATATTCAATCTTACCCTGCTTATTGTATCGGGCATCAGTAAATGCTCCTTTCTTGTAGCCGAATAACTCTGATTCAAAAAGTGTTTCGGGAATCGCGGCACAATTGACAACCACAAACCGACCTCCGGCACGAGGACTTGCATTATGGATTGCCGATGCAAGCAACTCCTTTCCTGTGCCACTTTCTCCAATAATCAGAAGGTTCGTGTCCTGCACCGCAATTCTCTTTGCTCTATTTTTTATTCTATTCAGACCCACAATATCGTCAAAGGTATATGGTGCGCTGTGTAAACAGGTGAGATGTCTTGCACCGGCAGGATTTTTAGCCTGTTCCATTAGAAAAAGATACTTACCATTGCATTCTTTCTTCAATATCCAGAAATCCATATTAAGACGCTCTGACCTTACAATTTCGTTGTTGATCTCTTGCTTTCTTAAAATATCATCACCAAAGTCTTTACTTATATTCTCCCCTTGCCTGATATCAAGAATATTACCAGCACGTTCGCTAAGCCAGAAAACCTGACCATTAACATCGGTTGCCACTACAGTCAGGTTAATTATATTGAGAAGGTTCAAGAAGAATTTAAAATCACTCAATTTGGAATACTCCTGCTCAATCAGTTTTGCCAGAGTTTGAATCAGAGCAAAAGTATGGGGGTGACCCCTTTTTTTGGGATATACGATAACGACCGTTCCCAGCATTGTATTATTATGCATGATGGGAGCGCAGAAACACGCACCCTGTCTAAAGATTTTGAGATAATACTCTTTTCCCTCAACATACATTGGCTTCCTGTGTTTAATTGTAAGGGCGACAGCATTTGTGCCGGCGTGTTCCTCACGCAATGAAACCCCCTCGCCGAGCCCCATTTTCTTTCTACTCTCAAGTATTGTTGTAGGTCCTGCTGCCTTTATGACATAACCTTCATTATCGGTCAGAACAAGAACCGAATCACACAATTTGAAAATTTCACTGCACAGCTTCATATAGGGCAGTGCTGATTCAATAAGATGCTCACAATATTTTTGGCGACGGGCAAGTTCAATCTCTGACAGAGAATTTTTAATGTACCTCACATCAGGATCCATGCCCATTTTTTTGCACCGCTTTTTGGATTCAACAATTAAAATCTTTCGTTCTTCCGTTTCTTTCACTTTTTTAAGAAACCTCCTCTCAAACTTTTGTTAATTAACTCCCTATTATTCACCCCCACCTCTTTCCTCCTCTATCAAAAGAGAGGAATCTTACAATTACACAATTGTACTGCAACAAAAAAGGTATAAAGCCAATCACATTTTTAAGGGACGGGCCTTATACCTTTTGTAGCGATTATATACAAAAATTTTGTTGTGTCAATAAAAATTTTACACTACACAAACCCCAGAATCCTGGCAATCTCTATCTTGAGTTCCTCCCTCATAATTTCGGTGATTACATCAAGCGAACCAAGAAATGTTGTCTTCTCTTTCTTGATTACTAAACCACCGGAAAGATTATCATCAACTTTTATCTGAAAATCATACCCTTCCTGATTGAGAAATTTCTCAAGCTGGTTACGGTATTTCTTCAAATCGCCTGATGAGAGATACAATTCACCATCTTTTACACCGCTATTTTTTATCAAACCCTTGAGAAAATCAAAATATTTTTTATGTTCAGGTAGTTTCTTTACTGCAGATTGTAACACATCCTCAATGTATTCCTGCATCTCAGTGGTCAATTTCTTGTTATATAATAACCTCTCCTGGGCAACTGCCTGCATTATCGCCTCTTTTTTGCGCTTATCAATTTCCTCTTTCAACTTGTTCTCTGCCTCGGCAATCTTCTCAGCATATTCTTTTCTCATTTTCTCCTCTTCATTCTCGTACATTCTGGCGATTGCCTCAACTTCTTTCTTTGCCTCTTCAAGAATTTTGTCTATAACGCTCTGCATGTTACAGTTTCATTCCCATAAGACTGAGAATTGTGACAATCAATCCCAGCACTGCGTAGATCTCAACGAGAATACCATAAATCACTGCCTTTGCAGACTCCTGTGGCTTTTTCGCAACCATTTCCACACCTGCAGTGCAAACTTTTCCCTGCCAGATTGCTGAGACAAGACCAGCAAGGGCGATTGGCATACAGGCAAAGAATAACTGAAGTCCCTGCCACAGAGAAATTGCCGGTACTGTTCCACCAAGAAGACCAATCTTTGTCATCAGAAGAAATGCGCCAAGAAATCCATAAAATCCCTGTGTTCCTGGCAGAGCAACCAGAATCAGTAATTGTCCAAACTTATCCGGGTCTTCGCTCAAAACTCCATTTGCTGCCTGTGCTGTATAACCAATCCCAATTGCTGAACCAATGCCTGCCAGTATCGCAGCCAGAGCACCACCTGCAATAGCGATTGCCAAACCTAATGGGTCAGTCATAAAACCTCCTTCCAACATTTATCAATATGGCTATTTAACTTCCACATATTTTGTTTCAAGACCAAACGGCTTAAACTGCTTGCCACCGCCTGCATAGAATCTACCAAAAAATTCAATGTAATGCAGACGCATTGTATGTATAAACCCACCCAGGGCATTTATCACAATATTAAAACTATGTCCACCAATAAGAATAATAATGGCAAGCACAATGCCCACAACAGGTATCTTCAATACCATCCAGGCAATCATGTTTACAGTGATTGCAATGCCACCTGTTACCATACCCAGTGCCATCAACCTGATATATGAGAGCACATTGCTAACAAAGGATGTGATGCCATAGAGTGTATAAAGTCCCCAGGCAATTCTTATCAGAATCTTCTTACTATACCGGAAGCGGATAATGCTAAAAACAAGTAGCACAAGACAGAGGTATTTGAAAAATGACGGGAAGATCTTCATCAATAGTCCGAGCAAAAAAACCACGAGTAGTGACCATACTATCTGGTCAAGAACTGGCGGATTGCCTGTGCGGTTGGAATACAGAATAATTCCCGCAACCGAAAGCATTATCAGCACTTTTAGCACCGGTGATTTGAGTATGGTAAAATATGCCGGCAAACAAACGATCAATATAAACCAGGTAAGATTCTCAAATACTGCCCGGGCATATTCTCTGTTCCGCAGGTCATCAAAAACTTCAATCAATACTCCAAGCAAAACATGGACATAGCCGATACCCAGAGAAAGATAGAAAAATGGCATGGGATTTGTGAGCGGGTCAAAGAGCATTAATTTCTTGAAATTCTTCAGAAATCCCACACCAATCAGGTCAAATAGATTTCCTGCCCAGCCACCCACCATACTGCCAGTAAAGATGGTGAGTATACCACCGGTAAAAAGTATCCATAACAGACTTTTATCACCCGGTACCCTGCGCATTAAATAGAGCGAAAACAACGCGAGAAATATACCATAAATTGCATCAGTAAGACACAGGGCAAAGAAAAGCGGAAAGAATACAGCAATAAACGGAGTTGGATCGTATTCTTTTTGTTCTGGCATGCTGTACAGTCTAATCAGCATTTCATAGGGCGTGCTCCACCATGGATTCTTGATTGCCACCGGAGGTTTTTCCCCGGGCTCGGGCAGTATTTTTTCAAATGTAGCATACCTGAATTCCTCACAGAGTTTTTTAAGTTTGTCAGCGTCCTGCTTTTTTATCCAGCCTGTAAGAAAAATTGTAGTATCTGTTTCAGGCAGTGCTGATGCAACAGCATCCCTTTTGTTTGTATTCTCAATCCAGTCAAAAACAATTTTTAGATTCATAATCTCACGGGCAAGTTCCATTTCCCGCTGATTTATCTGCTTGAGGCGCTGATCTATTTGTTCAGATTGTTCGTAATACTTTCTTATGAGTTCTGCAGGGGTATCATTACTGTCAGGCAATTCAATAATCTCACAACCATGTTCAATTAGTCTGCCTTTTAGTTTCTGAGCGTCTTGTTTGCGCACAAAGAACAGGCAAAATATTCTTGAGCCAACCCTGTTTACCGTTTCATAGGAAAAGGGAATATTGTCTTCTGTTGTGGCAAGTGTCCTGAATATTTCTTCAGACTTCATCTGCACGGCAATTGTCTCAACCTGTTTGAATTCCTTGAGTGCATGCAACTGGTATTTCAGCGGTTCAAAAGGTGCTAACATCGCGATATTGTTATTCAAAGTCTGGAGTTGACCAATAAGTCTTTCGCGTTCCTGTTTTATCTGTTCAAGTTCCTGCGCAATTTTTTGAAAATCATACTTGTGAATAAGTTTTTCAAACTCTTCCATTTTCAGAGGAATTCGCGGTGTCACAAAATTGTCCAGCATCCCTTTTTTCTGATAGCCCGCAATTTGTGCTATTGCCTCTCTGATTCTTTCCAGTTCTGCCGGAGTGTAAACAGGCATTTCTTTTAACTCAGTTATATGAATTATTTTAAGTTTATATAATCTATTGATAAACTCTTTCTTGATACTCTTATGAATAACGAGAACTACTTTCTCTAAGGGGACTGTTGCCATTTAAGAAGCATCTCCTGGACTTTTTCAATCGCCCTGGTTTTTGAATCCGTAATCTTGCTCTTTAATTCCTTGCTGTTTTTGGCGTATTCTTTTTCCATTGTCTTTTTTTCCTCTGCAACAATCTGTTCAACCTCAGTATACATTCTATTCATCAGTTCAGACTTTTTCTGGGTAATACTATCAAGTTCTTTTTGAAGTTCCTGCTTTGTTTTTTCAAGGGACTGCCTTCCCTTTTGTTCAGCATTCTTCTTTATTTTTTCTGCTTCTAATTCGGCTTTTTTTATTTCTTCAATCAAGTCCATAGTTCCTACCTCTTGCCGAGTATTTCTTTTACCCTCATTAATCTTGTCAGGTCAGACCTTTCAATCTCGGATAATTTCAGATTGATATACTTAATGGTTTCCTCAATTGATGGAATCAGAATGAATTCAAGGGCATTTACCCGGCGCCTTGTTTTTTCAATTTCAATTGCAAGAATTTCCAGTGCCTTTTCCAGTTCAGCAATCTTGAGCAAACCTTCAAGCAGGGCATCGATCTTCCTCAATGCCAGGTCAAGGTCACCTGAAGTGTTAAGAAATCCATAACTGAGCAGGGTGCCTGAAATTTTCTTTTCAAATTTTGGTATCCGCACATTGAAAACTCGCTCTGTAGTATATTCAATTTCAATCTTTTTGTCTGCTCCCAGCAATGCTTCTTCTGTAGTATTTGGCGCCTGTTTGCTTGATGCAAAATAGAAATAACTATAAGCAGTTCTCAATTCTTTCTCAATATTCAAGCGCAATTCCTGAATCTGTTTTACAAGTTCCATAACCTTTCTAATCAACTCATCCTGCTTGTCTTTGAGCAACTTGTGTCCGCGACGGGCAACAACATTTCTGCGCTTAAGTTTCAAAAGTTGCATCCTTGTCGGTGGTACATCCAGTTTCATGATACTACTTTTTCTGTTTTTTCTGGCTGGTCATAATATTTCTTCAGATACTCTTCTCGCACCCGCTTCATTTCAACCCTGGGCACAAGCCGCAATAATTCCCAGCCCAGATTAAGGGTTTGTTCAATTGTGCGATTTTCATATTCATCCTGATTAATATACCTCTGCTCAAATGTCGTGGCAAATTTTAAGAAAATCTTATCCATATCAGATAATGCTGCCTCACCAAGGATTATCGCAAGTTCCTGCGCCTCTTTACCGCGTGAATAACAGGCAATCAACTGATTGAACAGGTCAGCATGGTCCTCACGGGTTTTACCCTTTCCAATACCTTTGTCTTTTAATCGCGAAAGTGATTGCATTACATCCACGGGTGGCAGAATTTTCTTGCGATACAGGGCACGGGAAAGAATAATCTGGCCTTCAGTGATGTATCCGGTCAGGTCCGGAATTGGATGAGTCTTATCATCCTCAGGCATGGTAAGAATTGGAATCAAGGTTATTGAACCCTTTTTGCCTTTTATCCTTCCAGAACGCTCGTAAACAGTTGCCAGGTCAGTATAAAGATAGCCAGGATAACCGCGCCTTCCCGGGATCTCTTTTCGCGCTGCGGAAATTTCCCTCAATGCCTCAGCATAATTTGTCATATCAGAGAGAATTACAAGAATGTGATACCCTTTAGTAAAGGCAAGGTATTCAGCCACTGTCAGCACAACCCTTGGGGTTGAGACCCGCTCAATTGCTGGGTCATCAGTAAGGTTCAGGAATAATACAACTTTTTCCAGGGCACCGGTTGCAGTAAAATTACTGATAAAGAAGTTCGCTTCTTCAAAGGTTATACCCATGGCGCCGAAAACAATCGCGAATTCTTCGCCCTCCTGCAGCACAGTTGCCTGGCGCACAATCTGTGCAGCAAGTCGATTATGGGGCAACCCAGAACCTGAAAATATCGGTAGTTTCTGGCCACGAACCAGGGTGTTAATACCATCAATCGCTGATATGCCAGTCTGGATGAATTCATTGGGATAATCACGCGCTGTTGGATTGATCGGTGCACCATTAATATCAAGTAGTGCTTCAGGAACAATCTCCGGACCATCATCAATAGGTCTGCCCAATCCATCAAAGACCCTGCCGAGCATTTTTGATGATACACCAATCTGCAAAGTCTTGGCAAGGAATCTTACCCGGCAGTTTGCGACATCAATGCCAGAAGAACCTTCAAATATCTGAACCAGCGCCTTGTCACCATCAACTTCCAGCACCCTGCCTCTTTTTCTTTCTCCGCTCCGGGTATAGATCTCAACGAGTTCTTCGTATTTTACACCTTTTGTGCCCTCAACGAGCAGAAGGGGTCCACTTACATTCGCAATACTTGTATATTCTTTTATCATTTTTCAACTCCGGTAAAACCATGCTTTCCTGCCCTGTTCTTTAATGTTTCAAAGGCAGTAATAATCTCTTTTTTGATATCATCAATCTGTGTAAGATTTTTCTCCTCAATATATTTTGCACGGGCAATCTTCTCCCGAACCGGCATATTAACAATCTCAGTAAATGATACACCATTTGCAAGGGCATCGCACGCCTGATTGTAAAAGAACATGCAGAGTTCAAGCATTCTGTATTGTTTTAGTAACGAAGTATATGTATCAATTTCATGGAATGCATTCTGGTGCAAAAAATCTTCACGAATTGAACGTGCGCCTTCAAGCAATAATCTGTCCTGGGGTGATAATGCATCAATGCCAATGAGCCGGACAATCTCCTGAAGTTCAGCCTCTTCTTCCAGTATCCTCATCGCTTCTTTTGATAAGGCAGTGTATCCTGTAGCAACCCTATCAAGGTCATCGCTCATTTCATCAACATAGAGCGAATATGAATTTAGCCAGCTGATCGCCGGAAAATGTCGCTGATATGCAAGACGGTCTTCAAGACTCCAGAACACCTTTACCACACGCAGGGTTGCCTGAACAACTGGGTCTGAAAGGTCACCACCAGGTGGTGATACAGCACCTATTACACTCAGGGCACCTTCGCGCTCAGGATTACCAAGGGGTTTTACCCTGCCTGCTCTTTCATAAAACGAACTGATCCGTGCACCAAGATATGCAGGATAACCTTCTTCACCAGGCATCTCTTCAAGCCTGCCTGAAATTTCTCTCATTGCCTCAGCCCATCTTGATGTTGAATCAGCCATCAATGCTACAGAATACCCCATATCCCTGAAATATTCAGCAATTGTTATGCCGGTATAGACAGATGCCTCTCTTGCAGCGACTGGCATATTTGAGGTATTTGCTACAAGCACAGTTCTTTTCATTAATGGTTCACCACTTTTCGGGTCTTTCAATTCAGGAAATTCAATTAACACATCAGTCATTTCATTGCCTCGCTCACCACAACCAACATAGACAATAATCTCAGCATCAGCCC
>FWPV01009806.1_pt1 | contig 16006 bp, 13 predicted proteins | sample 2228371 | NCBI WGS metagenome assembly FWPV01 (sample SAMEA103939776, study PRJEB20133) | metagenome | reverse complement strand
GTCTTCGTGAGCGCCGGGCGGCTGCCCGAGGCCCTGGACCAGTGCCGGCAGGCGGCCAAGGGCCTCGACGTTCTCGGCGGCCTGGCCGGGGGGATCTTACTCAGCCTACTGTTAGCCCGAGAACTGGAACGCCCGCTGCAGCGCACCACCCGCGCCGCCTACCAGCTCGCCTCGGGCGAGCGCCTGGATCCGCTCCAGGAGGAAGGCCCCCAGGAGGTTCGCGTGCTGGTCCGGGCCTTCAACGCGCTGGTTGACCGGCTGCGCACCCTGGAGGACGCCCGCCGCCGGCTGCTGGCCAACCTGGTCCATGAGCTGGGCACGCCGCTTGGGGCGCTGCGCTCGGCTGTCCAGGCGCTTTCCGGCGGGGCTGTGGATCAGCCCGGGCTGCGCGACGAGCTGCTCACAGGCATGGCTGAAGAACTGACTCTGCTCCAGCACCTGACCGATGACCTGGCTTCGCTGCACGGCAAGGAACTCGGCTCACTCGATCTGCAATTGCAGGCTGTCCAGCCGGCGGAATGGCTGCCGCCTGTGCTGGCGCCCTGGGGCGAGGCGGCCCGCCAGAAGAAACTGATCTGGAAAACCGAAATCCCCGAGGAACTGCCCTCTGTTCAGGCTGATCCCGAGCGGCTCTCCCAGGCGCTGGGCAACCTGCTCTCGAATGCGATCCGCTACACGCCAGCCGGCGGCCAGGTGAGCGTTCAGGCCCGGCAGGCGGACGGCCATCTCCGGATTGAAGTGCAGGACAGCGGCCCCGGCATTGACCCGGACGAGATCGAGATCATTTTCCAGCCCTTCAAGCGGGGGAAATCCGCAAGGCGTTTTCCCGAAGGCATGGGGCTCGGGCTTTCGATCGCCCGCGATCTGGTCCGCGCTCACGGGGGCGAGCTGGGGGTGGACAGCGCCCCTGGCAAGGGCAGCCGGTTCGTTATCCAAATCCCGGTCAGCCGGGAGACTGCTTCGCTTCGCTCGCAGTGACACTAAAGTAAAAATACTTAGCCTGGTGTCATCGCGAGCGCAGCGAAGCGATCTCCTCCCCTGCCCTTCCAGCCGGTCTGGCACGGCGGCCTCCGTTTCCATTCAGCTTTTTTACGATTGCCGAAATTTCTTATAGCCGAACATTCCCTTTTCACCCTCCATCCCGCCTCCGTCATCCAGGCTTAAACGATCTCGCACCCAAGGTTGTACAATTACGCCTAGCTTATATAAAGACTATACGAAATTCATATCACCTCATTATACATCAACGCTGATGGACTGAATTGTATAAACTTATCGGCTTTTCCCCGCTTCCCGCCGCCCGGCTCCAGCCGGTCTGCATCGGCAAGCCGGCTGGTTTCGCCTTCGAGCTTGCTCTGGATGTGCTGAAATTGAACCGCCGTGACGTAATCATCGTCGGCGTCCGGATCCACACCGACCTCCAGGGCGCGGCGCAGCGCGGATTTCGCAGCGTGCTGGTGCGAGCCGGCGAATTCAACCCGCGCGAACGGCTGTCTTCGCCCAACTTCCCGCATGACCAAATCAACTCCAGTTTCACCGAGCTGCCTGAAGTGCTCCTCGGCTGGACCGAAAACGGCCAGGAATGCCTGCAAGGAGTCCATCTTGCTTCTGGGCGCGAGATCTGAGCCGGGGGTGAGGGCGGAAACCGGGTAAAACTGGTTAGAGATCCGACCCGCCTTTAAACTATTCTTAAACTCCCGATTATCCCGGCATAAGGACAAAGGAGGTGGATCCGCTTAAGATATATGCGGATCAAAGACCGGCTCCCTTTTGATCCCGAATAAGGGATGGTTCCTCTCCTCCCTAACGGAATGGCTGTGGGGCCCGCCGGGCTCGCCCGCTCCGGTCGGGCCTCGCAGCCGGCCGGCCGCGAATAAAGCTCGTTTCTTAGGAGGTCACCATGAAAAAAATCATGGCATTTACAGGTCTAGTGATTGTCACAGCGGTTCTATTAACCGCATGCACGCCGTCCGGGATTACCGTCAACCTTCCCTTCCTTGGCAGTAAAACAACTGCCGAAGCAACCCAGGTCCAGCCTACGCCGACCGAAATCGCGCAGGCAGCCGCGAACCCTCCTTCCAGCCCGGTGGTCGTATCGGGCGAAGGTCTGGCCGCCCTCCAGGGGACGCTGACTCAAATCTACGAATCGGTCAGTCCCTCGGTCGTCAGTATCCAGGTTTCGTCGCAGGTGTCTTCGACCCTCCCCTTCCCGTTCACGATCCCCGGACAGGATTCGAACCAACAGCCGCCCGTTCAACGCGGGCTGGGTTCCGGTTTTGTCTGGGATAAGAGCGGGCATATTGTCACCAATAACCACGTTGTGGACGGCTCCGACCAGATTACGGTAGTCTTCTCGGACGGAACCACAGCGGATGCGACCCTGGTTGGGAACGATCCCGATTCTGACCTGGCGGTGGTCAAGGTGGACGTGGATCCCGATCGGCTGTACCCTGTGTCTCTGGCTGATTCCGATCAGGTCAAGGTGGGTCAGCTTGCGATCGCTATCGGCTCGCCCTACGGGCTGGAGCAGACGATGACCCTCGGCATCATCAGCGCCCTCGGACGCTCGCTGCCGGTGGGTAACTCGCTGACCGCAAGCGGTCTTTCTTACTCTATCCCGGACGTGATCCAGACCGACGCGCCGATCAACCCGGGCAACTCGGGCGGCGTTCTGCTCAACGATCAGGGTCAGGTGGTCGGTGTGACCGCGGCGATCGAATCGAACGACGGCTCGAACGCGGGGATCGGCTTTGTCATCCCGTCCAATATCGTCAAACGGGTTGTTCCCGCCCTGATCGTCGACGGCTCCTACGAGCACCCCTACCTGGGCATCAGCGGCACCAGCCTGACCTCGGCGCTGGCGGCTGAGATGGACCTGCCCGAAGATACCCGCGGCGCGCTCGTGCTGACCGTGAGCAGCGGCTCGCCAGCCGATAAGGCCGGCCTGCGCGGCGGCGACCGGGTGATCAACCTCAACGGCCGCGATATTGAAATCGGCGGGGACGTGATCACCGGCATCAACGGACAGACCATCAGTACCATGGACGATCTGGTCAGCTACCTCGCGACGGAAACTGAAGTCGGTCAGAAGGTTACCCTGACCATCCTGCGGAACGGCAAGGAGCAGACCCTGGAAGCCACCCTGGCCAGCCGCCCGTCATCCAATCAAGAGACCAGCCGCGCTGCCGCCAGAGGCGGGTCGCTTGGCATCACCGCCCGGGCGCTCACCCCTGAAATCGCCCGTGAGATGGACCTTCCGCGCAGCACCCGGGGGGTGCTGGTGGTGCGCGTGCTGGCCGGTTCAGCAGCCGATGAAGCCGGCCTGCGCGGCGGGACCAAGTCGGCTGTGATTGGCGGCGAGGAGGTCCGCATCGGCGGCGACGTGATCACCGCGGTGGAAGGTCAGTCGGTCACCACCGTCCAAGAGCTGCGCAATGAGCTGGCCAATTACGACGCCGGGGAGCGCATCACCCTGACGATCATCCGCGACGGCAAGACGATGGATCTCGAAGTCGTCCTGGGAGCGCTGCAATAAGCTCCCGGTTAATTGGGCGCAGCGGTCCCCCTGCGCCCCAGCTTTCATCGATCCTCTCCTCCCTCTCTGGTAGAATCAGCCGCCGGCCCGAACATCCGGCGGCTGAGGATATTACACCGGATTCTGCAGCCGCTACGGGTCTCAATGAGGCGCCTCCCTTCGTTCGTTAGCTACCCGCCAGGCTCACTATTTGGCCGGTTTGCCTCCCCACTATTCCCCGTAAACAGCCTGCCCGGTTTCCACGGCGTGCCCAGCAGCGGAAGCAGCCAGCGGTCCAGACCCCACCAGCCGGCAATCTTCCAGGCCAGCACAAGAAACACCGCCAGGGTAAATAAAACCGGATTGGTGCTGGCCGAGCCGGCCATCATGAAGTTCCAGTTCATGAATCCGCCGAAGAATGCGGCGATGCCGGTAAACAAGCCCAGGATCAGCGCGGCGCCGATTAAAAGCTCGCCCGCCGTGACCAGCTTGGCGAACCAGGTGTAGCTGCCGCCGTCAAGCAGCGCTTGAAGAAAAGCCCGGTACCAGTCGAAGGCGATGGGCGGGCGGGCTGGCGGTTCGGGGATGGCCACGGCCCGCTCCCAGAAGCCCTTCAAAGCCTCGCCGGTCTGCACCCAGGCCGGGTTGCTCAACTTGCCCAGCCCGGAGTTGATCCAGGTGTAGCCGAGATAAAATCGCACGACCAGCCACAGCCACGCCCAGCGGGTATTGTTGAACAGCGCCTGGGCGATGGGCGGGTCGGTGATGGTGATGTTCTTCCAGGTTTGGGTTGCCATCATTTGCTCCTTGGTGAAGAGAAATTTCGGATAATTACGATCTATTTATCCGATTATAATCTATTTTTCCAGGGGCCAATCCGCCGGATGGCGTGCGACGGAATAGGCTCTTTCGCCTATCCCTTTGTTGGACCACGAAGCCCACTTCTTCAACTGGGAGCGCGGACGTCTCGTCCGCACCGCCCGTGGTGCGCGGGATAGGGATGAAGGGAGTGAGGGCTGCTCCCTCTAAATATACAAGTCCCGCCGGTTATAAACCAGGTACGCCGCCGCGACACAGACAACAACGATTCCCGCCGAGAGGATCAAATAACCCGGCTCGAACCTGCCCGTGTGGTAAAACTCCGTCGCGTCGAAATAGCGGAACGGGGTGAGAACCTTGAGAAAATCCAGCTTCTCCTGCATTTTCGAGAGGATCGACAGGAAGTACGTCACCAGGATGATCGCCACGGCGGTGGATCCGGCTGCCTTATAGCGCCTCATCCCCGCGCCGAGCAGCAGCCCGACCGCGAGGAAGATCAACTCAATGAAAAACATGGCCGCCATTTCCATGTAGAGAAAATCGTAAAACGCCTGGTCGGGGTCGTACTGCTGCACCGCGATGAGCGAGATCGCCAGCGTGGCCAGCACGAAGAGGATGCAGTTGACCAGCGCGGTCAGCGCCTTGGCGGTGATCACCCGGCTGCGCGAAACCGGCAGCACCAGCGAGAATTCGACCGTCTTATCGCGCTCTTCTTTCGAAATGATATCGCTGCCCCAAATCGCCGCGGCGATTGCCCCCATCAGCCCAAAATAGATGAACATAACCCCGTAGAAACCGGTCAGGGTGGTCAGGTTGAAGGAGCGCATATTCAGCGCATCGAGCAGTCCCTGCGGCATGGCGTCCAGCATCGAAACCATCGCCGGATCATTCGCAAAAGCGGAGAACTTCGCCACCGCGATCAGGATCAGCAGCGCGAGAATCCCGCACCAGATGAGCAAGGATTTAAAATTCGCTTTGATTTCGCGGAAGAAAATGTTCACGGCCCGCCTCCTTACGCCGCCATGGGGATATCGCGGCGGATGTAGCGCCAGTAACTGAGTGCCAGAGCGGTCACGGTGATCGCCGCATTGAGCAGCACCAGCGGAGCGTCATACCCGCCGCTGCGGACGATGTAGGCCGGGTCAAAGTGCTTGAACGGGGTCAGGTACTCCAGTTTTACATCCGCAAAGATGCCGCTGAAGGCGCTCAGCACGTACCCACCGAAGCCAAGCCCGAGCGAATAGGGCGTGACGCTGCGCACCCGCCTGACCAGCAGTGAGATGGCCAGCCCGACGCACAGGAAAAAGAGCTGGAAGAGGACGACGCTGGCCAGCAGGAGAAGCAGCACTCCGGTATCGTAATCGCTGCTGGCGCTGAACAGCGCAAAGGACAGAAAACTGGCAGCCCAGACGACCGCATTGGTGACCGTCAGCCCGGCCAGCGCGGCCAGCAGCTTGGCGTTCAGCACCTGCGTCCGGCTGACCGGCTTGCTGAGCAAAAAATCGGCGGTCAGCTCGGCCTCTTCCACGGAAACCAGGCCAAAGCCGTAATTGCCGGCCTGAACCGCCAGGCACAGTTGAGCGAACATGAACAGAAAGCTGAAAAAGCCCAGCGACGTGGAGAGGTCCATCCGGTCCAGAGCAAAAGCCTCCCTCATCGCCTGGGGGAATTTCTCCATCATCTGATTGACCATCGCCGCCTGGTCGGCGAAACCCGGGAAGATGGAGAAAAAGAACAGGATCAGCGCTGCCACCGAGGCCGACCAGATGACCACCGATTTGAACCGGGCGCGGAATTCGTGCAGAAAGATCGTTGCGCTCATCGCCGCCGCCTATTCGTAGTAGTGCATGAAGATCTCTTCCAGGGTTGGCTCCTCGATGGTCACGTCGCTGACCTGCACTCCGCTGATCCGGCGGAGCACCTGGTTGATATCGCCCTTGAAGAAGAATCGCACCGTGCCGTTCTCGGATTGGATGTTGGTCGTCCCAGGGATATCGAAGACGGCCGGATCGAGCCCCGCGGCGGTAATGTTGATCTTTTTGTAATTATTCTGCTGCAGGGTCCGGATGTCGGAAACTTCGACGATTTTTCCTTCGCGGATAATGGCCACCCGGGTGCACAACCGCTGCACTTCGCTCAGGATGTGCGAGGAGAAGAAAACGGTCACCCCGCGCTGGTTTTCGGCGCGGATCATGTCGAAAAACTTGCGCTGCATCAGCGGGTCGAGCCCGGCGGTGGGCTCATCGAGGAAGAGCAGCTTGGGGCTGTGCAGCAGACCCTGGACGATGCCGACTTTCTTCTTGTTGCCGTATGAGAGATCGCTGATCCGCCGGTTGAGCTCCAGCTCCATGATCTCGGAAAGCTCGCGAAGCCTCTGGCTGCAGTCGCGGCCGTAGAAGCTGGCCGAGTACTTAAGCAGGTCGATCACCTTCATCCCCTCGTAATAAAAAACTTCCGAGGGCAGGTAGCCGATGTCGCGGCGGATCTCCGGGCCGTGCTTGGTCACGTCCATACCGAAGACCCTGGCGCTGCCGCTGGTCGGGTGGATCAGCGAGAGCAGCAGACGGATGGTGGTCGATTTCCCCGCCCCGTTTGGTCCGATGAAACCAAAGATTTCGCCTTCCTCGACGTGGAACGATACGTCGATGATTCCGCGCGACTTGCCGTAATACTTGGTCAGATTGGACACCTCGATGACGCTCATGCGCTTGCTCCTCAGGAAAAAAATGATTGCTGCGCCACGTTGCCGGGCGTTCGGCCTATATAAATTCAAAGGACTGCAGCCGGTACGACCACAGCCCAGGCAACGTACAGCCTATATTCTATGGTGATTTTAATGGTTTTTCAATATGATCTTTGTCAAAATCCGCACGGTCTCGCAGGATGGCGTCCCATCTGCCAGCCAATGTCACCGCGAGGGAGCGCTCTGCGCGGCGCTCTCCGCACAAGCATGGAAACTGCTTCGCTTCGCTCGCAGTGACAGTGAATAGTTGAATTTCAGGCGAAGGAATAACAGAGTTACAGGGATTGTCCCCGCCCTTAAACATACCCACAAATCTCTTTACAACTCCGCGCCCTCTGCGGCTCCGCGGTGAACATACTCAGCCCCTCGCCAGGCGCGCCGTCCGCCCGGCTAGCTCCTTGATCGACAGCCGCTCCTTGCCCTTCAAATACGTCTCCAGCAAATCCCCCAGCGGCGCCGACCATTTCTCCGGCGTCCCGCACATCACCCCCAGCACCGTGCCGACCAGCCCGGCGTTGCAGTCCACGTCCAGACCGGCATGGGCCAGCCAGCGGAAAGCCGCGCTCATGTCCCCGCCGCAGTGCCACAGCGCCAGCAGATCCGCCGCCAGGTTCGGATAGGCGTGAATCCAGTTGTATTCTTCGAAGCGATGGTCCAGCTGCTCCCAGGCTCGCGCCGGGTCGGGCTCATCCTGGAGCAGAGCCAATACCTCGCGCGCCATCGCGGCGTACTCGCTGCGCTGGGGCACGTAGCGCAGCCCCTCGAACAATATCCCGCGCGGATCGTCCCGCACGTACGCCAGCGAGGTCAGTACCGCAGCGTACATCCCTCCGTAAACGCCGTTCGCCGCGTGCGACACCACCCCGTCGATGTGCGCCAGGCGGGCCGCCTCCAGCGGCTGCCCGGGCGCCAGCATCCCGCAGACCATCCCGCGCATCTGCACCCCGATCCAGTCCGAGAACGGATTGAGAAACGAGCCGCTCTCCGGCGGCATGATGCCCATCCCCAGGTTGCGCAGGGCGATCCCCTCCGCCGACCAGCCGAAGGGAATCTGGCGCAGCCACTCCAGCCCGAGCGCCCACGAGGTCAGCCCCCTGCCCTGCCGCTCGAAGACGTCCAGCAGCACCAGCTCATAGACCACGTCGTCGTTGACCGTCTCCGGCGTCGTGATATAGCCTTCGATGATCCCGTAAACCTCGGCGATGCGGCTGGTGTGATAGCCCTCGATGGCCGTGCCGAACGCCCCGCCGGCAAGCTGCCCCAGCCAGCCGTGCAGCGTCTTTTCCTCCAGGCGGTCCAGCGCGCTGGGCAGCACGCCCTCGAAAGGCTGATCCATCGCCGCGAGGACGTCCGCCCACTCCGCCGGATGCTGGTAGCTCCAATAGGGATGATCCGGAATCTTCGGCGCCTCGCGCAGCGCCGCCAGCAGCTCGGCGGTCAGCGCGCGCAGCTCGTCGCGGCGGTTCTCCCTGGCCAGGCGCATCCCCTCCGGCAGCAGCGCCTCGGCAGCGGAGACGTCGTAGCCTCGGTTAGCCAGCGATTCGGCCATCTCCACGTAGGGGATTTCCGGCGCGCCCGACCCGGGCACGCGCGCGTCCCAGAGCAGCATCATTAGGTCGTCGCCGGTCGGGAAGACCGTGTCGCTGCTGAACCACTGGCTGGGATGCATCCGCCGGTCGAGCGGCACCGCCGCCAGGCGCAGCTGCCGGTCGATCTGCCAGGCTTTCAAGCGTTCGCTCATAACAGCTTCCTTTTATCTTTCCGCCTCGCGTAGAAGAACAGCGCGATCAGGGTGGCGACGTACGGCACCATCGAGGTGAACTGGGCCGGAACCTGGTAACCCTGCAGCAGCAGCCCCAGCCCGTCCGAAAAGCCGAACACCAGCGAGATCAGCGCCACGCCCAGCGGGTGTCCGCTGACCAGGATGATCGCCGCCAGCGAGATCCAGCCGCGCCCGGCGGACATGTTCTCCGTGAATAAATTGACGTAGCCCAGTGAAAGAAACGCTCCGGCCAGACCGCACAGCACCCCGCAATAGAGCAGCGAAGCCGTCCGCAGCCGGTTGGAAGGCACGCCGGAAGAATCCAGGCAGGCCGGGTTGAAGCCAGCCGCCCGCAGCCGCAGACCAAATCGGGTGCGGAAGACCAGGAACCAGCTCAAAAAGGTCGCTGCGGCGGCCACGTAAACCATCACATTCTGGCTGCCGAGGATCGGACCGACTACCGGCACGCCCGCCAGCCAGGGAATCTTGACCGCCGGGATCGGTACGATCCCCGGATTGGAGAAAACTCCTTTCACCGAGAAGATCTGGCGCAGCATGTAGGTCGTCGCGCCGACGGCGAACAGGTTCAGGGCGATGCCGGTGACGAATTCGTCCGTGTCGAGTACCACCGCGAAGAGGATGAAAATCAGCGCCATGACCAGCGAGCCGAGCACGGCGAAGAGGATCCCCACCAGCCAGGAGTCGAAGTAATAGGAGCCGAGCACGGCAAAAAACGCGCCAGTCAGCATCATCCCTTCCATCGCGATATTGAACACCCCGGCATAGAAGGTGAACGCCCCGCCCAGCGCCGCCAGGAGGATCGGCGTCGCCCCCGAGATCATCCCGTTGATCAGCCCGACGAATACGTTCATGCCGCCCTCTCCCGTACCCGCCGCCGGGCTGCCAGCCGGTCGAGGGTAACGTTGAGATATTCGCGGCTGGCGACGATCACGAGCACCAGCACCGCCTGCAGCACCTGGCTGATCTCGCTCGGCACATTGGTGATTAATTCCATGCCCAGCGCCCCGGTCTGGATGGCGGCGAAGAACATCCCGTAGAGCAGAGTGGCGATCAGCCCGTTGTTGGCGACGATGGCGATCATCACCCCGTCCCAGGCGTAATTGGCGCCCAGCCCTTTGAGGAAGCGGTGCGGCCCGGCCATTACCAGCAGCCCGCCGGCCAGCCCGGCCAGCGCGCCGGTCACCAGCATGATGGTGGTGAAGTTTTTATCGACCTTGCAGCCGCCAAGCCGGGCAAAGAGCGAGTTCTGCCCGGAAAGCCGCCACTCGTAGCCGGCTTTCCAGCGGTTGAAGACGAACCACATCACCCCTGCTGCGACCGCCATGAAAAGCGCGCTGCTGCTGAATCCGCCGATCTCCGGCAGCCAGGCCGACCGGCTGATTTGCGGGGTCATCGCCATGTAGGCGGCCGGGTCCATTAACGGGTAGGTAATCACCCAGGCGGTGAAGAAATCGGCCAGCATATTGAGCATCAGGGTGACGATGAACTCGCTCATATTGAACCAGCGCTTGAGCGCCGCCGCCACCCCGGCCCACAGCGCCCCGCCGACCATGGCCAGGATCGCCAGCAGGGGAATCATGATCGGCGCAGGCAGGTCGAAAACCAGTCCGCCGACGGTGGCGAACATCGCGCCCATCAGGAACTGACCCGGCTGGCCCAGGTTGACCGGCCCGGAGGCGAAAGCGATCGCCGCGGAGAGCCCGGTCAGCACCAGCGGCACCGCTTTTTCCAGGGTGGCGGCCAGTGGAAAGAGACCGCCGAGCGAATAGCGGAAGAGAGAGGCGTAGACCGCCAGCGGATCGTAGCCCTGGATGAGCATGATCAGCGCGCCGATCAGCAGCGCCGCCAGCACGCCCAGCACGCCGTTCAGGATCTTCTGCCTCATCCCGCTGCCTCCCGCCCCTGCAGCATCAGCGCTCCGACCTGCTCCAGGCTGGCCTGCTCGGCGGGCAGGTCTGCGACCAGCTCCCCGCGGTAAAGCACCGCGATCCGGTCAGACAGCAGGAAGATTTCCTCCAGATCAGCCGAGATCATCAGCACCGCCCGTCCTTCCCTGCGCATGCGCAAAATCTGGTCGTGGACGTACTCGATCGAACCGACGTCCAGCCCGCGGGTGGGCTGGTCGAGCAGCAGGAAGGGGCTGTCGAGCAGCAGCTCGCGCCCGAGGACGACCTTCTGCTGGTTGCCGCCCGAAAGCGAGCGAAAAGGCGCGTATTTGGAGGGCATGACCACCGAAAACCCCATCGCCAGATCGTCGGTAAAGCGCCGCGCGTAGGCGTAATCCAGCAGCAGACCCTTCCACCGGGCGAAGCGAGGGTTGAGCGCATGGTGGGTCATGATTGCGTCTTCCAGCACCGGTGCGGTCAGGCTGGCGCCCATTTTGCCGCGGTCCTGAGGGACAAAGGAGATCAGCCTGCGGCGTTCGAGGATCTCGGCGCGGGTGAGGTCCTGTCCCTGGACGAGAATCCTGCCCGCCGCCGGCTTGGTCAGCCCCATGATCGCATTGACCAGCTCGAACTGGCCGTTGCCCTCTACGCCGGCCACCCCGACGATCTCACCCGCCCGCACCTGCAGGCTGACGTCTTTCAGGCGGACTGATCCGTCGGCTTCCTGGACGGTCAGGTCCTCGACCTGGAAGACCACATCACCGGGCGGCTGCGGGGTGCGCCGCGATTCGAACAGCACTTCGCGCCCGACCATCATCCGCGCCAGCTCAGCCCGGCTGGTCTTGGCCGCCTCGACCGTGGCGACCATCTTCCCCTTGCGCAGCACGGTGATCCGGTCGCACAATTCCAGGACCTCGTCCAGCCGGTGGGAGATAAAGACGATCGTGTGCCCGTTTTCGCTCAACCGCCGAAGCTCAGCGAAGAGCTGCGGAATTTCCTGCGGCGTGAGGACCGCGGTCGGCTCGTCGAGGATCAGCACGGAGACGTTGCGGTAGAGCAGCTTGAGGATTTCAACTTTCTGGCGGGCGGCGACAGAAATATCGCCGACCAGCGCCTCCGGATTCAGATTGAATTGGAATTCGTCAATTTTGGCCTGGACGAGCTGGCGGGCGCGCCTTACGTCGATCCGCCCGAGGCGGTCGGTCGGCTCCACGCCGAGTATGATGTTCTCCCAGACGGAATACTCGGGGATCAGCACGATCTCCTGATGGACCATGCCGATTCCGGCGGCGATTGCCTCGCCCGGCTCGCGGAAGTGAGCCGGCTTACCCCGGTAAATGATCCGCCCCTGGTTGTACGGTACCAGCCCGTAGAGCACCTTCATCAGGGTGCTCTTGCCAGCCCCATTTTCCCCCACCAGCGCGTGGATTTCCCCTTCGCGGAAACCAACGGTGACGTCGTCCAGCGCAAGCACGCTGGGCGGGTATACCTTGACGATGTTCTCGAGGCGGATCAGGTCGGCGATAATAGTCATGTATTGTTATCCGCAAGGGCGAAGCATCCGCATGTAAGCCGGATGTGAAGTTGACGGATAATCGCGGATGCTTCGCCCCTACTCCAAAAACGGCGCGGCAATTCCTGAGATTTGACCTAAGTCTTAGAAGGGCTTTCGAAGGATCGCCGCACCTCATCCATTCGGATAGACTACGCGCCGTACGCTGCGATAGGCTCATCGTTCGGCGCGCAAGCCGCGCTCAACCTATTGCCACACGTTTGTCCCGTCATACATCGGGATTTTGAGCGTGCCGTCGATGATTTGCTTACGCAGATCATTCACCTTGTCAATGATCGTCTGCGGCAGCACTTTCACCTGAGCGTCGAAGACCACATCCACGCCGCCGGCGGCGATGCCGTACATCAGCACCTCGCCGGGTTTATAGGTGCCGTCGGCGATGGTCTTATAGACGTTCTCGATGGACAGGCCGACGTTCTTGATGTCGCTGGCGGGCACGTAGCCCGGCTCCAGGTCGTTCTGATTGGTGTCCACGCCGATCGCGTACAGTTCGCGTTCGCGGGCAGCCTGGAGCACGCCGATGCCCGCAGCCGCCGCCACCTGGAAGACCACGTCGGCCTTCTGATCGTAGAGCTGCAGGGCGGCCTGCTTGCCTTTGGCGCTGTCATCCCAGGCCCCGCCGAGCGACTTCTTTAACACCTGAATCTCCGGATCCACCGACTTGGCCCCGTTCTCGTACGCCCAGACGAAGGCGCTCACCACCGGGTCCACGTCGCCGCCGACCACTCCGATGATCTTATCCGGATTGATGTTCTTGACACTGGTATCGAGGGTCAGCATGCCGGCGACCACGCCGGAGAGATAAGCGCTTTCTTCCTCAATGTAGTCGATCGAGGTAATGGTCTTGGCCGGATTCTGGACAACCGTATCGATGTTGACAAAAATCTTATCCGGATACTTGTCGGCGTACTGCATGAGCTGATCCTCGAAGCCGTAGGAGATGACGAAGATCACGTCCGCGTACTCGACCGCCGCCTGGAGTGAAGGTTCGTACTTGGCCGCGTCGAAGTTGCACTCGATCGTACGGGTTTCCACCCCGTATTGAGCAGCAATTCGGTCGATGCCCGCCTTCCCAGAATCGTAGAAGGCGTTATCCCCAAGCGCGCCGTTGATCAAATAAACGACTTTCTTGGCCGGTTCGGGGGTCGCCTCCTGTTTGGCGCAGCCGGCCAGCACCCCTGCCAGCAGCACTACCAGCATGATCAGGTAAATGCTCTTCTTCATTTCTACCTCCATTAGGATATGAATATAGTTTATCTGCTCCGCAGGAAATCATCAACCTGGGCGCGGGTGGGCAGCGATGGCTGCGCCCCGCGGACTGTCACTGCCAGCGCTCCCGCCGCATTGGCTATGCGCAATATGTCCCGCCGCCCTTCCAGCGCTTCTTGGAGCGCAGCACGGCCAGCCGGTTTCACCTTCGACACGCCCTCCGCCAGCGCCGCCGCCAGCGCGCCGGTGAATGCGTCCCCCGCCGCGACGGTGTCCACCACCTTCACCTTAAACCCCGGCGAGAGGATCGTCCCTGCCCGGCTGACCGCCAGCGCCCCTTCCTCGCCCAGGGTGACCACTACCCAGCCGACCCCCCGCTCGAGCAGCGCCGAAGCAGCCTGTTCGATCTGATCCTGGGTCGCTGCTCCCATCCCGGAGATCAGCGCGGTCTCGGGTTCGTTCATCACCAGCACGTCAACCAGACTGAGCAGCTCCTCTGGCAGCGGCCGCGCAGGCGAAGGGTTAAGGACCACCACCGCACCCGCCGCCATGGCCCTCCGGGCAGCCTCGAGCACCGTCTCCAGCGGGATTTCGAGCTGCATCATCAAAACATCGGCGGCGGTCAGGGCGTCCTGCCAGCTGTCAAGGTCTGCCGGCAGCACCTCGCCGTTTGCGCCGGGTACGACCACGATTGTGTTGCGTCCCTCCCGGTCAACGGTGATCAGGGCCGTGCCGCTGGCGGTATCCGTCCGTTTCACCCAGTCGGCGTCTACCCAGTTGGCGCGCAGATTGGTCATCAGCTGACCGCCGAACGCGTCGTCACCGACTCTGGCGAGCATCGCGACCCGCGCGCCCATCCGCGCCGCAGCCACCGCCTGGTTGGCGCCCTTACCCCCTGGAAAGGTCTGGAAGGAGGTGCCCAGCACTGTCTCGCCGCTGGAGGGCAGGCGGTCCGTGTAGACGACCAGATCCATATTGATACTGCCGAGCACGGTCACGTGAGCGGTCATGATCCATCCGCGGTTTAAGTTGCTTGCTGATCAAATCTTAGCACCGCGGGTCAGAGCGTGTCAACCCTTTTGAAGGGCCGGAACCCTAGACGCCGGTTTTATCGCGAGCGAAGCGACACCCACGGTCGTGGGTGAAGGCGCAATCTCAATGCCACGGGTGGAGATCGCCGCGCCGCCTTCTGGCGGCTCGCGATGACACCATGTTAACGTCAGATTAGACCTTCTACATCACCATTTACACGCCGTGCAATCGTTGATAAAATTCAATCGTCTGGTCAGCAAAGACAATCCGCGTTACGCCAACCTGGCCAGAGATTTTATATCCGGTTCACCAACCCCTTTATTGTCTGCGCTGGTTCGGACGTGTTCCTCTGGGGGATTTGACCTGGGAATCTATCGGAGAATGGATTGAAGTTCAAACGAATGATGGCCGTTTCCGGCACGCTCGCCGGTCTGGCGATGGTTTTAGCGGCCGGTCCAATTATTGGTGAGATCGTAGCCACGACCTCCCCGCTCAGTCTAAATTTTCCGCGCCAATACCGCGGATTAAAATACGAAGAGGTCGCTTTCCCCACCAGCGATGGGCTCACCCTGCGCGGCTGGTTCTTTGCGGCCAGCGATCCGGACGCCCCGGCGGTGCTCTACGCCCCCGCCACAGCCAAGGATCAACGCCAGGGGCTTTCGCTGGTCGCACCCTTGCAGAAAGCGGGTTATCAGGTGCTGCTCTTCTCCTACCGGGGGAGCGGCAGCAGCGAAGGCAACCGTTTCGCCTTCTCTTACGGCGCGCGTGAAAGCCAGGACATCGACGCGGCAGTGCGCTACCTGAGTGAAACCCGCGGAATCCGGCGCATCGGCGCCATCGGCCACTCCGCCGGCGCGGTTTCGATCATTCTCAGCGCCGCCCGCAATCCCAAAATCGACGCGGTAGTGGCCGCCGCCCCTTACACCTCCCTTGAGGATATCTGGGCAGACAACCGCCCGGAATTCTTCCCCGGTGAGTGGTACAGCCAGCTCGAGCAGCTTTTCCAGCTTCGCAAGGACTTCACTAAGCAGCAGGTCCGCCCGATCGACGAGATCGCCAAGATTGCCCCCCGCCCGATCCTGCTGATCAACGGCACCGCCGACCAGCGAATCACCCGGAACCAGGCATCGCGGTTGTTTGAAGCCGCCAGCCAGCCGAAGGAGATCATCTGGCTGGTCGACGCCGGGCACTCCGAAGTGCGCTCGCCCGGCCTTGATTTGCTCATCCCGCAGATCGTGCAGTTCCTCAACAGCAGCCTGGGCCGCCGGCCGACCTATACCTAGAGCCGCCGCCTGATCCAGGCCTCGTGATCGGCGATATCCCGATCATACACCAGCCGCAGCCAGATCACCTTGCGGCGCTGCTCGGAATCCTCCGGCAGCGGGCGGCGGTTGGCTTCCAGCCGTTTGGCCAGCATCACCGCCAGCATCGCGGGAATCGCCCAATA
>FWPV01009842.1_pt1 | contig 16010 bp, 10 predicted proteins | sample 2228371 | NCBI WGS metagenome assembly FWPV01 (sample SAMEA103939776, study PRJEB20133) | metagenome | reverse complement strand
TTGGTATCAGTCAGGGTGCACCACAATTAACTACAGCAGAAGTGCAGCAGGTTTATTTGCTGGCCAGCCAGATTGACATTCTGGCGGCGCCGCTGCTGCCGGTCATGCTGGTGTTTTTATATTGCCGTTTTTTCAGCCCGGTCAAAAGTGTGCGGGTGTTTTTGCCGGTGTTGCCACTTTGTCTTGTTGCAGGTATGAGTTACAGCTTGCTGGCTTATCTGACCGCCTATTGGCTGGGGCCGGAGTTTCCTTCGATGCTGGCGGCGGCCGGTGGTTTTGCGCTCAGTTATGGCTGCAGCAGACTGAGCTGGCTGCAGGTTGCGCCTATGCCCCAGACTGTGCCGTTGTGCACTGCCGGCAAGCAGCCTGACAGCGGCGGTTGGCCCCTGTGGCGCGCGCTGTTGCCTTATTTGCTGCTGGTGCTGTTATTGTTACTGAGTCGCTTGCCACAGTTGCCATTTAAAAGCTGGTTGCAGCAACAACAAATCAGTTTTAGTCAGATTTTCGGCACAGATATCAGTGCCAGCCTGGCGCCCCTTTATTTGCCCGGCAGCTTTTTTGTGCTGACTTTATTGCTGCTGGTACCCTGGTATCCCAAAGGCCTGCAGTTGTTGCAACAGAGCAGCTATCTGGCATTTGGCCGGTTAAAAAGCAGTGTGTTCACGCTGATGCTGGCGGTGCCGCTGGTGCGGATTTTTGTGTTAAGCCATAACCCAGAGGCTGATCTGGTGTCGATGCCGGCTTATCTGGCCAATGCAGCGGCTGCCACGCTGGGCGACGCCTGGTTTGGGTTGGCCAGCTGGCTCGGTGCTTTGGGCTCTTTTGTCGCCGGCTCTGCCACATTTTCCAATCTGATGTTTGCCCAGGTGCAGCTGCAAATTGCCGCCGATACCGGCTTGCCTGCCGTTGGCCTGCTGGCGCTGCAAATGCTGGGTGCCAATGCCGGTAATATGATTTGTGTGCTGAATATTGTCGCCGTGGTCAGTGTGATCCAGCAACAGGGCATTGAAGCTCAGGTGATGCGCCTGACCTTAGTGCCGATGGTGCTGTATCTGTGCTGGGCCACGCTGCTGGCCTGGTGGTTATTAGGATAAAAAAGCCAGGCAATTGTTATTGCCTGGCCGTTCAGCGGGTGAAGCTGCAGCAGCCAGTGCTGCTTTGGGCTTATTTCAGCAAAAAGGCAAAAATGCCCTGACGCCACAATACCCAGCTGGCCACCACAACCACCACCAGAATCAGCCATAAACCGGCTTTGCTTTTTTTCTCGTAGGGGTCAATCAACGAGCGGCTGGAACCGGCCGGAATAGCAGCAAGTGCCGTTAAGCGGGTACCAAATTTAATGCTGAGTTTAGCATTGGTATTCACCGCCCAACCATTGGCGTCCAGCAGCGGTGCTAAGTTGCGGGCGCGTAATTTAAACCAGGCCAATAGCATCGACGGGCCTGAAATAAACAATACAATGCCCAGAATTGCCAAAGGCATTTGCCACCACAACAAACCGAGGAAACCGGTGACCACAGCGGCCAGCGCTGTGCCGATGGCACCAATGGCTAAACCAATGGCGGCAAAAATACCGGCAAATTTGGCCACATCAAAAGGTGCTGCCGGTTTGGCTGGCGCCGGTGCTTCGGCCACTTTGGCGGCGTCGCCGACGCTGGCAGCACTTTTTGCTTCAATTTCTTTGTCTTTGGCAGCAGCAAATTTCTGAATTTGGTCAGAAATCATCCGGCCAATCCGCTGGTAAGGGGTAAAAAAGGCTTCGCGGATACTGATAGGATTGCTGACAATCTGAGTCACAGTGGCGTCCCAGTCCCGGCCTGCTCTGTCGTAAAACACGCCGTTACGGCCCACCATTAAATTACCGGCATCGCCAGCGGTCATGGCGGCAACTACTGAGCGTTTTTCGCCGGTGGCGCTGCGCACACAGTCAATGTACAGTAGGTAAGTGCCGCTTAAGCCGGCAATTTTGCCATGTTTGCCGGCATCGTTGACATTCAGGCACAAGTCGCAGCTGCGACCATCAATATACAAACGGCCATTCTGGAAAATAGCCGGTTGTTCCAGGCTGTAAAAATTCTCGAAATTAACAAAGTTACGCAATAAATCACGTAAATAACGCTGATAACGCACGAGTTTATCAACATCGAGCACAGACTCAGCTTCAGCCTGCTGCGCTAAATCGGCGTCCATCAGCGCATAAGCTGCGGCTAAGGTGTGCTCATTCAGGCAAGTGGCCAACAGGGCTGGTTCCAGCGTGGCGGCATTGCTATTGGGTTGTTGTGCTTTCCACTCGCTATAAGTGGCCAGTGCAGTTTTTAATTGTTGCCATTGCGCCAGCTTAATCTGATCTGTATTGCCCCACAGCGGCTGTGCCAGAGTTGCCAGTTGGGCAAGATCGGCAGCCCAGTGCGGATGCACGCCTTGATGCAGTGACAACAGGCCCTTTGCACTCACATGAGCCAAAGGCAAATAATTGGTGTCTGAACTTGCTTCTGACAATAACTGTCGTGACAGTGCGGCATAGTCTTCAGCGGCACCATTGAGCGGCACTGCAGCGCTTTCGTCATAAGCTGCCAGCTGGCAACGGGTAAAATAGTCGGTGACCTTGGCGTCGAGTTTTTGCACCAGCTGATACAGTGATTCTGTGTTGTCGGCAAAAATAGTGCCGATGTTCTGGCCTTGTTGCAGCCATTCCGTATACAAACGGCCATCGGCGACAAATTGTTCCAGTTGTGCTTTGTCGATGCCCGGCACACCGCTGCGATCCATGGTCGAGATTTCCAGACCCAGCAGTGTGTTGATCAGTTGTTGTACTTCCGGATCCTGAGCCAGTTCAGCGGTAATAACACCATCGCCGTTCAGTTGATTGGCCGGAAATACCAGTGCCATATCGGCGGTGTCGGTCACTGTCAGGCGATCGGCATCACCTTTGCCAAGGTTTTGCAGCATCCGTTTGGCAGAAGCCAATAACTTTTGCCCTTCTTCATGGCTGCTGTTGATGGCACTCAGCGGCAGTGCTTCCCCTGTCAGCAAGACGTCCTGCTGCTGCAATACCGACAAAGCCCAGTTCACGGCGGCTTTTACTTCGTCAATCCGCACCCGGCCATCGTGGTCTGTATCCAGATAACTCAGGGTGCGCTGGTCAAATTCCAGCCCCTGCACCGGACAGCTGAGTGCAGCCCAGAGTTTTGGATCCAGTTGGTCTAATTGCTGCCAGTCGGCAATTTTATCCAGTTTGACTTGATCAAAACCGCCGGAGCGGAAAAAACGCCATTGATGTGCCATGTAATTTTCCTTATCAACAGGGAGCCCGGAGAAGCCCGGCAAAAGGCAGATATAAAGACTTAATATTTCACGCTTTTGCCAGTCCAGCAAGTTTGTGCGCTGGGCTGGTTGCTGTTATTCACTGTACCGAGCTGCTTGTCTTAGCTGAATAACCGGGTTTATACGTGGATTACAGCAGTGCTGTGTTGGTCAAAGTTTATCTTGCCATTGTTGTAGCAAAGTGGAGGTAGTTGTTTTTATTCAGGTTTGTAGCTGCACAATCCAGAGTAAATCCTGATGGTGGCGGTTTATGCAGAGCTTGGCATCTGGCTGGGTGACGCTATTTTGCCACGCAGTTGATAGTGCTGTGTAAAGTTGACGACAAGCCAGCAATAGCTGGTGAACTCATCTGGCACCTAAGCCGGGTGGACAATCTTGCAGATAGCACGAGCAGTGGGTTGCCTTATTTGCAGACAACCCACTGTTTGTTATTTATTTTTGCACCGATAACAAATATTCAGCCACCGCCAGCCGGGTTTCGGCATCCAGGTAATCCTGTTTTGGCATCAGTGGATAATCTTCGCGTTTTTTCACCGGGTTGGCGATGTAATCAGCCAGCGCTTGTGGGTCGTCCATATATAAAGACTGAATCACCTGCACGGGTGGGCCAATCAGCCGGCCTGTGTAAGCATGGCAACCGGTGCAAATCCCTAAATAGGCATATTTGCCTTTATCAGCCGCTGCCACTGAACGGGGCGCTGCCGGCGTTTCCAGCAAATAACTTACCACTGAGTCTGTGTTGCTGAAGCTACAGACCGGCCAACTGCTGACGCCGACTGTGACATATTGCTGGGCGTTATTAATACAGCTATTGTTGCTGTTGCCCACCCGCACTATGTCCGGATTGCCTTGTTTGAGCTCAGTGGTCATCAGCACTTTGGCTTCAGGAATGGTATCAAAGCCGTTGTTATACATCAGATTATTCAGCACCATCACTTCATCAGGTGTGGGGTCGGACTCAGGATCCAAAGTGGTATTGGGTGCATTCTGATGGTCAGTGATAATAATACCGGCGGTTTTGTTATTGAGGATCAGGTTATCTTCAATCACCACTTTATCGGCCGCCATAATCAAAATGCCGGTGCCGGCCGGAATACCTGCCACCATACTGCCGACTGCACCAAAGTTTTTGGTGTTGTTGTGGCTTATCCAGTTGTTGCGGATAATGACATCCACAGTGTCTTTAATGGGTAAACCCGGCGTGACAAACGCCAGAATGCCGCCGGTGTTGTTGTGCACAAAGTTGTTTTCCACTACGGCATGGCGGCTGTTTTCAATTTCAATACCAGCCACACTGTCAAACACTTCATTGTTGGCGACATGAATATAATCACTCATACCAATATAAATGGCGGCATCTTCAATACCCGACACCACGTTATGTTCCACAATGCCGTTTTCGCCCAGTTGCGGGAAAATGCCGTACACACCGGTGTCTTCAATAATGTTATTGCGGATCTCAAAGTTGTTGCCGGCCTGGCCCATAATGCCGTTGCCTTTGTATTTGGTGATCAGGAAATTTTCCACCACCATATTATTGCCCGAATACAAAATGGCGTCGTTTAAATGGCCGTCACCAAAAAGTTTCGGTCTTTTGCCTTCCACTATCACACCACTTAACCTGATATTGTTTTTGTCGATATAGACAGTTTCGGTATAAGTGCCTGGCCATACCTGAATCACATCACCGGGCTTGGCAGCTTTGACCGCATCCATAATCAGCTGACCGTCTTTCACCTGATGTACAGTGCCTGTGGGCGCCGGGTTAATCACCGACTTTTTGGCATTAATGCTTTTGGCTGCGCTGCCGCTGTTGTAGCTGACTTCAGGCGCGTAGCTGGGCGCTACCGGGGTGTTTTTGCTGAAAAACTGGCCGGCAAAAAAGGCCGCAGGCAGCAATAACACCAATGTAATGGTGGTTTTTTTCATGGTTGTGTCCCTTGTTCGCTGGAGGGTGCAATGGATGTTGTTGTGCTTGAGTCAGCCGCTGCAGTTGTTGTGTTATTTTGCAGTTCAGCCGGCAGTGCTAAGCCGGAAGGCAGCGCTGCGGGCAGCTCAGGCATCAGGCTCTCGTCGGTTAAAGTGTGTAAAAACTTACTGATTTGGCTGATTTCTTCCGGCGTTAATTTGGGCTCCCAGATATGCCAGTGCAGCAGCAATTTTTGTTCAGGCACGGCATGGCCGCGGCCTTTGGTATAAAACTCTGCCGCTTCTTCTAAAGTGGCAAAACGGCCCGAGTGCATATAAGGCGGTGTTTTGGCGATATTACGCAGGCTTGGCACTTTAAAAGCGCCGCGTAATTTCTGTTTGTCGCTGTTATTGCCGGCGCCTTGATCAAAGGGCATGCCGTCCGGCTCAGGTGTGCCTATCACAGCGATCTGCTGATTGGTAAAAAGCGGTGGTGTATGGCATTCGGCGCAGCGCGCCACAAAAGAGCGGAATACGTTTAACCCTTTAATTTCTTCCGCATCCAGCGCCTCATGATAACCATGGGCGTATTGATCGTACCTGCTGTTCAGCGAAATAAGCGAACTCTGAAATGCCGCCAGCGCTGTGGCAACCTGGGATAACTCCAGTTGTGGCGCTTGTGGAAAAGCCTGTTTAAATAACGCCGGATAAATTTTGTTTGCCGATAAGTCAGCCAATAACTGCTCAGCCGTATTGGCCATTTCATGGGCGGCAAAAAGCGGGATCAGTGCTTGTTGTTCCAGTGAATCGGCGCGGGCATCCCAAAACAGTTTTTTTAAAAATGCCACATTCCACAGACTGGGCGCACTGCGGTTCCCCAGATCGCCGTGCGTGCCTGTGCTTAAGGCTTTGCCATCAGTAAAACCTTTATCCGGTTGATGACAGCTGGCGCACGCCTGACGGTGATTGCCGGACAGCAAAGGGTCAAAAAACAAATAACGACCCAAATCAATTTGTTGTGGGCTAAAACCATCCCGCGCTTTGGGTAACGCGGTTTGGGTGCCGCCCACACCTTTATCGTGCAATGAGTCGTACAGATCATAACGGGTCACCAACAGGCAGCTGTTGTTGCTGCTGAGTTCAAAGCTGGGTGGGCAGCTGTTTTTCAGCTGGATGGTTGTGGTGCTTTGCCCGGCCACCGCCAGTGCTAACAGCAGCGGCAGCATTATTGTGTACCCGCACTGATATAAGCAGCAACAGCCTGAATCTCAGCGTCACTGAGCTGACGGCTCATCAGTGCCATTTGCCGGCCCGGTTTGTCGGTTTTGGTCACACCACGCATGCCATCGCGGAAATGTTTTAACTGTAATTGCAGATAACTGTTATCGAGCAAAAACAAAGCCGGAGCATTTAAAGCCGGATTGCCTTCGGCTTTGGCACCATGACAAGCGCCACAGGAGCCGATATATAAACGCCGGCCCTGATCAAGTTGGGCAGCATCAAGTTGGGTTGTTGCACTCTGACTGTCGGGTTTTTGTGTGCTGTAAAACTGGCTCAGCTCTGCGATTTGTGCCTGGCTCAGGGTTTTTGCCATGGCCGCCATTTGTTGGCCAGCAACATCCCCTGCTGCTGCCCCCCGTTCACCCTGTTGAAACTGCAACAGTTGCTTTTGCAGGTAAGAGGCCGATTGCCCTGCCAGTTGGGGTGCCTGAGTTGCCTGACGAACCGCAGTGGCATGACAGGCATCACAGCTGTCGGCCGTTGTGGCAGCTGCTGTTTGTCCATTCAATAAAAACAATAAAATGGCTGAAATTTGCACTCTTTTTGTTGTAAGCATCGGGCTTCAGCAGGTGCTGCTCTTGCGGTTGAACATAAGGGCTAGCTTGCTTTTTCAGCGGCCAAGGTTCAAACCGAAAAGTGTGCAAAATTGTCCAGTTGGCTTTCTTTCGCTTTTTGCATTGTTACTATCAATGCGACCAGGACCCTCACAGCTGCAAGGCAGCAGGACCAGTTTCAGGATCCGGCTCTGCACTTATAACTATTAAAAAAAATCGGTTTAAAAATCGGAGAGAGCGATGTTTATGACTATAAAATCCAGCGGCGCAGCGTCAAAAAAAACTCAGCAACCAGCGTTCAATCAGTCATTGAGTCCGTTATTTAAAGTCCAGCCTTTAGCCCTTTGTATTTTTATGCTGCTGGCCGGTGTTCATAACCCCGTATTCGCACAACAAAACAGCGCGGCCGCACCGGACGAAGTAAATAAAAATGGCAATAACAAAGCCCAGGCCATTGAAACTATTACGGTGACAGCACAAAAACGGCAGCAGAATGTCATGGATGTGCCAGTGGCCATCGACACTGTTTCTGCCACAGATTTAAAAGAAACCAACTCAGTGCTGCTGGGGGATATTGCCGATTACACCCCGGGTTTTAAATTCAGTAAAGACGCTGTGGTACAGGCTTCTGCCAGTATGCGCGGTATCTCCAGCAGCAATATCAGCACTGGTGGCGACCCATCGGTGGCGATATTTTTTGATGATTTTTACCTGCCACGCGCCGCGCAAAGTGTGATGTTTTCCGATATGCAGCGTATTGAAATTCTCAAAGGCCCCCAGGGCACACTCTTTGGTAAAAACGCCGCGGCCGGTGTGGTGAATATGATCCCCAACGCCCCTTCGCAGGACGATGAAGCCTTTTTAAAAGCGACGCTGGGCAACTATGCACTGCAGCGTTACGAGGCGATGGCCAATACAGCGCTCAGCGATGAGTTTGCGCTGCGGCTCAATCTGATGAGCAATCAGCGGGATTCATTTTTAAACAATGTGTATTCCAACTATCAGGGTGAAGAGCTTGGCAATACCGATCATCAGGCGGCGCGGTTGGCGGCTTTATGGCAAGCGGGCGCAAATACCAAAGTGCAGTTCAGCTACGATTGGGACGACGTCAATCAGGGTTATGCCCCTTCCATTGGCGTCAGCCCTTATGCCTACAGCATGAACCCGCTCGACAGAACCATCAAAAACGACGTGATTGACGGCCATGAACGCCGTGATATGGACGCTTTGTCGCTGAAAATGACCCACGACTTTAACGACGACTGGTCGGGAAAACTCATTAGCAGCAAAAGGCAATGGCAAGTGTCGGGCCGCGATGACTCAGATGGCACGGCCGATAAAACCCGTTATTTGGATACCATCAACTTTGAAGATTCCGATATTTTTTATAACGAACTGCAGCTGAACTACCAAAAAGACAACTTGAGTTATGTTGGTGGTGTCACCTATAGCAAAGAAAACGTCTATCAAAAAACCAGCCTGAATATTATGGCCGACACTGTGGCCAGGCTCACGACGGCCAATCTGAACGGCATGCTGATTGGCGCTTTACAAGGGGCCGGTTTGCCGGCTGAGATGATTAACCAAATGGGGTTGCCGGCGGATCATCTGTGGAATCCACAGGACTGGGCCAGCATTTTAAGTGTGATGGCGATGGTCGACCCTGGGGCCGGTCAATTATTACAAATGTTAGGTGCAGCGCCTTTTAGCCCAGAGCTGGTCGGTGCTATAGCCGCCACCGGCGATCTCACTTATCAGGCCGTCAGCGCCGGTCTTGGCATTAATGAAATTTTTGGCCCTTCCAATGCCGGCAAACTCTGGGCTGAAGATATTATCAACAGCGGTACATTTAACTCTTATGGTGTTTATTCCGACGTGGATTATCAGCTGAATGAACAATGGGGTTTTACCGCAGGTTTACGCTATAGCCGCGACGACAAAGACTTCAGCTGGGAAATTAAAGAACGTTCTTTTGGCGCTGCCATGCCTGGTTTAACCGACTTTTTATTCCCGCTGATGCCAAGGCTGGATGCTTCACATAGCTGGAGTAAATTAACAGGCCGTGCTGTCACCCGTTATCACCTGAGCCAAGACAGCATGGTCTATCTTTCTTATTCAACAGGTTATAAATCAGGTGGTTATGACTCTTTAGATCCGCGTTCAGCCATCACACCTTTTGCGCCTGAAGAAGTAGGCAACTTAGAACTGGGTTATAAAGCCGACTTATGGGGCAAGCTGCGTTTGCAGCTGGTGGGTTTTCAGATGGATTTAACCAACCGTCAGCGTTCGGTCAACAGTAAAGAGCCCGGTGCTGGTGTTGCTGTGCCAATAGTGATTAACGGTGATCAGGATATCAATGGGGTTGAAGTTATTCTGGATTATCAGGCGCTTGATACGCTGAAGCTTGGGTTGGTGACCGAATACCGCAGCACCGAATCGAAGTGGCAGCAGTTTTACAACGCCGAAGGCAAGCTGGTGACTGATGTGGAAAAATCGTCCACTGCCGACTCTTATACTCTGAGTGCCGACTGGACGCCAAACCAACAGTGGCTGGCCGGTGATATAAAACTGCACCTGGATTATGTATATGAAGAAAATACCCGCGCCGACGACCCGGATTTGCTGGAAGTGGCCAAAACCATTCCGGCTTATTTTGCCGACAGCAAAAGCCTGAATGCCAGACTGAGCTGGAGCAGTGCGGATCAACAATGGGAGCTGGCGCTGTGGGGTAAAAACCTGACCGACAGTGCAAGCACCGGCGGTATTGGCGGCTGGGCTGCTGATGTGCTGGGCACCCCTATCACGTCGCTGAATCCTCCCCGGACTTATGGTGCTGAAGTCCGGTATCAGTTCTGACAAAAATTGTGGTGTGTTGCCGGGCTTTACCTCTGGCATGGAACACGGCAGTATCTGTCACAGGCAAAGCCCGGTGTGATGCCGGGCCACTGAACACAGGAGCAAACCATGATTGGCAGCTTGTTGATGGCGCTTCCAGCTGGCCTGTTATTGGCGCTTTGTTGTTTCAGTCAGCCGCTGGTTGCGGCCGAATTTAAATTACACCCCAGGCTGTGTCTGCACTATCCGCAAAAAACCTGTGAACTCAAGGTCAAAGTCAGCTGGCAACAACAGGTGCCGGCTTGTTTGTATCAAAAATCCGCTACCGAACCTTTGTTATGTGGCAATGGCACCGAACAACAACTGCAACTGAGTCTGACCAGCCATACCCGGCTGGAACTGCGGGCACAACAAGACGGTGCTTTACTTGATAGCCGGCTGGTGCGGGTACTGCAGGTTGATTTAAATGCCGGTGATCAACTGCTGAAACGCAGCCGCGCCAGCTGGGGCACGCCCTGATGCATCATTTATTGCTGATTGAAGATGACCTGGAACTGGCGCGGTTAGTCAGCGACTTTTTGCAGGCGCAGGGATATCAGATCACCAGTTGTGGTAATACGCAAAAAGCAAAAAAACTGCTGTTGGCACACAAGTTTGATTTAATCGTTTGTGATGTGATGCTGCCTGGCAGCAGCGGTTTTGACTTAGTGCGGCAAATCCGTCTGCAATTTAAAGGGCCGATTTTATTTATGACGGCGCAAACTTCAGTGGGCGCGCAGCTGGAGGGGCTGGAGCTGGGCGCGCAGGATTATCTGCTCAAACCCTTAGACCCCCGTATTTTGCTGGCAAAAATTAAAGTGTTTTTAAGCACCACTGCACAACAGGCCACTGTCACAGTGCTGCAAAACCACAATTTAACGGTAGACAGAGTCAGCGGCCACACCAGCGTGGCGGGTCAGGAGATTTGTCTGACCAATGCCGAATTGCAGTTATTGCTGGCGCTGCTCGACAATTATGGCGTGGCCATCAGCCGCGAACGGTTGTTCCGCGAACAATTAGGCCGTGAATATGACGGTGAAGACCGCACTATGGACGGCCGCGCTTCCAGGCTTAGACGTAAACTCCAGGCCGCTGATCCACACTGGAATATCCGGGTGGTCTGGGGCCAGGGGTATTGCATCAGTTATGCAGAAGCCCCAGTGGCCGACAGCACGGAGCGCAGCCAATGAGATCGGCCTTGTTGCGTTTTTACCTTGGTATTGTGCTGGTGGTGTTGCTGCTGTTTTTCAGTCTGAATCAGTTATACAGCTGGGTGTATCAACGTGACGATGTTGCCGAGGCCGCCCAGAGTTTGTTGTTGCATGTCAACGAATACAACTTAAAGCAAAAACTCAGTTGCCGCCTTTCCGACACCGACGATTGCACCGATGCTTTGTTTGTCACTTATCCGGCCGGTATGTGGCAGCCCCAACCCGGGTTTTATTACGCCATTGAAGTGATGCGCGACAACAACGGCAATGCGTCTTTGTGCAGTGAAGTGGGCGCCGGTGAGCTGTTGTGTTTAAGTAAACTGAATCTGCCGGACGGCACAGATTTTAGTATTGATTTAGCCCATGTGTTTATTCTGCTGTTGTTGCTTTGTATGTTCTGGCTCAGCCGCAATGTGTTTCGCGATGTGGAGATTTTAAGGCTCAGCGCTTTGCAGGAAATAAAACGCGGCCATTTACCGGCCTTTCGGTTAAGTGCCAAATCTTATCTGCAACCGCTGGCCCAATCTTTAAGCCGGATGAATCAGCGTATCGCTGATTTAAATTCACTACAGCGCGAAATGGCCGACACTGTCTGCCACGACATTAAAACACCACTGGCGCGGCTGCGTTTTATTATGCTCAGTATTGAATCACAACTGAGCCCGGCGCATTACGCCCAGGTGTGCCGGAATTTGCAGGAAATTGAAGACAATGTGTACGATTATCTGCGTTTGGCGCAGCAGGATTTTCGCGCTGATTTACAGCTCAGCGAGCTGAATTTGCCGCTGTTGGTGCAGGAGCTGATTGATAAATTTGCCGCTAATTCTGAACATCAGCTGGCGTTGTTACCAGGACCCACGCTGATCATTCAGGCCGATGAAAAACTACTGCAAAGGGCGTTGTCGAATTTACTCAGTAACGCCTTGCGCTATTGCCAGAATAAAGTTTGGATCGAGCTTAAAGTGCAGGGCAGTGACTGCCTGATCGATATTTGTGATGACGGCAGTGGCTGGCAACAACCACAGCCTGCAGCCACGGGGGTTGCTGCAGGCCGGACAAATCAAAACATCCACATTACAACACAAGCCAGGCCCGGTGCGGTGCCGCAGCATGGCATAGGTTTGGCGATAGTGTCGCGGGTGGCCCATCAGCATGGCGGTGACTTTATCCGGCTGGACAGGCCAGGTGGTGGTGCTATTGCCAGATTACGCCTGCCACTGGGTTCTGAAACAACAACAGTCGCAATAACCACAGAGAGCCAGCGTCGTCTTTCAGACTAAAGCAATCTGACTCAACACTGCTGAGTCTGTTGCTGCGACTGCACTTGTTCAGGCTTGTTGTGCGCATATAAAAAAACCACCTCAGCCGGAGGTGGTTTTTTGACTGCCTGAAGGCGTTAGAAGCGGTAGCGCGCACCCAGTTCAAATGAACGCTCAGGGCCTACATAAATACCTTCGCGCAGGCCGGTGATATAACGTTTGTCGGCCAGGTTTTTCACCGAGGCAAAGAGGTTAAACTGGCTGCTGACGTCGTACTGCGCTAATAAATCCAGCACAGTGTACGAAGGTAACAAACCACCCCAGATCCCGCTGGCGGCATTGGTTGGAATATTCACCAGATTGCTTGGGTCACCAAACTGCTCACCACGGTGGTGCAGGTTCAGCGCAAAATTCCACTGCGACAGGTCGTAGCTCAGGCCCAGGTTGGCAATGACTTTTGGCGCATAAGGAATACGGTTGCCTGCAGTGCTGCCGGTTCTGAATTCAGATTCAGGTACCCAGGTCAGGTTTGAATCCAGCATCAGGTTCGTGGCCAGGCTGTAACCCAGGCTGAATTCCATGCCATAGTGGCGGGTTTCACCGGCGTTAGAGCGTGACAGGTTTGGATCGCTGTTGCCTGTAACCACCTGGTTGCTGAAATCCATCACAAAAGCCGCCACGTCGTAACGGGTTTTGTCTGTGGTGCCGCGGATCCCCATTTCGTAGTTGACTGAACGTTCACCGTCCAGCTGCTGATCTTTCAGGCCATCCAATGCCACGTTATTGGCAGCTGGCGAGAAAGCACGGTACAGACCGCCGTACAGCTGGTTGTTGTCCAGGCTGTAAGTAAAACCAACACCAGGCAACACTTCTGTGTTGGTGGTTTTGGCCTGGCTGTTGTTTTGCAGCAGGTTCAGCCGTTTTTGCTCGTAGGATTCAATACGGACACCTGGGGTCATCGCCAGTTGTTCTGTCAGCTGAATACGGCTTTGTGCATAAGCGGCCACGCTGTCGGCTGAATCCTGCAGGTGGGCAGCCAGAGTACCGCTGCGATCGGCAGCGCGGGTGGCGGCAATACGCTGATCATCCGACTCTTCGCTCATCAGGCGTAAACCAAATTCAGAGCTGCTTTGAAGGCCGGCCAGCTGATGTTCCACACTCAGGCGTGACTCAATACCCACACGTTCAAAAGCACGGTTGTTGCCGTTTAGATTGTTGGTATAAACCCAGTGGCCTGCGGCGTTAGAAGCGGCGCTGTTGACGCCATAACGCCAGTAATCACGCGCCATATCGCTGTAATAAGCCACAGTGTTTAACGTCATATCGTTGTTAATTTGCCACTCGTGGTTAATATCAAAGGCGGTACGGTCAATGAGTAAAAAGTCGTCCGGTGCCGGGTTGGTTTTGACATCGGCCAGATATTCACCCAGCAGCAAACCACGGTAAGAAATATTGGCGTCGTTTTTGTGGTGCGATACTTTCACACCCAGTTTCTGGTTATTGGCAAACTCCACACCGGCTTTGGCCAGCAGGTCGGTCATGTCATAACCTTTGTCCATAAAACCGTCACTTTTGGCGTGGCTGGCAATAATGCCGGCATAAGCGTCGCCTGAAGCATTACGGTTACCTGCTTCTACACTCAGCTCGCGGGTGTTAAATGAACCGAGGCGGCCAGACAATTCAACACCATCATCCGGCGTTTTAGTCTGGTAGTTCACCACACCACCGATAGTGGAAGGGCCATACCGTAAAGAGGCTGAACCCTTGAGCACTTCAACAGTGGCAACCCGTTGAATACGTGGATTAAAATAACGTTCGTTGCCGATAAATAAACCAGGTGCAACAGGTACACCATCTTCCAGCATCAGCGATTTTGACTCGCTGGCCGACAGGCCGCGGATACCAAAGTTAGCAACTACCGCAGTTTCATCTTCGGTTTTGATATTCACACCAGGAATACGGCGCAGCACGTCTTCGGTTGACAGCGGCTGCACTTGTTCAATTTGTTCCAGGCTCACCAGATTGACTGTGCCTGTTTCCAGATAATGGGCATCAGCGCTGCTGGCGGTAATTTTGATCACTTCCAAAGTGGGGGTGGCTTTTTTCTTTTCAGCCTTTTTTTCAATCACTGACACTTCATCAAGAGTGGCATTCGCAGCATCAGCGGCATAAAGGGGTGATGCAACACAAAACAGGGCCATGGCTTTTGCCAGTCGGGAATAACGCAAGGTGTTGGCAGACATCTCAAATACTCTGTTGATAAGAAACGCGCTGATACTAACACAAATAGTTCGCATTAACTCAATATTTATTTGTGGGATGCCTCAGCTATTGCTGCGTTTTTATACGGAAAAAGTAACACCGGCATGGCGCCAGAGTGCGTCAATACTGGGGTTGTTACCCAGGTCGGCAGACAAGGCTGCAGAGCTGGGTACCTCTTTTGTTTTGGGCCTTGGCTTTGAATGGGCGGCTGGAGGTGTTGTTTTTTAGGCTGAGGGCGCGGCGCTTCTGCTCGCCGCAATGAGCGCTGGTGTTAGTCTTCGGGCCCCTGACTGGTGAACACCAGATGTTTACGCATATCTTTTAAAATCACCCCACGTTTGAGCATCAAAGTGCTGAGGCGTTTTTGCCATAACAGCAGCTGGGGTTGTGCCAGTGCCACAGCTTCATCCGACACCAGCTGCAGCCGCACCAAGAGTGATGCCGGAAAAGCTTCATATTCCAGACTAAACCAGCCTTGCACAAAGCCGGGCAGTTCAGCAGTTGCCAGTTGTTCCAGCGCTTCCACGGCAGTTAATACGGCTTTTTGTTGTTTCAGTTGTACAGCAGAGAGTTTTTTCATCGGCATCACCGGGCTGCGGCAGTGCCGCGTCAAAAGATGGCCTGATGATAAAAGCCAAAGCTTTGCCCAGCAAGGAATTTAGGGCGGCAAGGAGTTTGCTGCAGCAGCCGTTAATCACAACACTGTATACCACAAGCTGCTGCAGCCCTGTTGTGCAAAGCTTTTATGTGTTTGCCAGCCGCCAAAAGCAGCAGTGGTCAGCATAAAAAAAACGGGCCACTGTTGTGCCCGTTTATCTGGTGCCGCTCAAAGCAAAGCAGCGTTATTTTGCCAGCAGCGGTTTTAAATACTGGCCGGTATAAGATTGTTCACAAGCCGCCACCTGCTCCGGTGTGCCGGCAATTAAAATTTCGCCCCCGCCATTGCCACCTTCCGGGCCTAAATCCACCACCCAGTCTGCGGTTTTAACCACATCCAGGTTGTGCTCTATCACCACTATGGTATTACCGTGGTCACGCAGTTTATGCAGCACGTTTAAAAGCTGCTGAATATCGTAAAAATGCAGACCAGTGGTAGGTTCATCCAGAATATACAGGGTTTTGCCGGTATCGCGTTTGCTAAGCTCGCGCGCCAGTTTCACCCTTTGCGCTTCACCGCCGGACAAGGTAGTCGCCGACTGACCGAGCCGGATATAAGTTAAACCTACATCCATCAGGGTTTGCAATTTGCGCGACACGGCCGGAATGGCATCAAAAAATTCCCGCGCATCTTCCACCGTCATTTCCAGCACTTCGTGAATGTTTTTGCCTTTATATTT
>FWPV01009818.1_pt1 | contig 16010 bp, 13 predicted proteins | sample 2228371 | NCBI WGS metagenome assembly FWPV01 (sample SAMEA103939776, study PRJEB20133) | metagenome | reverse complement strand
AATGGATTGCTCCTCTGGCGCCCCCCACCCCGATTCTGATTTATTCCTTAACTTCGAAAAAGCTCGGTTACATTTTATATGATTTAACAACTTCCTTTTCGGTTACATTTTTGATCATTCAATGCGGGGGGGATGAAACTTGGTGTTTTTATTTTTATAATATTCTTATAATATTCCTTTTTCTTTCAAATAATTCCGGAGAGATTCTTTCCAACCGGGAAAAACCAGGCCAAAGGCTTCTTTGGTCGAGCTAAGGTCAAGCACAGAATTTTTCGGCCTGGCGGCGGGCCGGATAAATTCTTTTGAGCTTACGGGTATAACCTCCGCCGACATACCGGCCAAACGGACAATTTCTCGAGCAAAATCATACCAGCTTATCCCGCCTTCTGTCTCATCGGTAACATGATAAAGCCCATATTTTTGGCTGCTTAAAATTTGTCCGATAAAAGACGCCAAATTAGCCGCCCAGGTGGGCGAACCTCGCTGGTCGACGACCACTCTTATCTCTTTTTGTTGGGTAGCCAGACGCAAAATAGTGTCGACAAAATTGGGTCCGCCGCGGCCATAAAGCCAGCTCGTGCGGAGAAGAAAATACTTGGCTCCGCTTTGCTGTAGATATTGCTCGCCCATCAATTTAGACCAGCCGTAAGCATTTATCGGCTGCGGAAGGTCAGAGGGGGTGTAAGGAGATTCTTTCTCGCCGTTAAAAACATAATCCGTGCTTATGTGCAGGAGGAAGGCGTTATGAGAAGCACAGGTGGCGGCCAAATTCTGGACACCCACGCCGTTGACCAGACAAGCCTTTTCTTTTTCCTCTTCAGCTCGGTCAACCTGGGTATAGGCAGCACAATTGATTACACCTTCGGGCTTGAAGTCGGAAACAACCTTCCTCACCTGCTCAGGGTCAGTTATATCTAATTCCTCCACATCCGTGGCTAAAACTTCATGCCCTTTGCGTTCCAGGACAGGCAATAGATTCGTCCCTAAAAGCCCTTTCGCTCCGGTGACCAAAATTCTCATCTCTTTTCCGGAAATGGCTGCCAAAAGTCCGGGCCGCCTTTAGCGCCGGCCGATGGAATAATATTCGAACCCGAGGCGTCTTACTTCTTCAGGAGAAAATATGTTCCTTCCGTCAACAATAATCGGATTATCCATCAACTGCCTGACTTTCTCCAGGTCCATCTGAGAAAACTCTTCCCATTCCGTAAGAATAAGCAGCGCATTGGCTCCCCGCACCGCCTCATAAATACTCTCGTAATAGACCACGAAAGGCGGTTCTTCCGCCACTACCTGTTTCATATTCTCCATGGCTTTGGGGTCGTATAAGCGAAGATAAGCTCCTTCGCGCTTGAGTTCCCCGATTATTTTAATACTGGGTGCCTCCCGGATATCATCGGTATTCGGCTTGAAGGAGAGGCCAAGCACGGCTACTTTTTTTTCTTTGAGCACCCAGAGTGCTTTTTTCACTTTTTCCATGAACACTCTAATTCTGTCTTCATTAATCCGGTGAGCCTCCCGCAACAGGTCCATCGACAGGCCTAACTCTTCCCCAATCCTGGTTAATGCTTTGATATCCTTCGGGAAGCAAGAACCGCCGTAGCCAATTCCCGCGCGCAAAAATTCGCGGCCTATTCTTGGGTCAAGCCCCATCCCCAACGCAACCTGGTCAATGTTGGCTTCTGTCTTTTCACAGATATTAGCCATCAAGTTGATAAAAGAAATCTTCAAGGCCAGGAAAGAATTCGAGGCATGCTTGATTAACTCAGCGGTCTCAATGTTGGTCACCATAATCCGGTCCTGAAATCGTTCATAAATCTGAAGTAAAATATTTTTTGCCCTTTCATTTTCCACGCCAATAATTATCCGGTCGGGGTTAAAAAAATCTCTTACCGCTGAGCCTTCGCGGAGAAATTCCGGGTTAGAGGCAATATCAAAATCAGCCTCTGTTTTTTTATACAGGTTTATCGTTCTTTTAATCCAGGAAGATGTTTTCACCGGAACCGTGCTCTTTTCCACGATAAGTTTATACTGATTAAGATTCGCGGCAATGCGCCGGGCTACCTCTTCAATTTGCGACATGTCGGCCGCGCCTTCTTCGGTGGGAGGCGTACCGACACAGACAAAAATTACATCCGCTGCCTGGATGGTAGCCGCCAGGTCAGAAGAAAAATGAATCAGACCTTTGGCGCTTACTTTCTGATAAAGCTCATCCAGTCCCGGCTCATAGATGGGAATTATTCCTCGCTGCAGGCTTCTTATTTTGGCTTCATCTTTATCCGTAGCGATGACGGAATGACCTAACTCAGCTAACCCTATAGCTGTGACCAGGCCAACATAACCAGTGCCGATAATCCCGATTTTCATCTTTTCCCCCTATGCCCTGACGACATTCTTTCTTTTCTGTTTCACGGCATGACGGGTATCAATCACCAAAGGGCTATGACGAACTATCCAATCATAGTCATATACCGAATGGTCCGTGGCGATGACGACCGCATCCGAGTTCTTTAGGCGCTGAGCGGTGAGGCGAACCGACTTCAGGTCAAACCCGGGATATTCCCGATGGCCAAAAGAACGGGGAACATAAGGGTCATGATAACTTACCTTGGCCCCTTTCTTTTGGAAAAGGCTAATAATTTTCAGAGCCGGGCTTTCCCGCTGGTCGTCAATATCTTTTTTATAGGCAATCCCCAGGACTAAAATCCTGGCGCCACAAATAGCTTTGCCTCGAGCGTTAAGCGCTTCTATCGTCTTGTTGACAACATAATAGGGCATCTGCGTGTTTATTTCCCCGGCCAATTCCACGAACTTGGTGGGATAATCCACTTCTTTTGCCTTCCAGGTGAGGTAAAAGGGGTCAACAGGAATACAATGTCCTCCGTAGCCAGGGCCGGGATAAAAAGGCATAAACCCGAAAGGCTTGGTGGAAGCTGCCTGAATTACCTCCCAGACGTCAAGGCCCATCCGGTCAAAAATCATTTTCATTTCATTAACCAGAGCAATATTCACCGACCGGAAAATGTTCTCCAGCAGCTTGGTCGCCTCCGCCACCCGGGTAGAAGAAACAGGCACGGTGCGGACGATAACCTCGTCATAGAGGGCTTTGGCCACCCGAAGACAGTTTTTGGTTATACCGCCAACGACCTTGGGAATTTTTTCGGTAGAAAAATCTTTGTCGCCCGGGTTTTCCCTTTCCGGCGAATAGGCCAGGAAGAAATCACGGCCGGCTTTGAGCCCGTTCTTCTCGAGCAAAGGAAGCATGGCTTCATCTGTCGTCCCGGGATAAGTGGTACTCTCCAGAACCACCAACTGCCCCCGTCTTAGATAGCGGCTGATAGTTTTTGTCGTCTCCAGGACAAAAGAAAGGTCGGGGTTACGATGAGCATCGAGCGGCGTGGGCACACAGATGAGAATAGCTTTCATCTCAGACAAGTGAGAAAAATCACTGACGGCGCGAAACTTCTTTCGGGCTAAATAAGTTTTCAGCTCTTCAGCGCTGACGTGAAGAATATAGCTTTGTCCCTTATTAAGCTTGTCTACCTTACGCTGGTCAATATCAAAACCAGTGACGTCAAACCCCTTTTGCAGAAAAAGTTTAACCAAAGGAAGACCAACATAGCCCAGGCCGATAACCCCGACTCTGGCCTCCCGCCTTTTAACTTGCTCGATAAAATTTTTTACTTCTTGGTTCATAGGGCCATCCTTTGACGAAACCAGTTTATAGTTTCCGTTAGGCCTTGTTCAAAGGAATAGCGAGGTTGGTAACCCAGCAGACGCTCCGCTTTGGACACATCAGCCAGGGAATGACGAATATCTCCAGGCCGAGGAGGAGCATGAACCGGTTCCAGATTAGTCCCCATAATCCGGTTTATTTCAGCCGCAAGGCCGTTAACGGTAATGCTCTGACCGCAAGCAATGTTAAACACCTCGCCCGAGGCCTCCTCTGGCGCCACCGCGGCCAGGAGATTGGCCTCGACAGCATTAGCCACAAAAGTGAAATCTCGGGATTGCTCTCCGTCGCCATAAATCACCGGTCTTTCGCCTTTAAGCAGGCAGCGGATGAAACTGGGAATTACCGCAGCATAAGGGGAAAGAGGGTCCTGGCGAGGGCCAAAAATATTGAAATAACGAAGACAAATAGTCGAAAGACCGAATGCCTGATAAAAAAGACGACAATAATACTCGCCCGTAAGTTTGGTGATAGCATAGGGAGATAAAGGTTGACCTTCCCGGCCTTCTTTTTTGGGGAGAGAAAGGTCGTCACCATACACCGAGGAAGAAGAGGCAAAGATGAATCGTCTCACTCCCTTGGCCCGCGCGCTTAAAAGCAGATTAAGCGTCCCCCGGATGTTTATTTCATCCGTAGTCAGCGGGTCTTCCAGAGACCGAGCTACCGAAGGCAGGGCAGCTTGATGCAAGACATAATCAACCCCGTCACAGGCTCGAAGGCAGGTTTCTTCATCTCGAATATCTCCTTCGATAAGCTCGATTTGACTTAAAAAATTAGTTAAATTTTCTCTCTTTCCGGTTAAAAAATTATCCAGGACTCTTATTCTTTCGCCCCGGCGGACTAATTCCTCCACAAGGTGCGAGCCGATAAAACCCGCGCCGCCGGTAACTAAATAAAAACTCATCCTCTCCTGAATCGCCGCCGCCCTGGCTGACTTTCAAGCGCTTTCATCTATATACCCTAATTCAGCCAGCTTAGCCAGAACCTTAGCCACACTTTCTTCTAAATTTTCCTTATCTGTTTCCAGGACTAACTCCGGGTTCAATGGCTCCTCATAAGGGTCAGAGACGCCGGTAAATTCTTTGATTTCACCACGGAGAGCCTTCTGGTACATTCCTTTGACATCCCTCTGGATGCAAACTTCCACCGGGCATTTCGTATAAACCTCGATGAAAGAACCGATTTCCTGGCGGGCATAAGCCCGAATATCCCGGTAAGGAGAAATGAAGGAAGTAAGGACAATGACGCCGTTTCGGGTCAGGAGTTTGGCCACAAAGGTGACCCGCCGAATATTTTCGTTACGGTCCTCGCGGGAAAAACCAAGGTCCCGGGTAAGACTTTGCCGGACGATATCGCCATCCAGTCTCTCCACCTTATACCCTTTGGCCCGCAATAGCTCAGCTACACGGTCAGCTATGGCTGTTTTCCCTGAACAGGGAAGCCCGGTAAACCAGACGGTAACTCCCGGGTGATCGGCTGACTTTTTCGAGTTCTTCATCCGCTTCTTCTCTCCTTCTTGAGATTACTAGCCCTCGCTTCTCTTTCTCCCCAAAATCATGCCTCTCTTTTTATTGCTAGCAAAGCCAAATATTTCAAAGCCAAATATTTTAACCAACGTAAGAAGCCAAATCCAATTTTTCTTATTTTTTTGCTGACCTGCACCAAAATCCCTTGCCCACCTGCTCAAGCCTTTTCTGAAAGCCTTTAGTCCGGTAAATTTTTTGGGCGAGAAGCCACTTGCCTGCCTTTTCCAAGAATTCTAAGCATAAATAATTTTACCCCTCATTTCATCCGGCCTTGGGAGGCCAAAATAAGAAAGAAGAGTCGGTGCAATATCCAATATATCTGCGTCTCTTCTTCCTCTTAGCGACGAACAAGGGTCATAGAGAATATAAATCCCTTCTTGAGCATGGACCGCATCATCAGGCCCTGTATCGTTCTCTAAGAGGTAAGGTGAACTATAGCCAATCGTCCCGGCTGAACGCCAGTAGAGGTCATCAAAATAGACCATCAAGTCGGGATACTCGCCGTTCAGGACGGGAAAATGTTCTTGAGGGATAATGACCTTTGTTTCCCACTCCTCTCCCTGGGGGCCTCTGATTTTTAATAATTGAGAAATAAGCTCGTCGCGTTCTTTTTCATAATCAGCCGCGGGAATTATCCCCTGCGGCTCTCTGCCTTCGACGTTAAAAAAAACGCGCGCATAATAACCACCCCACGCCCAGACCTTAGTCCTGGACCAATCCACTTCCACCTTTTCCAGGCTGGTGGGTTGCGCGGGGTGGTCTTTTACCACCAGGAGGCCGTTCTCAATTAACCATTCGTTAAGACAAAAAGCGCCTTTCATCCTTTTGGCGCCGTGGTCCGAAACGACCAGAACTATTGTGTCGTCGTCAACCAGGTTTAGCATTTCCCCTATTTGTTGGTCGAGAAAATGGTAATAGTCCAGGATAGCTGATTCATAAGGGTTTCCTGGCTCATAAAGGTGATGTTCTTTATCCATGTATTTCCAGAAGCCATGCTGCAGGCGGTCAACACCGATCTCCACAAACATAAAAAAATCCCATGGTTTGGCCTGGATGAGGTATTTCATCACCTCAAACCTCTTTCTGGTCATCTGATAAATACCGGAGAGAAGAGCTTCTTTATCCTCGGTGCGAAATTCCACGTCAAAAATATATGAAGAGAAGCGTTCCTCAATCTCTGGTTTGAGCGAGGCAGGATAGGTATACTCTTTGCTTGCATCGGGGGTAATAAAACAGGAAATGAGGTTCCCGCGCAAAGGTCGAGGCGGATACCCGGGGGGTACAGAGACGATGCAACTTTCACCGCCCGCTTCGCCGAGATAATCCCAAACGGTTTTTTGCCGGATCGATTGAGAATTAGCAATCCAAAGATCTGTATAAGAATAGCCCCGCCGATGCCGGAAGCCATAAAGCCCTAATTTCCCCGGGTCATGCCCGGTCATCATCACCATCCAGGCGGGAATCGTAATCGGCGGGTCGCAGCTACGGAGATTACCGTAAAGACCGTTTTCTAAAAGGAAGCTAAGATGGGGTAATGATTTTTTTTGCTGAAAAACGATTTCTCCTGGTGCTGAATCAAGACCGCAAACCAAGACTTTTCTTTTCATGTTTCTCCTTTGCTTCGCCATCATCTCCAGCCCAAGGCTGCGGCCATTATTTTTGGCTTGCTTTTATTCATTAAACGGATGCTCAAAGGACATAATAACCTTCGCCACTTCTTCCCGCATAAGTTCGGGTGGCGGCGCCTCGCCGCGAAGCAGCATCTCTCTTATCTTCGTCCCGCTGAAATCCACATGCTCTTCCTTCGGATGCGGGCACGTCTTTTCATTGACCACTGACTGGCACCGACGGCAATAATAAAATGCCTTAAAAAAAAGAGGGACTATGCCCAAATCAGGAAACTCCTCAAAAATATCCTGCGCCGCATACGGCGGGTAATACCGGCCGACACCCGCGTGATCGCGACCGATGATAATATGAGTGCAGCCAAAGTTCTTCCGGATGATGGCATGATGGATAGCCTCCCGCGGCCCAGCATAACGCATTTCCATCCGGAGAATAGCCATGACCGCTCTTTCTTTTAAATAATAATTGCGGATGAGCTCCTCGTACGAGGCGAGGATAACTTCATCTCGAAAATCTCCCGGTTTTTTCTTCCCGATCACCGGGTTAATAAAAATTCCATCCACAAAGGTAAGCGCTGTCTTCTGGACGTATTCATGACCGATATGAGGGGTGTTCCTGGTTTGGAAACCGACCACTGTCCGCCAGCCTTTCTCCCGGAAGAGAAAGCGCGTTTCTTTGGGCGAAAGCTTATACCGGTCGAAGGGTGAGGGAGGAGAGGCAATGAGGTCCACTGGCCCGGCCAGCAAGACGGGGCCCATTTTCTGCAACCGCGCTACTCCGGGATGAGCCAGGTCGGTGGTTAAAAAAACCTTCTGCGCCACTTCTTCCTTGTCGTAACGAAATTTTTCTTCCAGGTGAAACAGGGCGACAGCCGTTCCGGCCTCATCCCGGAGCACCACCTCCTGTCCCACCTTCAGCGACCGGGCTTGTTCCTCGGTGACATCCAGGACGATAGGAATGGTCCACGGCCAATCGTTGCTCAGGCGCATATGATGCAAGACTTGATTAAAATCCTTTTGGCCGATAAAACCCTCGAGCGGGCTATACACACCGAGGGCAAGGTTTTCCACGTCGGCTATCGCTTCTTCATCTAAAACGAGAGAAGGAAGATGAGCCGCTCGGGCTAAGACATCTTCTTTTTCTTCCTGGGTTAAAACCCTCTCGATTAAACGGCCACCATGGGGAGCAATCATCAATTTCTCCTTATTTTCGAGCTGAGCCCCGGCTAATCAATCAATATACCCGAGGGCTTTGAGCCTCTCTTTTATCTTCTCTTCGTCTTCGGGAGTAAAAACATCAGCCGCTTTTTCGCCTTCGGCAATTTTTTCCCTTAAAACCTTGGTCACATAAGAAGAAACAGAGCTATATTCCGTCCCTTTGATCATTTCTTCCAGACGACGATAAAGAGAGGTAGGGATAGAAATATTAGTGAATTCTTTTTCCATGGCCTAACTCCTGGGCAAGAAGAATAATCCTTGTCCTTCTTTTATTAACAGCCATTTATATCTTACCTGCGGTCTTTTTGCAAGTGGCCGCCCCTCCCAGCTTGACAACAGGCCAGGGTTGATGATTTAATTAATAATCAAGGAAATTAGTTGCGACTGATGCTGAGCGTTCTTATCCTTATCTGCTGATATGGAGAAATTCTCCCACCCCTATATTCGAAAATCCCATTTTGCCGGTGTCTTGGATAAAAATTTGCGCCGCTTAGAAAACCGCCTGGGGGTCAGCCTCTCGGTGCGCGGAGACGAGCTGATTCTCAACGGCGACCCGAAAAAAGTAGCTTTTGCTAAGTTTTATTTTGAAAAAATGGGCGAACTGGAAGAAAAAGGCCTCTCGCTGCGAGAGGAAGATTTCCATATCGTCCTCGATTTACTTGAAGGAGGTCAAAAAGAACCATTGGCTAATTATCTTCCGTTTGAATCCCTCACTTTTTCTCGGAAATCGGTCAATCCCAAAAGTTTTAATCAGCAAGCTTATATTCAAGCTATCAAAAACTACGACTTAGTTTTTGGCATAGGGCCAGCAGGAACAGGTAAAACCTACTTAGCTATGGCCATGGCCTTGAGTTTTCTTCAAGAAAAGTTAGTCCAAAGAATCGTCCTGACCAGGCCAGCAGTAGAAGCTGGCGAGAAGCTGGGCTTCCTTCCGGGCGACATCTCCCAGAAAATCAACCCTTATCTCCGACCTCTTTATGACGCTCTCTTTGACCTTGTCCAAGCTGACCAGGCTAACCGCCTCATTGACCGGGGAGTGATTGAAATTGCTCCCTTAGCCTATATGAGAGGGCGCACTCTCAACAGCTCTTTCATTATTCTCGATGAGGCCCAGAATACCACCAAAGAACAGATGAAGATGTTGCTTACTCGAGCCGGGTTTGACTCCAAAGTGGTCGTAACGGCAGATATCACGCAAATCGACCTGCCTCAACCCGAAAAATCAGGTGTTCTCCAGGCGATTAAAATTCTCCAGCCGATTAAAGAAATCGCCTTTATCCACTTCAACGAAAAAGACGTCGTCCGCCATCCTCTGGTTCAGAAAATCATCCTGGCTTATCAAAAAGCCGAAGCGAAGGAAAATAAAGAATAAGCTTCATGAACCTTTTTTCTCTCCGCCGGCTTAAACTTTTCCGCCAACCCCTGTCTACTCCCCCCCAAAAAACAATCCTTCCTTCTTCTGAACAGGGCGGCGGAAAAACTCCCGGCTCCTCTGGTTTTAAATTTCTCTTGAACCCTTTTGTTTTTCTTTTCCTTTTTGTTTTTATCATCGCCTATATCCTCTCTTACACCCCGAGCAAAACCCTCCCTCTCTTAAAGCCTGGAGATATTGCCGGAAGCGATGTTGTGGCCCCCATTGACTTAACCATCGAAGACACGGAAACCACGCAAAAAAGGCTGGAGGAAGCAGAACAGGCTGTCCTCCCTGTTTATACCCTTGACCTGAATACATTTTTAAATACTGAAGATAAAATCAGAATATTTTTTGCTCTTGGCCGTGACTGGGTCCAGTCACCGCCGCCGAAGGCTCTGCCCAGCGCCGAAATGGCGGCCATTATCAACTCCAAAACAGGAATCGAAATACAACCCAAAGAGCTCGAGGCATGGCGTAAAACCGGATTCAGCCCGGCCATGGAGTTAGCTTTAATTGAATCTCTCGGCCGTGTTTTTAACCGGGGGGTCTTGCGCTCCAAAGCTCTCTTTCTGCGGGGGGAAAGCGAAAGGGGTTTTACCATTATTCAGCCTGGCGCGCCGGAGAAAAGCGCACGGCTGGAGAATGTCCTCGATTTAAAAGAAGCCCGGCAAATGCTAAGTACTGAGCTGGAAAAAGTATCTTTGCCTCCGTCGCAGCGAGAGCTCCTGCTTGACCTGGGAGGAAGTCTCCTCTCTCCTAACCTCAGCTTTAACCGGGTAGAAACAGAACGAAGAAAACAAGAAGCCAGGAATCAGGTCGGCACTGTTTTTTATCGAATAAAGAAAGGAAAGGTAATCATCCGCAAAGGAGATGAAGCTACTCCCGAAGCTATCAAATTAATTTCTTTCATCAACCAGAATCTGGAGCGGCGTTCGAGCTGGGGAAAAAATTTTCTCGGCAATTTCCTTCTTTTCGGCCTCCTTCTTCTGACTGTCTGGTTCTATCTCAAAAGTCTTCTGGCCTATAAGCTGGCCTTTAACCGTTTTCTCCTTATCGGCACGCTTCTTTTTATTAATCTTCTCCTGGGGAAGCTTTCTCTTTCCTTAGCATCTATATTCAGTGCTGCCGGACACCCGTCATTTTTGTCAGAAATAAGCTCATATTATTATGCCCTTCCTTATCAGATGGCTACTTTAATCATTACTTTTCTTACTACCAGCCATTTGGCTTTGGTCTTAGCCATCATCAACAGTTTACTGGCCGGGTTTCTACTTCAGTCAAACTTTTCCATCATGCTCTACGCCTTTGTCGGCAGCTTGGCCGCTATCTACGGCATTAAATTCTATGGTCGAAAGAGGCGTTCTTCCAGTCTGAAGGCTGGCGTTTTCCTTGTCAGCCCTATCAACATCTTTTTAACCTTGATCTTTTTCCTCTCCGGGGAAGCCCAGGTGCCACCAGGTCAATTAGCTGCCCAGGTATTCATGGCGGCGATGGGCGGGTTGCTGAGCGGTATCCTGGCCTATCTTCTCCTTCCTCTCTTCGAAAATGTCTTCGCTATTCTCACAGAAGCCAAACTCGTCGAGCTAACTAACTCCGACCTGCCTATTTTTCGCCAGATGGCCCTGGAAGCGCCAGGCTCCTATCATCACTCACTCATCGTGGCCACGCTGGCCGAAAAAGCAGCGGAAACGATCAAGCTCGACCCCCTCCTTGTCCGGGCAGGAGCTCTTTATCACGACATCGGCAAAATAAAAAGGCCCGAGTATTTCATCGAAAACGTAACCCAAAGGGAAAATGCCCATCAGGAGCTCACGCCTCAACTAAGCGCTCTGGTCATCATCAATCATGTCAAAGACGGGCTGGAATTAGCCCGCAAGCTTCGCCTGCCCGAAAAAATTAAAGAAATAATTGCCCAACATCACGGTAATTCCTTAGTCCGTTATTTCTACGAAAAAGCCAAAGAAAAATACGACCCGGCTTTGCATCAAATCGGAGAAGAAACTTATCGTTATCCAGGACCTCCACCTCAGAGTAAGGAGGCGGCGATTATTCTTCTGGCTGATTCGGTTGAGGCTGCTTCCCGGAGTCTTTCTTCTCCCCATCAGGAAAACCTCAAACGGATGATTAAAGATATTTTTGAAACTTATATCGATGATGGCCAGTTAGACCAGTGTGAACTCACCTTCCGCGAAATAAGAAAAATTGCTGTTTCTTTCCTCGCCACCCTGGATATGGTCTATCATCCGCGGCCAAAGTATCCGGATTTTGATTTTGAAGGGAAGAAGAGACCCCCCAGAAAAAAACGAGAGAAAAACCATGGTCGAAATAATCAACCAGCAAAATAAGCACCGCCTTCGCCTCAAACACTTCCGCCAGCTAATGGAATCCCTTGTTTCTCTCTATCATCTTCCGCACCCAGGGCTTACGATTGTTTTCAGTAACGACCGGTTGGTCCGTCAGCTTAACCGCTCTTTCCGGAAAAAGGATAAAACCACTGATGTGCTCAGCTTCCCTATAGGCGAAAAAGGACCTGACGGTAGCTTTTATCTCGGGGATATAATTATTTCTGTGCCGCAAGCTCAAAGACAGGCTAAGCAAAAAAAACAAGCCCTGGAAAAAGAGCTCACTATTCTGGTGATTCATGGCTTCCTCCATCTTCTGGGCTATGAACACGGCCAAGGAATCGAGGAAGAAGAAGCGAAAGTTGCTTCTTATTTTAAGTTAGGGTAGGTCCATGACCGCTTCCACCTGGAAGATTTTTCTTTCCAGCCTGTTTTTCCTCCTTACTTTTCTTCTCTCCCTTTTTTACGTTGGCCTTACCTCTTCCTCCAAAATCTCTATCAGCCGGCTGCTGGAAGACCGCGAGAAAAAAGCAAGGGGTAGAATTCTGGAAAGCCTAGAAGAAGTGCAGGCGGCGGTCGAGGTCTGGCGGCTGATTTTTTTAGCCGCCCTGCTCGTCAGTCTTTTTCTTGTTTTTCCGCGCGACCACCTCTGGCCGCTTTGGTTTTGGCTTTTCTCACTGGCGTTGATCATCTCTGGCTTCGAAATTCTTCCTCGTCTCGTCTATCGGCTGAACCGAAGAGTCGTTTTTCTCTGGCTCCTCCCCTTTGCCGGCGTCTTTCGTTTTTTGGGCCGTCCTGTCGTCCATTTTCTCCGGAAAGAGACGGAAATCACCTCGTCGACGCGAGAAGCCTCCGACGAGGAAATCGAAACCTTTATCGATGAGGCCAGAGAGGAAGGAATCATTGAAAAAGAAGAAGGACCGCTTCTCCGCAGCGTCGTCGAATTCGGCGACACGCTGGTGCGAGAAATCATGACCCCGCGCGTAGATATGGTTTGCCTGCGCAAAGAGGCCACCCTGGCTGAGGCCAAGCAAGTCATCGCCAAGGAAAAATTCTCGCGGCTTCCGGTGTACCGGGAAAGAATTGATAATATCGAAGGCTTGGTGATTGTGAAAGACCTCCTTCCCTTCTCGGATGAAGAAGCAAACATAACCACGGTGGATAAAATAATGCGTCCCATTCATTTCGTTCCTGAATCCATGAAAGTGACTGACCTGCTTAAAGAATTTCAGAAAAGAAAACAAAAAATGATTATCGTGGTGGATGAACACGGCGGAGTGGCGGGGTTGGTAACCATAGAAGACCTGGTGGAAGAGTTAGTCGGTGAAATTCAGGATGAATATGATGCTGAAGAGCATCTTATTATTCCCGTCTCAGAGGAAGAATACATCGTCTCCGGCGAAACAGAGGTGGAAGAATTGGCCACGTATCTGGGCCTGGATTTAACCAGCGAAAACTATATTACTGTCAGCGGCCTGGTCAACCATCATCTTGGTCGGCTTCCCCAAAAAGGCGAAACTTTCCGTTTCCAAGGGCTGGAGTTTGAAATTATCGAAGCTAACCAGAAGCGAGTGGGCCGGGTAAGAATAAAGAAACAAGTTCCTTCTAAAGAAACCAACAAGGAATCTAAATGAGGAAAAGAGGCAAAGTAGCTCTGCTCGGAAGGCCCAATGTGGGCAAATCCACTTTGCTTAATGCTCTGCTGGGAGAAAAGCTGGCTATTATTTCTGATAAACCGCAAACGACCAGGACAACTATCCTGGGCATCAAGAAGGGAGAAGCCGGCGAAATCATCTTCATTGATAACCCCGGAATCCATCGACCTCTCCATAAGCTCAACAAAAGGATGATGAACCTTGTCTTTGCTTCGCTCGAGTCAGCCGACCTTCTTTGCTTGCTCATCGATGCCACCCAGCCCTTTGGCCAGGGTGACCGCTTCGTCTTGTCCCTGCTGGAAAAGGTTGACCGACCTATTTTGCTGTTGATAAACAAAGTAGATATTATCAAGAAAGACAAGATTCTTCCCCTTATCGCTCATTATAAAGATTTATTGCCTTTTAAAGAAATCATCCCTATTTCCGCCTTAAAAGGAATTAACCTGGACATCCTGGAAGAAAAAATTTGGGCTTATCTTCCCGAGGCCAGGGAGGTTATCCTGGCCGAGGAAACGCCGCGGCTTAGCCTGAGGTTTCAAGTGGCTGAAATCATTCGCGAGAAGCTTCTCCGTCAGGTGGAGGATGAGCTGCCTTTTGTCACCGCTGTTTATGTGGAAAGTATCGAAAACCAGATGACCGGGGAAAGATTGGAAGACCGGGATTATTTTGCCTGGAAAAAGGAAAAGACCAGGAATTTATCTCCAGGTTTATCTGGTAATTCCTCCGCCAGGAATAGTCAGGAAAAAGAAGGCGAGGAAAAATTGGTCCAGGCTAAAACGGAAAGCAAGAAGCCAAAGATGCCCAAGGCGAAGAAAAAATTAGAGGCTAAAAAAGAACACCCAGGCTTGATCACGGTTAAGGCCACCATTTTTGTAGAAAAAGCAAACCAGGTAGGCATTGTCGTGGGACATCAGGCCCAAAGGCTGAAGCAAATCGGGATAGAGGCACGACGTGAGCTGGAAAAAATGTTTGACCGGAAAATTTTTCTCGACCTTTCGGTCAAGCTAAAGCCGCATTGGCGAGATAAACCTGACGTCCTTGACCTCATCGAGGCCCAGAAAGAAAGTTAATCCCTGCGGCCAAATACTTGGCTTAGACGCAAGGCAATTTTTTAACCTGAAAGAGTCGCCGCTACCTTGACAGAGTAGCTCCTAAATGTCAAAATGAAAACCTCGGGCGGTGAGTGTAGCTCAACGGTTAGAGCATCGGACTGTGGATCCGAAGGTTGGGGGTTCAAGTCCCCTCACTCACCCCATCCTTGCCAACAAAAAAAACTCTTCTTAATTAAAGCCAAACTACCCAACGCTGGGCTGACCGCCAATTTTAATTTTTTAATATTAAACTTCTAATTTTTAGTTTTTTTAATTTTTCCCAGCTTTTCTATCACTTAGGCCCAAATTTATTTTTTATAACTGACTGGGTGGTTATGGAGTGGTGAGTCAATTCCCGCTCAGGCTTTTCTCAAGCAAGCGGAGGTTAGACGGAGAACCACGAAACACGTCCGCAGGAAAACGGAAATTCGACCAGAGAAGATTAAGGAGGCTAACTGATTTTCCTGTGTGCAGCCCCCAGCCCGCTAAGTATTGCAACCGGAGATTCCGGTCACGATTAATCGGTGCCCAGGTAAGCCAGGAAGAAAGGTCCTGCTGGCGACCACAATAAGTGGCCAGAAGCTCAAACACGGAACGAAACCCGACCTCACGGAGAGACTGAACGACCCGGCTGTATTTTTCATCCTCAAGTTTCTGCTGCATAAGGTCAATGTCAATAGACATATTGTCGGCCGAAGCCATAAGCACAAAGTCATAGTCCCAACCAAGAAGGTCGTTGCTCCAGACCAGACCGTCGGGAAAAACGCGGAAAAAAGTGGCCAGCATGCTCTTGACCGTGGCCTCGTCCGCTTCATAAAGCGGCAGCCACTGAGTAAAAAGCCCGTTTGGCTTCAGCCGGGCTTTTACCAGCCGAAAGTATTCTTCGGTATAAAGGAGGGCTGAACCTTTGATCCAGGGATGAACCGGGTCGGAGCTGATGATGTCAAACTTATCCTGACAAGTAAGAAGAAAATGCCGGGCATCTTCGATGACAAATTCAACTCGCTGATCATCGGCCAAATCGTAATTTTCCCGGGCAAAAAAAGGAATGACTTTGCTCCTGACCAAAGGCTCTATTTCACAGATGACTATCTTTTCCATCCCGGGATAAAGAAGAAATGTGCCGGCGGTAATCCCTGCGCCACAACCCACGATCATTACTTCCCGCGGGTCAGGATGAGTTAAACCCGCCAGATGAGCCAGCATCCTCTCCATCCTTAAATCAGGGAAAGCGTTAGACGCTTCGGCCCGACCGCTCGTATGGAAGACTATTATTCCCTCCCATTCCGTCACGGCGACCGAAGCATTAATACCTTCAGCCACAAACAATGGCCTTCCCCGCATCTTCTTTTCGGCTGACTTCCGGCCATAGGCAATTAACTGCCAGGGAGGGGAAGGAATAGTTCGAA
>FWPV01009817.1_pt1 | contig 16010 bp, 13 predicted proteins | sample 2228371 | NCBI WGS metagenome assembly FWPV01 (sample SAMEA103939776, study PRJEB20133) | metagenome | reverse complement strand
TCGCGAACTGTCGGTGGCAGCCGCTGGTGCGGCTGCGGTAGCCCTCGCGCAAGCGCGAGGGGAATTTGAAGGCGAGGGGAAGCCCGTGGGAGGGCGCGGGAAACACGGTTGGGATGCAGCCCTCGCGCAAGCGCGAGGGGAAGCCTGTGAGGGGACGCGGCGGGGCATGGCCGGGGACCGTTCAATGTCTTGGCTCGAGACATAACGGTCGGGATGCCGCCCGGTGGGCGAGTTGCGCGGAATTGGGTTGCACCGGGATGCGCGGGGGAGACTCAGGGGAGGGCGAGCCAGGCGGAGGCGAGGAGCGCGCGCAGCGTCCACACGGCGGTGCGCCACCAGTGGGAAACCACGAGCCTGCGATGCAGGGCGGGATCGAAGCCGCCGGAGAGCTTCGAGTGCAGAGGCACCTGGACCGCGAAGGTCGACAGCCAGATGACGCCTACAAGGAGGACCCCGGTCCAGAGCTGCCAGACCGGGACACCCTCAGGCTGCACGGCTGCAAGCCAGAGGGACAGTGCGGCTTCGGCGGTCATCAGCGGCGCGGCGATCCATGTCGTGCGCTGCTGGTGGAGTTGCTCGTAGCGCGGAAATTCATTCCGGCCGACTTCGGCCATCAGGGGATAGTGCACCAGAGCCACGAACCAGGACAGGCCGGTCATGGCCGCGGTGACTGCAGCGTGAAGGGAGAGGACAAGGGGCGTCATACCGTCTGTTCCGGGACACGCACTTCAGAGCAAGAGCGCGAGCGCCGCGGAATCCGCTGGGGAAGCCGGGTGACGGTCATTGGCGGGGCGCCGCGACACGGAGGTCTTCGAGAACGGCTTCAGCGGCGAGGCGGCCGCTCTCGAGCGCACCGTTGATTGAAGGAGTGGCCCGCCAGTCGCCGCAGGCGTACACACCGGGCGCAATCCTCGGCGCGGCTCCGGGCTCCAGGGGCAGCAGGGCCGGCAGAGCCCGCTCGATGTGGTAGTGCCGGAGGAAGCGCCATTCTTCTGCGGCAGCGCCGAACCAGCGGCGGGCCTGGGCGCGGACGGCGGAGAGGAGGCTGCCGGGATCGCGCTGCTCGTAACCGATGACGCTGGCGGAGATCAGGTGCTGTCCGGCGGGAGCGTAGGCAGGGGCGATCAGGCTCATCACGGCGAGGTTCGTGATCGGCCCCCGGCCGCCGCCGCTGAGCACAAGCAGCGGTTCCTCGACAGGCGCCTCCCGGCAGGAGAAATAGAGGCACCAGACGGAGCGCCACGGGACCGCCTTTTCGAGCCGGAGCAGGCGGGCCGCTTCGCTGCCCTCGGCCGCAACAACGATCGCTTTGGCCGGGATTCTGTCTCCGCCGGCGAGCCGCACGGCGCCTTCTTCCACGGCTTCAACCCGCTGCTGCAGCTGAAGGGTTCCATCCGGCAGGGATGCGGCCAGCTGGGCGGGGATGGCGCCCATGCCCGCGGCGGGCACCGCAGCGTCTCCCAGAGCGAACATGCGGAACATGAACTCGAACATGCGCGAGGAGCCCGAGAGCGATGTATCCAGCATGGCGCCGCCGATCCAGGGGCGGAAGAAGTAGTCGATGAAGCGGCGGGAGAAGCGGCGTTTGCGAAGCGCCTCCAGCACTGTGGTCTCCGGCGCGGCGAAGATTTCTTCCAGGCTCTTTCCGAGCACATCCCGGCGGAGCCGCAGCAGGCGCCAGTAGTCGCTCCAGCGGGGGACGGGCGCCAGCAGGGTCGGCCAGAGCGAGGCGCGGTCGCGCCAGGGATCGCCCAGATGGTAGAAGCGTCCGTGGTAACGGACGAGAGCGCCGGGCAGGAAGGCGTGCAGCTTCAGAGCCGGGTAGTCGAGCACGGCCTGCGCTTCAGGATAGGCTGTGAGCAGGACCTGGAACCCGCGGTCCAGAAGGAAGCCATCGAGCGCGTCGGTGCGGACACGGCCGCCCACGCCGTCGGAGGCTTCCAGCAGACGGAAACGGACGCCGGCCTGAGCCAGCCGGCGGGCGCAGGCCAGACCGGCCAGCCCTGCGCCCACGATGAGCACGTCGCAGTCAGGCATCTCCTTTGGACAACCCCTCCTGTGTCGCGCTGCGGGCTTCGCGCAGCTTCTTCAGCACAAGATACTCCGAGAGATTTTCGGCCGTCAGCATGCCGACGAGCTTCTCGTCTTCTTCGAACACGAGCGCGCAGGTGCCGCCGCTGATGGCGCCGGCCGCCTCAGCCAGATCCATGTCTGGGTGGAGGCGGGGAAACTCACGGTCCATGGCGGAGGCGACGTAGCCGTCGGGCCCCTCGGCGGCGAGCGCGCGCAGCAGGTGGTTGCGGCTCAGCAGGCCGGTGACGCGGGGGCCGGCCATGACGGGGAAATCCTGCTGCGAGGTGGCCAGGAGCATTTCCGCAGCGTCCCGGATCGTGTCGCCGTGGTTCAGAGTGCGGAAGTCGGTGACCATGGCCTCGCGCACCTTGGCGCCCTGCATGAGCGCCTGCGCCGTGGCGGCCATGGATTCCTGCATGGCGCCGATGTAGATGAAAAGGGCGATGAAGAGCAGAAGGAAATTCGCCTGCAGCAGGCCGACGAGAGCCATCAGCGCCGCAATGCCGGTGCCGATGCGGGCGGTGAGCCTTGTGGCTTCCTCGTAGGCGCGCTTTTCGGCCAGCAGCGAGCGCAGCACGCGCCCGCCGTCCATGGGAAAGGCGGGCAGAAGATTGAACAGCGCGAGCACGAGATTGGCGACGGCCAGGCGGCTGGGGATGTTTGCGTCGGCGGCTTCGCGCCAGTGGGAGATGGAAATGCCGCCGCCGCTCCAGAAGGAGACGCCCAGCAGAAGGAGTCCGATGGCCAGGTTGACCAGCGGGCCGGCGAAGGCGACCCAGAATTCCTCCGGCGCGCGCGGCTGGCGCTCGAGCCGCGCGAGACCGCCGATGGGCAGCATGACGATCTCCACCGTTCCGATGCCGTAGCGGCGGGCCATCAGGGCGTGGCCGGCTTCATGCAGAAGGATCGAGAGGAACAAGCCCAGGATGAACAGCGCCGCTCCGGCCACGGAGTGCCGCCCGCCGGAGGCGAGCACGATCATCCAGATCACGATCAGCCAGAACGTGAAGTGGAACCGCACCGGCACGCCGAACAGGGTGATGGAGCCGGCGATGCCGGGGACTCGGCCTGCGGGCCGGGGAGGCTCGGGGCTGGGGCTCATCCTGCTGCCATGATAACGTTCTGCCGTGGTGAATCCTCCACGGGAGAATGGCGCTCAGCGGTCGCTGAATTCCGGGGCGGCGTAATTCCTGCCGGTGACGAGGGCCATGTAATCGGGCCGGTCGGCCGCGCTCTGGTGGCGGTAGCTGCGCAGGATTTCGCCGTGGAAGAGGAGGAAGACGCCGGGCATCTGGAATCCGTCGCCCATCAGCTTGCCGACGCCATGGCCGCCGAGGACCCCAGCCTGGAAGCCGCGCCACCAGACTTTGGGGCCGAGAACGTCGCCGAAACGGCCGCGCGGCAGACCGAAGGCGCGGTACAGGGTGCGCTCGGGGTCGCTGATCCGCTGCACGTCATCCAGCCCGTAACGGGCGAAGAAGCGCGCGGCGGTTTCTTCCGAACTCATGTGCACCAGAACCAGCCGCGCGCCTTCCTGCTCGATCTGATTGCGCATGGCGGCGAGGTCTGACAGCGCTTCGCGGCAGAAGGTGCAGCCCATGTGGCGGAGGAAGACGAGAAGAACAGGGCTCAGACGGGAGAGCTCGTCCAGGGAGACGCCGAGATTGGTCTTGCGGCGCAGGGCGAAACGCAGGACCTCGGGTGCGATCGTCCGCTTCTGCGCCAGAGCAGCCTCGTAGGCGCTCTGGAGGATGGCGAGGAAAGGGACGCTCCAGACAACGGTGTCGAGGCCGATCCACCACCACATCAGGGACGGGGCACGGCCGTGGAGAATGTCCCATCCAATCCAGACTCCCGAGCCAAGTTTGCTGAGCAGGCCCATCAGGACCACCGGCCAATGCCGGTAGGCGTCCCGTGCCGCCAGGAGGAATCCCAGGCCGAAGACGGCCATCCAGACGGCCAGCGCGTGCCAGCCCTCCGACATCAGCGGACTGGGAGGCGCCGAGCTGCCGAGACGGCGGTCGAGCCATTCCGCCATGACGACCACGCCGGCGGCGGCGATGACGTTGAACATTCCGGCCGTCTGAAGGACGACGCGCGTCCAGGCGGGCGGCCGTTGCGAAGCGATGCTCATGCCTTCCTAATGGATGACATCCGGCCGGGCCGGAATCAGAATTATTTGACCGCCGGCGGGATGTCAGTTCTCGGCGAGGATGGCCGCCTCCCAGGGGCCCAGGCGCAGCTGCGAGCCATTGGCCTGGCGGGCGCCAGAGAGCAGATCCGCGGCCGAACCATAAACATATGAAAATGTTTGTTCGCGGGACGAGTAGTTGAAGTAGAAATGGACCGGCTTGCACTGAAGGATCCCGTGCTTGACGCGCACGGCCGCCGGGAGCTTCTGGTCGGGTCCGGCGAGGCCGGCGCGGGACAGGACGTCCAGCACGACGGCCCGCTGAAGGGCGTCGCTCAGGACGGTGCCCTCGTAGGTGAACGTGCCTTTGCCATGGCGGTTGCGCGTGATGGCCGGGTAACGGCCGAAGAACGGGTGATCGTACCAGGCGAGCGCCTCCGCCGATTCGGGGATCAGCATCTCGGCCCACTCGGAGACGCGGTTGTCCGCTCCGGCGCGGAAGGGATCGTCCCGCAGCGGGAGCGGTTCGCGGAGATTGGAGAACTCCTGGTAGCGGAAGCCGGCCGCCTGCCGGAGCGGACCGGGCATCATGACATGGCGCACGGTGTTGAACTCGTTGGTGAAGCCGCTCTTGAGCGTGGCGATGACATGGCCGCCGCCGGCGACGAACTTCACGATCTTTTCGAGCGTCGAGTCGGAGGCGACGTAAAGCGGCGGCACCAGCAGCACGCTGTAGCGCGACCAGTCCGAATCCGGCGTGACGAAGTCGGCGCCGACGTTCAGATCGTAGAGGGTCTTGTGGAACTGGCGGACGAAGGTCTGGTAATTCACGCGGTCGCTGAAGGGCATGAACTGGATGCCGTGATGGCTGTCGATGCTGAAGAGGATGGCGGCGCGATTGCGGCGCTCGACGTTGGCCAGCTGCGGTCCCAGGCGCTTCAGCTCGGCGGCGGTGCGCGCGAATTCTTCATACACGCGGTTCGGTTCGAGGTCGTGCGCGAGGATGCCTTTCCAGTAGGTTTCCTGGCCGTAGTGGAGCGAGTGCCAGTGCCAATAGGCCACCATGTTGGCGCCGTCGGCGATGTGGCTGTAGACGTTCAGGCGGAGCTGGCCGTCGTAGGGCGGGAACTGGGTTTTCGAGTCCCAGCCGATGGTCTGGGCGTTGGTTTCGGTGACGAGGAAATTGCCCATTTTGAGAGAACGGGCGACGTCGTCCGTGAACGTGGCCGAATGGCCGTCCAGCCTGTCCTGGACGTCGTAATAGGGGTTGACGGCGGCGATGTCGAGGTGGCGGGCGATGTCCCACTGGTCGATGTCGGTGTGGGCGCCGCCTGAAAAATCGTGCGTAATAAACTGGTCTTTCCGCTTGTATTCGTTGACGATTTTCGCCTGCCAGGCGAGGAAATCCGTGACACGATCCCGCTGGAACCGCTCCCATTCCAGCTTGTAGCCGGGGTTCAGAATGCCGTCCCGGGGCGGCATTTCGTCCCAGTCCTGCACGAGCTGGCCCCAATACACGAAGCCCCAGGCGCGGTTGAGGAAGTCGACGGTCCTGTATTTCTTCTTCAGGTATTCGACGAAATTCTTCTGCACCAGCGGCCCGGCGGCGCCATAGGGAGAGGTTTCATTGTCGATCTGGTAGCCGATGACAGCGGGGTGGTCCTTGTACCGGGAAATGATGTTGCGGATGATCCGCTCGCAGTAAAAGCGGTACGCGGGATGGGTGATGTCCATGTTCTGGCGGATGCCGTAAGTGGCTTTGCGCCCGTCGAGATGGGTGACGAGAATCTCGGGGTGCTTGTAGTAAAGCCACGGCGGGATGGAATAGGTTGGCGTGCCGAGAATGACTTTGATGCCAGCCTTGTGCATGGCTTCGACGACGCGGTCGATGTAGCCGTATTCGAACTGGCCGTCGCGGGGCTCCCAGCTTGACCAGGTGGACTCGCCGATCCGGACGACCGTGACGCCGGCCTTCTTCATCAGCTCGACGTCTTTTTCGAGGCGCTCCTCGGGCATGTATTCGTGGTAGTAGGCGGCGCCGTAATAGACCGTGGGGAACCGCGGCACCTGGGCCAGTGCCGGAAGCAGCAGGGCGAAACAGACGACCTGGAGGCGCATTCCGCGCCGATTCTATCACCCGGGGCTGATCACAACAGCAGTGCGGCCAGGCCGGCCATGGAGCCCGCGGCGGCGGAAGCGGCCGGACCTGCGCGGCGCACCGCCATGGCTGCCAGGAGACAGAAGATGGTACTGAGGGTTTCCGTCTGCAGAACGGGGGTGGAAGCGCCGGCCAGAGCGCGGGCGGCGAGGAACAGGACTGCGGCGGCAGACGCGCCCGTCCAGCTCCATCGCCAGACGGCCGCGCCTGCGCACCCCATGGCGAAGGGGAACAGCAGGCGCGCATCGCCTGTCGACCACTCGAGGGCCAGCCAGAAAGCCGCCGCCACTACGGCGGCCGCGGCAGATGGAAGCCCGGCGCGGCGCCAGAGAGCGCCCGCGAGGACGGCCGCGAGAGCGACGTGACTGGAAACGCGGATCAGCAGCTCAGAACTCAAGGGCAATCATTTGATGCCCGTCGAGCACCGGCAGCCGGAAAACCGTATAGGCCCCTTCGCGGCGCACTTCAATGGCGCGGCCTTCCGGCGCCAGCACGGCGCGGCGCACCGCGCGCGGCGTTTTGACCCGGACGTCGATGTTCGCCACGGGGATGACGTCTTCAATGACGTCGAAGGCCTGGCCGCGGCGTTCGGGGATATAGTGCAGCAGATGGACGACCCAGCGGTTCTCGGCCGGCTGCTCGTTGACGGCGGAGAGGACGGAACTCGGCCCCTTCACCTCCATGACCGGATCCGGCAGCAGCCGCTTCAGCGCATTGCCCACGAGGCGCTTGACCCAGAGCGGAGCGTTCGCCTGGTATTGCGCGAACACGGGGTGCATGAAGTAGATGCAGCGGCCGTTCTGCACGATGCCCGGGCCGCCCGGCTTGCCCGCCGAGGGCGTGTGGCGGTGGGAGAAGAAGTGGTTCCAGGCGCGGTTGAAGTAGGGGACGTGGGTGCCCATCAGCACCTGGGCGCCCGCGCGCGGCTTGACGGACTTGCCGCGCATGTACATGACCAGCTCCGTCTTCGGGAGGCCGTCGGCCAGCGGACCGTCAATGACAAGGAAATCGGGGCTGAACTCGGCCTCACCGGCGTATTCGAGGCCGAGGCAATCGAGCGCGAACCGCTCGCCTTTCGGATCGAGACCCGAAGCATACGAGGCGAGCAGGCTGCCGCCTTTGGCGACGTAGTCTTCGATCTTGCGCGCCAACGCGGAATCCGTCTCGATCCGGTCAGGCAGCACCAGCACGCGGTAGCGGGAGAAATCGCTCTTCGAGTCGAGCACGTCGAACTGCACCTTCAGCTCGGTGAGCATCCGCGTGAAGCCGAAGCAGGCAGGAGGAATCTGGCGGTCGGGGCCGACGTAGAATTCCTCTGGCGTCAGCACGCCGACGTCGGAGATGGCGCGCGCGCCGCGGCACCACGGCTCTTTGGCTTCCACCTGTCTGTACACGGCGCCGATGAGGTCGTAGGTGGCGTCATCGAGTTTGCCCGAGGGGTGGAGCTGATCGCCGACCGAGCACTTGGCGCCGAGAGCGAGCATCTGGAAGCACTCGTATTCCAGCGCCGCGCGGTTTTTCAGCGAGTGGAAGTCGCCCCAGGAGGTATGGAACTTGCCCGTCATGCCGAGCGAGTCGAGCCCGAGAGTGCGCGTGTAGCGGATCTTGAGCGGGAAATCGAGGTAGCCCCAGCCGCCGCTCGGGAGCGACTCGAGCTCCCAGTGGGTGAACGAGGGAGCCATGCGGCGGTGGCGCGGACCGACGTGGCCGGCGTTGTAGAAGATGGTGGCGTCCTTGTGGTAGCGCCGGACCAGCGCGCTCATCTCGGCCTGCCAGTCGAGCATGGTCTGGTGCATGAAGCGCCAGCGCTGCTCGGCGTCGGTGGGATCGATGCCTTTCTTCACCATGAGCTCGCGGCAATAGAAGCAGGCGCAGGGGATGTCGTGGACGATGTCGAAGAAGAAGCCGTCCACGGGCAGCATTTCGCAGATCTCGGTGACGTGGCGGCGGAGGAACTCGCGGTAGGGCGTGTTGTAGCAGAGGCGGCGGTAGAAGCCAGCTTCGAAGATGGGGGTGCCGACGGGCGCGCCTTTTTCATCGACGATCAGCCAGTCGGCGTGGCGCTGCGCCGTGTAGTGGTCCCACATGATGGTCACGTAGATGGGGACGCGGATGTTGCGCTTGTGGCAAGCCTCGATCTGCTCTTTCAGGAGATTGCGCTTCAGGTGGGGGTGCCGGCGTTCCGGGTTGATTTTCGTGTCGTAGTAGATCCAGCCGTGGTGGCAGCGGGCGAAGCAGGTGACGGAGTTGACGCGGGCGCGCTCGAGCGTGCGGGCGAAATCGTCGGGGTCGAACTGCGCGGCAATGCCTTCAACCTGCTCGCTGGTATGAAAGTCAAGGTGGATCTGGCGGAAACGCAGGTCCGGCATGCCGGGCGCGAGTTGAGAAGATGCCCAGGCGAGATTGGGAGCGGCGAGCGCCGCCGATGAAAGCAGGAGTTCACGACGGTTGAGGTCGGCCATGCGAGTCATTGTATCGCCGCCACATGACTCCGTTGGATATACTCGCGGTCGGACGGGGCCGCCGCACGACGCGGCGGCCTGCGGTTTGCAGGAAAGGAGTTCACGCTGATGGCGAAGTCCAGAAGAACGTTTCTCGCGGGGGCTGCGCTGGCGGCGCCCGCGGCTGCGCAGGCACAGGAGAAGCCCGTCAAAAAGGTGCATTACCGCGGTGCCAAACCGCAGAAGACGCCGCTCTTTTCCAGCGCGGTATCGTATGGAAATCTGCTCTTTATCGCCGGAAAAGGCTGGCACAAGGGCGGCGACATCAAGGTGCAGACGGCTGGAGTGCTGGACGAGATCGAAGCCGAGCTGAAGAACGCCGGTTCATCGATGGAAAAGGTGCTGAAGTGCAACGTCTACCTGAAGACGCTTGAGCACTACAAGCCGATGAACGAAGTTTTCCTCGGCCGTTTCGGTCCTGAGCCGCCCGTGCGGACCACGGTCGCCGTGGCCGACATTCCGGGCGACTCGCTGATCGAGATCGACGTGATCGCCTTCATCTGACCCTCGTCCCGTGCGCTGCGGCCACCTCCATGCGGGAGGGCCGCAGCGCGGGGTGGATGGCAATTCCGGAACGCCTCTCCGTGCCCGGCAGCGGAAAAGCGCCGGGCAAGATTTCTATATTCTGAATTCTATTTTCATCCGTTCATCTCCCGCGTCTGGAAACAATTCAAGCGCCGCAAAGGCTTGCATTCGCCGCCATTCCGGTGTACAGTTTTGCACTGGGAAAAGCCCGTCAATCATGATTCCTCATGCCCGGCTGGCAGGCCGGGCGCCTGACCGCCGGGAACGGGAGGGCAAGGATGCGAGCAGCAGGATCGTGGATTCTGGCCGCACTCCTGGCTCTCACGGCAGAGGGCGGGGAGTTGCGGCTGACCTGGAGTGAACTGCAGGCATGGACGGGGCCTCAATCCCGCGTGAAGATCCTGACGGGTGAAGGGGTCTGGATCGAGGCCCGTCTGGAGCGGGTGGAGGAAGACCGCCTGGCGCTGGCGGTGCTGAAATCCTCGGACCCGAGCCGATACGCGAAGGGCCAGACCATTCTGGAACGCACGGCAGTGCAGCGCATTGCCGTCCGCCGCGAGTCGAAGACAGCCCGCACCGGGCTCGCCATTTTCGGCGCCGTCCTTTTCGGACCGCTCATGGCCGCCGGGGGCGCACAGGGGTACAGCGAAGGGTCGCAGGTGGTGAACGCCGTCGTCAGTGCGTCCATCGTCTTTGGATTGCTGGGCTACCTCTGGGGCCGGAGCATCGACAACAGGTGGACCGACGTGGTGCTCACCGCACCGGCCCCAACAACCTCTCAAGAGCCGCCGTCTCAGGGCCTGAAGCGCGCGGACCCGCCGGAAAAGAGTCTTCCTCTGCCTGCTCCTGGCGCTGAAGCTCGGTGAGGAATGCAGGCATGGATTTTGGATAACGAGGAAACGAGCAGGGTGTACGGGTGTAGATGGGCTCCGATTCATCCTGGCACCCTTCGATTGCAGTCCGTCATCCCGGCAAGAGAAGGTCCAGGCGCATGCGCCGGGGCGAAAAACACAGGAACACGGCGCGGCTATTCCGGCCGGCAATCGGATGTCTGTGCTCAAGCCTCCATCGTGGGAAGGAGGGAGATGGCGATGAGGCGTGTATCTCTCCTGCTGATCATTGCGTGGCTGTTTGCACCGGCCCTCGAAGGTGTCCAACGGCTTGCGTGGAAGGACCTGAACCAGTGGATCGGGCCAGACAAGAGAATCCGGGTGGAGATGAAGGAGAAACTTGTACTGGTGGGCATTCTGGAAGAAGTCCAGCCGCAGTCGCTCCGGGTCGACGTGCGGTATTCCTCCGACCAGAGGCGCTTCGCCAGGGGAGAAACCAACATCCCTTACACCACCATCAGCCGCTTCGCTGTCCGGAAGGAGACCAGGAAGGGCAGAAAGCTGGGGATGATTCTCATGCTGCCCCTCGCTGCTGTGGGAGCACCTGCTGCCGCCCAAGCCGCCGGTTCCACCGCAGGAGCCGTGGCAGCGGGCATTCTCGGCGCCGCACAAATGATGGGGTTGGGGTATCTGCTTGGCCTTGCCGTCGACAACATGTGGACGGACGTGAGGCTGGAACCGCCGCCCGAGCCTGAGAGCACGGAACAGGCGCCTGCCGGGGACGCGAGGGAGGAGGTCGCCGGCGGACCGGTGATTCCGATTGACGTGATTGCGCTTCCGTGAGCCGGGGGCAGCGGATGCGGCTCCAGTTCAGATCTTCTTCAAGCAACCGGGAGCCCAGTGAAAAATGCGGCTGAGCCTGGACCGTTTTTCGCCTGAAGGAAGCGATTGTATCCGCGCCGTTTCCCTCAAGAAAGGAAATGGCATCTTGCGAGCGCGGTTTTTTCCTGTAGGATTCTCATGGTCGTGCGCAGTTCATTTGAGGACATCGGTCTGCAATGACAGAAGGCAGACCGATACCCGCATTCTGGAGGCGCCCCATGCCGTCTGCTGGCAGGCTTTTCCTGATTGCTTTCCTGCCCCTTTTCGCGTTCGGCGAAAACCAGAGGCTCGCCTGGAAGCAACTCGAGGAGTGGTCCGGTTCCGAATCGCGCGCGAGGATCAGGACGGCGGACGGCGCCCGGATCGAAGCACGAATCCAGAGCGTGCGGGAGGACCAGCTTGTGCTCGCCATTCTGAAGTCCTCTGACAGCCGGCGCTATGCGCCCGGCGAAATGGTCCTGGACCGTGCTTCCATCCGGCAGCTGGAGGTGCGGCGGGAGAAACCCGAATCATCCGGAGGCAGAGTCGGCTTTGCCACTCTGTTTGGCGTCATCGGCGCGCTGGCTGCCATGGGCGCGGAGGGGGACACTCCGGCAGCCGCCAAGGCTCTCGTGGGCGGAGGCGTCTGGGGCGCGATCGGCTATGCCATTGGCGTGAAGGTGGACACGCCACCGTGGAATCCCGTCGATCTGAGCCCTGCAGCGCGCTCCCCGAAAACCTCGGACATTCCGCCCGAGTGAAACGCTCCGGGCGGCCGGAGGTTCAGCGCGGCTCTGTCTCGCCGCCGCCTCGAAAATCGCCGTTGGGTTGCGGCTGCGAGGGAACCGCTCACTTTCGGGCGCTTCGCGCCCTTCGTTCGCGGCACAGAACCCGCTGCAGGGCGCGGCGATTTTCATCCAGGCTGATGTTCCGCAGGTTGATGGGGGCTTACGCCGAGGCGCGCGCGAGGATCTCGCGCACGCGGCGCCCGACGACTTCGGCGTCGCCCTTCTGCATCATCCAGACGGTGAAGACGAGCGCTTCTTTGTTGGTCATCGGGCAGGCTTCAATGGACGGGCGTCCTTCGCGCAACTGCTTCATGACCTCGGGCGGCGTGATTTTCACGACGCCCTGGTCCCAGCGGATGCGCAGGTGCGGCGTGTGATTGGCGATCGGCGGCAGGTGAACTTCGGTGGTGACGGTGTTCACCTTCTTCGCCTCGCGGGCGATGATCTCGACGCGGCGGTCCCACTCGCGCGCCTCAGCGGCGTGGTCCCGCTTCAGGTACAGCTCGAGCGCGACCAGCATGCCGACCATCTCTTCCTTGTTCACCTTCATGCCGCGGGCGATGGAATCGCTGTACGGGGAGGTGTTGAGGCGCGCGGCTTCGATCAGATCTTTTCTGCCCAGAAGAAGCCCGGCGCTCTGCGGACCGCGGATTCCCTTCCCTCCGCTGAAGGCGACGAGGTCGAAGCCCATTTTCGTGTAGCGGCTGAGGTTTTCAACCGGCGGCACGTCGGCGGCGCAATCGTTGAAACTCGGGACGCCATGCTTCCTGCAGAGCGAAACGAATTCTTCCGCCTTGATGGCGCCCCGCGGCTCGGCATCGTTGAAGAAGAGCGCCATGGCGGTCTTGTCACTGACGGCGCGCTCGAACTGCTCCGCCGATTCCACCTCCACCATGCGGATGCCGGTGGCGCGCACGGCATGATCGTAGGCGAAGCGATGGGACTTCTGAGTGATGACTTCGCTCTTCATGCCCGTCAGATCGGGGATGCGGCGGATCTTGTCCGGGTCTTTGCCGGTGATGCAGGCGGCAGTGCCGACGGTGAGCGCGCCCGCCGCGCCGGAAGTGACCATGGCGGCTTCGCAGCCGAGCAGTTCGGCGATGCGCCTGCCGACGGCGTCCTGCAATTCGGTCAGGTTCACATAGTGTTTTGACGCCTCGCGCATCGCCTCGAACACTTCCTCCGGCATCAGCGACGCCGTCAGCATCGTGTAGGTGCCCGCGGCATTGATGAACGTGCGGACGCCGAGCTCCGAGATGACATCGCGGCGGCGGGGCGCGGCGAGCCCGGCTCTGCTGAAGATGGGCAGGCTCCCCAGCGCGCCCAGAAACGGTCTTCGGCCAAAAATCATGGCAGACTCCTTGCGCCTACTATCCTGTCACTGGCGCGCGCGCCGCGCCAGCCGGGCTACAGAGGCAGACCGAAGTAGCGCTCGGCGTTCGAGTAACAGATGCGGCGGACCATGCCGCCCACCAGACCGTAGTCCGCCGGCAGCAGCCCTTTCTCGATGTCGTCGCCGAGCAGGTTGCACAGCGTGCGGCGGAAATATTCGTGCCGCGGATAGGACATGAAGCTGCGGGAGTCCGTGAGCATGCCGACGAAGTGCTCGAGCAGACCGCAGTTGGACAGCGCGTTGATCTGCCACTCCATGCCCTCTTTCTGGTCGAGGAACCACCAGCCGCTGCCAAACTGGATTTTGCCCGGGACCGAGCCGTCCTGGAAGTTGCCGATCATGGTGGCGAAAGCGTAATTCCAGGCCGGGTTGAGATTGTAGAGGATCATTTTCGGCAGCGCGCCTTCGCTTTCGAGCAGATCCAGATAGGCGCCGAGCGCGTCCATCTGCGGCCAGTCGCCGATGGAGTCGAACCCGGTGTCGGGGCCGAGCTCGCGGAAACGCCGGGAGTTGTTGTTGCGCCGCGCCATCAGGTGGAGCTGTTTGGTCCAGCCTTTTTCGGCGTCGAGCCGGCCGAAAAACAGCATCATGAATGAGGCGAACTGGACTTGATCTTCTTCCGGCACCGGGATAAAGGCGCGGGCTTTTTCAAAGATCTCCGATGCTTTTTCCTCTGAGCAGGGCGTCGCAAAGCAGACGGTCAGGCCGTGATCGCTGAGCCGGCAGCCGAGCTCATGGAAGGCGTCGTGGCGTTTCTTCAGCGCGTCGAGAAAGCTCTGGAAATCGGCGATGTCCGTATTGGCCGTTTCAGCCAGGCGGCCGAGCCACGTGTTGAACAGATCCGGTTGATGAACGAGAAACGCGCGGTCCGGGCGGTAGGTGGGAAACACCTTTGTCTTCAGCCCGGACGCGGCAATCTGTTTGTGCCAGCGTAGGTCGTCGGCGGGATCGTCGGTGGTGCAGACGGCGCGGACCTTGAACTTTTCGAGGATGCCCCAGGCGCGCAGGCTCTCGCCGGCGAGCATGGCGTTGCCCTGCTCCCAGACGCGTTCGGCGGAGGTTTCATCGAGCAGATCCTCGATGCCGAAATAGCGCTTCAGCTCGAGGTGCGTCCAGTGGTAGAGCGGATTGCGCAGGGTGGCGGGAACGGTAGCCGCCCAGGCGAGGAACTTCTCTTTGGGCGAGGCGTCGCCTGTGATGAGCCTTTCCGGCACGCCATGGGCGCGCATGGCGCGCCACTTGTAATGATCGCCCTCGAGCCAGATCTCGAACAGGTTGGCGAAGCGCCGGTTTTCTGCGACATCCTTCGGCGGCAGGTGGCAGTGGTAATCGAGGATGGGCTCGTCTTTGGCGTACTCATGGTAGAGGCGCCGGGCGGCCGCGGTGGACAGCAGGAAGTCCTCATGGATGAAGGCCATATGGGTTCACCTCGTCTGAAATGCCAGTATATCGCCCCGGCGCGGACCGTCATAATGGGAAGGTGACCATGCCCACGTCGTCATCCCCCCTCGTCATCCAACCCCGATTCATTCCGGAGCTCGATCCGAAGTTCGTTCCCGCATCGCTGTGGAACCGCGCCTTCCGCGACCTTGCGCGGCGGCAGGGCGCCGTGCCGCTGGTGCTGGCAGTCGAGCGCAGCGACGGCAGCATTTCGCGCTACGAGACCGTGGCGCTGCCGGAGGGCTCGGCGGAGTTCGAGCTGAACCTGCGCTATGCGGAGCGGATCGTGAAGTTCCTGCTCTGGCAGCGCGGCGGCTGGAAGGTGTACTGCGGAGGTCCCGCGGCGATTGGCGAGCATCTGCGCGCCGTGTACTCACCGGGCGGGGCGCGCGCGTTCGATCACGAGTTCATGAGCGGCGTCTATGAGCGCGAGTTCACGGTGGAGATCACGAGCGCGGACCGCGTACCCGCGGCGCGCGAAACTTCGAGCCCGCTGGGGCGGCATCTGGACGGCTGCCGCGTCGGCTTCGATCTCGGCGCGAGCGACCGGAAGGCGTCGGCGGTGATCGACGGCGAGCCGGTCTTCAGCGAGGAGGTGCCGTGGGATCCGCGCCCGCAGTCCGACCCGCAGTATCACTACGACGGCATCATGGACTCGATCCGGCGCGCGGCGGCGCACCTGCCGCGGCTGGACGCGGTGGGCGGCTCGGCTGCGGGCGTGTACATCAACAACCGCGTGCGCGTGGCGTCGCTGTTCCGCGGCGTGCCGAAGGACGTGTTCGACGCGAAGGTGGCTGACATGTTCCTGCGCATCCGCGACGAGCTGGGCGTGCCGCTGGAGGTGGTGAACGACGGCGAGGTGACGGCGCTGGCGGGGTCGATGTCGCTGAACGACAATCCGGTGCTGGGCATCGCGATGGGTTCGAGCCTGGCAGCCGGTTACGCCGACACGCACGGCAACATCACGGGCTGGCTGAACGAGCTGGCGTTTGCGCCGGTCGATTACCGCGAAGACGCGCCGGTGGACGAGTGGAGCGGCGACGCGGGCTGCGGCGTGCAGTATTTCTCGCAGGTGGGCGCCAACCGGATCGCCACGCAGGCGGGGGTTCAGTTCGATGCCGCCCTGCCGCTGCCCGAGCGGCTGGTGGAGCTGCAGAAGCGCATGAAAGAGGGCGACCCGCTGGTGCGCAAGGTGTACGAGACCATCGGGACGGAGCTCGGCTACGCGGTGGCGCACTACGCCGATTTTTACGAGCTGAAACACATTCTCGTGCTGGGGCGCGTGACGACCGGCGCGGGAGGCGACATCA
>FWPV01009814.1_pt1 | contig 16014 bp, 9 predicted proteins | sample 2228371 | NCBI WGS metagenome assembly FWPV01 (sample SAMEA103939776, study PRJEB20133) | metagenome | reverse complement strand
CGTTCCGCACCCAAGGCCAAAGGTCCGGACCCGAACCGATCCCTGGAAGCGGAGGAGCCGGCGGCGGCCCCGGTCGCGCAACCCCAGGCTCCGCCGCAACCGCAAGCGGCGCCCTATCCGGCCGATTTCTCGGAATGGACGGCGGAGCATTTCGAAAGGGCCTGGAACGAACGATCGGAACGATTGCATGCGGCCATTGCGTCCCTGGGCACGCTGCATGTGGGCGATCCTAAGGCGGCGGAGAAACTTGCCCGACTGACGGACCTTTGGTTTCAATCGGCCCAGGGTGCATCGGCCGGCAAGACCGGCGCGGAGGACGCCTTGTATCTCCGCGGGATCATCACGGCCTTGCTGAGGAATCGCACGGCGGCAGCGGAGCGGACGATTTTGCGATCCTGGCACGAGGCCGTGGATCGCCGGGACGCCGAGGCCGCGAAGATCATCTTGGAGGCGATCTTCGGCGAAAGCGACGCGGTGAGCGGCAACGTTTTTACGGCCGTGGCGGACGACCTGGCGCGACTGTCCGCGGGGTCGGATTCTCAGTGGGTCAGCGAAGCCGTGGGCGGAGCCTTGACCTTGGCGGCGGCCCCTATACGGCAAGCGGTTTGGCAGCGGCTGTCCGCTCTCCCGGATTCGCCCCTCCGCCGGACCGTGTCGGCGGTGTTGACCCGGGCTGAAGAGGCCAACGTGCAACTGTTGTTGGACGTGATTGCCGCGCTTCCGCCGGAGTCGCAGGAAGAGGAGTGGCGGAGGGCCGTGGAGTGGAGCCATGCTCAGTGGCGATCGCTCCTGGAAGGCCGGCGCCGCGATGCGCCCTATCAACTCGTGTCGGTCGGGACCGGCTCCTTGCCGGTCCTGTGGAGCGATGAAGTCGCGGAAAAGGCCTGTCGAGCCTTGGATCGGGCGGTTTTCTTGCGGGATTCGGCGGGGGCGGTGGGGTTCGCCGCGTCGCTCCCCTTGCCGGAGACGCGGGCGGCCGTCCGCCGACTCTTGCGGAGTCGCTGGAGCGAGGGACCCGGCGGTCTGTTCTCCTCGCTGGAATACTCGGATCCGGGCCTGATTGCGGTATTGAAGGATTTGCTGCGGGAGCATCAGGACTCGGCCGTGGTTCGCTACGGTCCGCGACCGCCGGCTTTCGATGCGCGTGTTGACGGCGCGGCGCCGGTACGACGCCCGCGCGAAATGCCCGTGGCACCCGCCGTCGCCGCGCAGGGGAAAGTCCGCTGGGAGTACCAGGCTTGGCTGGACGAGACGTACGCCGTCATCGACCGTTGGATGCAGCGCCTGGCCGCGGGAACGGTCTTGGATCGCCGGCGACCCTGGGACGCCGAGGCGCTGCTGGATTTCGCGGTGCATTCGGAAGATTGCCCGGGTTGCGCGGTGAGCCTCGATCTAGCTCCCGCACTATCTCCCGCCCGGGCGAGCAAGGCCGATTCGCCGGAGGTTCCGTTGGCGGAAATCAGCTATGTGCGTCTGGCGGATCATGCCCGTCCCGCGACCGTGGTGTCGCATTATCGCAAGGTGCTGCCGCCGGCGCGGGAACGCCCCCTACCCAACGGATTGTGGCTGGAATACGTGGCGACGGACGGGAACGGGCTGTGGACCTCCGTGGATGTCCGAATCACGGCGGCGGACCCGACACGGCCGGCACAAGGGGCGCAAGACCTATTCGTGGAGATTTTGCGGATCAAAGCCGCCGTGGCGTTGCCGGAAAAAGAAGCCGCCGCAGCGCAAGCGGACCCTGGTGCTTGATCGCGATAGGATGGAGGACGACGTTCGATGTTGATACTTCGTCGATACACGATCGTAGTGGGGGTTATTGCGGTTGCAGCCGTCGTCGGTGTTGTGATCGGATGGGCAGGTTCCCGGGTCGGGGGACGGAATGCCGAGGCCCCCCCCCAAATGCTCAGCGCGGACCGGCATGGTCCTGAGGCCGACGCCGAAGCCGGGCGCGCGCCCGCGGAGTCATCGCGGGAGGCTCCCAAGGCGGTGGTGCTCGAGCCGGAACACAACTTCGGATCGGTGGATTTGAACACGGAAGTGGTCCACCGCTTCAAGATACGCAACGAGGGAACGGCCCCGCTGGAGCTGCAACTCGGCGAGTCCACGTGTCGGTGTACGACGGGCGACGTGCCCGCGGACCCCATTCCACCGGGCGGAGAGGCCGAGGTGACGGTACGATTCTTGGAGGAAAGGCATTACGGGCCGTTCCAGCAGTATGCCGAAGTATTGACCAACGACCCGGAAAACCGACGCGTGACGCTGACGATTCGCGGCATCGTCAAGAGTCGACTGGCGGTCGATCCGGAAAGGCTGGATTTTTCGGGCATGGCCCGCGGAGTCCCGGCGACGCGCAGCATGACGGTCTATTCGCAAATGTGGCCGCAGTTCTGGTTGGAAGTGGAAGGCGTGACGCCCGACGGCGTGAATTGCCGCGTGACTCCGGTTTCGGCGGAGGGCTTGCGGCACCTGGACGCCCTGAGCGGGTACCGTTTGGACGTGGACGTGCCGGCCGACTTGACGAATGCCAAGCTGGAGGGTGAGGTCCGGCTGCGGGCGGTGACGACGGAGGAATCGGAGCCGCAAACCGTGGTGGTCCCCTTTTCCGGGGCGCCGCCGACGACGATCGAGATCGACAGCCCCTTTCTCGGCGGGGGGCGACTGCTGGATTTCGGCCGAATACCCCAAGGCAAGCGCGTGGAGGCGGTGCTGACGGTGCGGACGCGCGACCTGCCGGGTCCCTTGGCCTTGCAGGAGGCAGTTTGCGATCCTCCGCATCTCCGCGTCAATTTGCAACCGGATCCGGCGGTGACGGGAAACTACCGCCTGAGCATCGAAGTTCCCGCCGATGCGCCGCGTTTCGTGCGTCTGCGGGGTCAGTCGGGCAGAGTCAAGGTCACCTTCAACGATCCCGCCCAAACCTCGTTCGAGTTTATCATTTGGGCGGCCGTCGTCGATCCCGAGATCAGTCTCCCGCGATGAACGATCCACGCATGAAATCCCCGGATACTCCGGCACTTCCGTCCGGCGGTGCGGCGGCGGAACAACAAGAGATCATTCAAAGACTCTTCGCCACTTGGCGAGAGTTGCGCAACTTGGGATTGCCGTTCGACCAGGCAGCCCTGTTGCACGAGGCCAAGTTATTGAACCTGCCCCGCACAACCGGCGCCTTGGCGGATTACCTGGAAACCATCCTCGATATCGTTCCGGAAGGGGCGCCCGAGCGCGAGTGGCGGCTGTTCCACGCCGCTCTGGCCAAGTTGGCGGCGGACTTTAAGACTCATCCTGAAGGACCCGCCAAGGGGACGGCTCATAACGGGAAACCTGGGGCTCCCGCCGCGGAAGATGCGCTCGCCCGCGACGTGATCTGCCGGGAATGCGGCACGAGCAATCCGGCCAGGCGGAATTTCTGCGGCCAGTGCGGGGCGGGGTTGTGGTGCGTCTGTCCGGGCTGCCAATCGCGCGTGCCCAGCGACGAGACATTCTGCGGCGTGTGCGGCTACCTCATCGGCGAGGAACTGACCAAGCTCATGTCCAAGGTGCGGCAGCTGATCGCCAGGGCCGAGGAATTGGCTGCCCAAGGAAAACCTGCGGACGCAGCCGCCTGTTTGGAACAAATCCCAAGGGGAAAACGGGCATGGTACGAGCATGCACAGATTCTCCGCAAGGTCGATCAACTGCATTCCGAGCTGGCCCCTCTCTTAGCTCGACGCCAAGCGGAAATCGCGTCGGTGATGTCGCAAGCGGCGGAGAAGGCGCGGGCGGGAGACTACGAGCAAGCCGTCCGCATCCTGGCGGCACTGCCTCGCGACAGGCAAATCCCGGAGGTGCTCTCCGCGCTGGATCAGTATCGGCGCCATCTCGAGGCGATCTCGCGGTTGGAGTCGGAGCTGGCACTCTGCATTCAAAAGAAGGACTTGCAACGGACGCTGAACGCGGCGCGGCAGTTGCTTTCCTTGAAGCCTCAGCATCCCACCGCCCGGGATGTGGTGCGGAAGCTCCAGCCGGTGGTCAAGAAGCTGGTGGAACGGCACGGCCAACACAACCGGTTCAGCGAGGCCCTGCAAGTGTTGGAAACATTGCCGGAATCGTGCTGGGAGCCTGAATTGACGGCGTGGAAGGGACGTATCGCCGCGGTCGATGCCTTGATGCGGCTGGTTCGAGCGGCCCATTATACGTATCCGTACTTGGAGGTCGCGCTGCGGCACTTGAACGGGCTGTTGTCGCCGGGGCAAACGCCGATTCCTTTCGAAGAGGAGAGGGCCGCGTTGCACGCCCCCCTTCCATCGCCGAAGGCCTGGACGCGTCCGCTGCGCGAGCCTTCGCGCTCAGCACTGGGGCCGCGGGTGGAATGGATCACGCAATTCCGCCGCATCGTCCCCGCGGATTCGGCGGATCGCGAACTCCTGCGGCGGCATCCCGGCGCATTCCTTTCGGCGGTGGGAGCCGCGTTGCAGGGGCTGGGCGCCGGACCGCTCTCCCTGAACTTGATTCCCGCCGAATCGACGGGACTGATCGGGCGGCTGTTTCGCCGGCTTCGCCCGAAGGCCCGTTCGGCTTGGGGAGTATCGTTCGGAGGGACGGCCTTGCGCGCCGTTCGCCTCGAAAAGGAAACGGCGAGCGATGCCGTCGCCCTGACCCACCTGGACCTGATCGAGCACGAAAAGCCCCTCTCCCACACGGCTAACCGCGGTCAGGTTCTGGAGATCCTCAAGGACGGCATCCAGCGGTTGCTCTCGCGTCAGGAGGTCCCGGCGGACGAGCTGATCTTGGCGTTTCCCCCCAATCTTACCGTGACTACCGCCACGCTCCTCCCACGTTTCGAGCCGGGTCAATTGGAGACCGTGCTCACCTTCGAGGCCAAGCGAATGTTGCCCGACAAGGGTGAAAACATGACCTGGCAATTCGCAACCTGGAGGGAGGCCGTGGGGGCGTCCGTCGACGGATCCCAGACTTGCGTCGTCCTGTGCGCCATGAATCGCCTCTTTCTCAACGAGGCCCTGGATCGGCTTCGCGGAATCGATATCCTCCCCGACGCAGTCACTGCGGAATCCGTCGCTCTCCTGAATTGGCTCTTGGCGGATTACATCCGGGAAATCGCGCCCGACGCCGGTACGTCATCCGCGGAAAGCGACGGCGCCCGCTTGCGGCGCTACGATTTGCCGCTGCTCTTGGTGGATTTGGGAAGCAGCGCGTCGCAAGTGTATTATGTGGCACCGCACCTTTGCCGAACCCTGGGGCTGGGTATCGCGGGCGAGGCGTGGATCCGAGCCATCGCCAAAGAGCTGAAAATCACGTACTCCTCTGCGGATCGCTATGCCCGTGACTGGCAGCAGATTGAGGATTTCAGCCGGTTGTTGCCGCATCTCGAGCAGTTCCGACGGCAGGCTTGCGATGACATGGCTCGGGTTCTGGAACGCTTGCAACGGGACGAATTGGAAACGCCTCACACAATCCTCGTCACCGGCGGTGCGGCCTGCATACCGGGGCTTTTGGATGCCATGATCCTGGGTCCCGGGCTGTGAACCGCTCTCCTGCGCGGCCACCTTCTCCATCGTCGCCCCTTTGAGAGCAATTTCCGGAGATTCATTTTCTATCCGTCACCATGGGGGGTGCCATGTGATCAAGGCTGTAGGTCGAGCAAGAGTGGGTTGGAGGCGGTCGCGCTTGTCCTATTCACGCGGCCCGGCCGTCCCTCACGGGTCGTGCGCAAAGTTCGATCGCTCGATGCCGTCGGTCATGTCCGCAACACTCGCGGATGACATGTCACAATCAGGGACGATCTTGATGGCGGTCATCGTTCCGTGTTCAAGACCACCAAGGGCGGGATCAGTTCCGGTTGCCACAGAGAGTCATGCCGCGGCGTGGGTATTCGCCTGGTGTCGAAACCGGCCGCGGCAATGTCCGCTACGCTTTGCGATTCCTCCCTCGCCGTGAGCGACACCCGCTCTGCCGGTGCCCTTTTTCCGTATACTCGCCGGCACAACTCCCGACGGTCGCGCCTTTGCGTTAGGATGGGTCGCACGTTGCCAGGGGATTTCGGATGGGCGGCGCAGACCGCCCGAACCCGACTGAGCCGTGGTTGCGTAATCATCATGGAGTGCGTCATAATAGGAATCCGCTCCGCCGGGGTATGGCTTGGCGGTGAGCTGGGGAGTATTTTGATTTTTCGTTCCAACCTCGGTATCCGACATGCAGAGTGCACCGGGCCCGTTGGCCGAGCTGCTGAAGCAAGACCCGCGCTACAAGCTGGACGCCTACATCTTCGTCTTTCGGGCCATCGATTATGCGCGGCAATTGGGGCTGGGTAAGGCCGCGCCGAGCGAACCGCTCTCCGAAGAGGATGAAGGGGAAGAAGAGGAGCCGCAGCGGCACGTGACGGGTCAGGAATTGTGCGTGGCCGCGCGGGACTACGCTTTCGAGCAATACGGTTATCTGGCCCAGGCCGTCCTCAATAGTTGGGGAATCCGTTCCACCAGCGACATCGGCGAAATCGTCTACAATCTGATTCGAATCGGGATGATGCGAAAGACGCGCGAAGATCGCCGCGAGGATTTCGACGATGTCTACGATTTCGACGAGGCCTTCGGGCGAGGCTTCCGTATCTCGGTATCGGGAACGAAGGACGGCGAGGAGTGAATCATGGGCAGGGGCACGCATCCGCTCGCCGTCGCTTCGCAGTCGGCGGGCACGCCGCGCGAGGAGGGCGGCGGGCGTCGGCCCGGCGCGACTCCACGCATTCTTCTTGCACTGGCATTTCTTCTGTGGGTCGCATGGATGGCGTTCCTCGTCTCGCTGGCCATCTGGACGTAACCATCAAATGAGCGCCCTGGGGTCGCATGGGCACGCCGCTGCGAGGCGGGGTTGACAGCGAAGCGGCTTCCGTCCAGACTATCCTTATAATTGCGTATCTGTGCAAATATGCATTAACAGAGACAGGAAAGCCGTGAGTGCGGAAAGACTCGCCGACACGCTCAGAGTTTTGGGGGATACGACCCGCCTGCGGTTGGCCGTTCTGTTGGCGGCTCGCGGCGAAGTCTGCGTTTGCCATCTGGCGGAAGCGCTCGGGGAGCCGGACTTCAAAATCTCGCGTCACCTGGGGGTGATGCGGGCGAGCGGTTTGGTGGAAGTTCGGCGCCGAGGCGTTTGGACGCACTATCGCCTCGCGGACTTGAGCACGCCTTGCGGGCGCGCGATCGTGCACCTGCTGCAAACCTGTCTGGAAGAGGTTCCGGCCATGCGGAAGGACTTGCAACGCTGCGATGCGGTCGCTACGGCCATTGCGCTGTACGGCCCCGGATCCGGCGCCGCCCTGGCGACGGTCGTCGGCGTGCTCGTAGAAGTGCCCGTGATGCTGTCCGTCTGCGCGGCCTGCAACCGGACTCGAAGATGGTTTCCCGCACACGCCGCCTAACTCTCGAAGGCGGACCGCTGATTCCGCGCGAAGTGAACAGCGATGCCGCCGCGGGCCGCGCTTGCGGCAGCTCAACACGGTAGTAGCATGAACCGTCCGAACGTCAGGGAATCGGATCGAGGATCGCGGCCGTCCATTGCGGTTGCAGGCTTTCCAGCCGCATGTCGGCCCAAGCGGCCCAATCACCGATCGAGTTGTCGGCGGGCCCGACATCGGCGATGAGTTTGATGCGAACGCTCTTGCCGGTCCACGGGGACAAGTCGGCTTCCAGCGGTTCCCAAGCGTGACGCCCCCATTGCCGTCCGGCGACGACGGTCTCCGCGCCGTCGTCTTCCACGACGGCGACGCGGAACAGAATTCCGTCGCCGGGGTCGCTGCCGTCACCTTTTCCGATCAGACAGCGAAAGGCGGCCGGCTGAGATGGCAACCGAATGGAGTCGAAAATCACGAATGCGTAACCCACCCCGTGTTGGTACGGCGGGTGCATGAACAGCGACGGGCGTTCAACTCCGCCGCAACTTGTCGCCGTCAGGTGCGCATGGGCGCCGCTGCCGCTTTGAAAGAGGCGCTCGTCGCCACCCCGCAGGCATTCGCCGGCCGTGAATCTCCGAAAATCGGCGGGGAGGCGAACCAGCCCGCGTTCCACTTTGCACCGCCAAGTCTTCTCGAATTGCAAATCGCCCACGGTCACCCTCAGCGGGATGTCGCGGACCTCATCATGATCGAGTTTCCACGCCTGCGGCTCGCGATAGTGCCACGGCTTCCCTGCTTCCAGGGGCGGTCCGACTTGCCGGCCGTTCAATTCTACCACACCGGGACCGAACTCGGCGGGGAATCGCGGCGACAGTCGCAGTTCGCAGCGGTCGTCGAACGCGAGTTGTGCATCCACCAGCGGGACGACGTCGAAGTCGATCCAGGCGTCCTCGAAGGACTGCCAGAGATGCGAATCGGCGGCTGCGTCCGCAGGGACTTGCCACCTGTGCGTCTCCGTCCCCTGCACGAGGACCGTCTCGCCGGGCACGACCTGAATGCGGGGACTAGCGAGGCAGTGGGGCTTCTCTTCCCGAGGGGAGACGACGTAGCTGAAGGCCTTGGGAACGGGCGAGATGTAGACGAGCCCGCGACTGGAACGGATCTCGGCAGCGCCGATCGCCGCCCCCTCCTCGTCCAAGGCGGTCACGTCGGCCGAGCGGCCGTCGAGATCGATCGCGAACTCGCGGCACGCGCCCAGCGGGATGACTTCGAACCGCCCGTGTTCTCGCTTATGGGCGATCAACTGGCCGTCGCAGGCGGCCTTGGGAAATCGCGTGAAGCGGCCCCGACCGTCAGCGTAGATATAAGCGGGCGAGTCCACGTAATCGGCGCGGCGGCCGCCCACCAGGGCGCTATACGCCAGCAGCTCGCCGTCGTCGCTCCGCACTAGCCAGCCGTTCGGCGGCAAGACCATGCCGTCGACCGCCCACTTCTCTTCGGGATGCCCGTTGACGGTAACCGTCAGGCCGTTCGAATAGACAGTGCGGATTTGCGACCGCGTGAAGGCTCCTGTGGCCAGCGCGGCGGAGCTATCCAGCAGCTCGCCGTTTTCGTCCGCGTAGCGGATTTCCTTTGCCACGGCCTGAGCGTACGCAGCATGCACTTGTTGCAGATTGAAGTAACTGCGGGCTGCGGTCGGCATCCCGCCGTGCAGGACCAAGAATCCCGTGTGGCCGAATGCCAGCGTCGCGGCGAGGAATCGGTCCAGACGGGCCTCGCGGTCCTCCGGGGACTTGCCCAAGCCGACGTTACCGAAAAACATCTCGGGGTTGCCCATCCCGAAATTGCAACCAAGGGGATGCAGCTTGCGGAGGTCGAAGTCCGTCAGCCACGGCCGCTCGCTGAGATGGGCCGCTTGGTCTTGTCCGTAATTGCCGTCGGTCAGGCCGCAATAGTACCAGTGATTATTGCCTTCGCTGTAAACCGGGCCGTTCCACGTTCGTTTTTGGTGCAGCATGATTTCGCCGTAGGCATAGAACGTGGCGGCAAAGGTGCCGGCGCCGGGCACGCGGGCATCAAAGTCCACGTAGCTCCACGGCCGGACCGCCGTGTGGACGTCGCAATACGCCGTGTCGAGTTGAAACTTCTCCTGGATCATGGGGGCCAAGCGGGCCTCGAATTCCACGGCCCGCGACGGTTTGGGATTGTAGCAGCGAGGCCAGGCGGTTTGCCAATTGCCGTCGGGCAGCCGCGTCACCATGTCCTCGTGCCAAAACTCGTTGACCGGCGCGAAATCGGTATAGTTGTTGTAGATGCCGTAGCGAAAACCGAGGGCGCGGACCTTGCGGGCGTATTCCGCTTGCCCCTCATCGCCGCCTTTGCCCGGTGCGGCCCGGGTACGAAACGTGAAACTCTCGCCGCCGTCCCTCCAACCCGTCTCATGATCCGTGATGACGACCTTGGTCATGCCGTAGCGGGCGAGCTGTTTCCACATGGCATAGTCTTTGGCACGATCCGAGGCCCCGTGCGCGATCCACAACCGTTCCCCGGCCACGTGCATCCACGGCGATCGCGGGTTGGGGATATTCGGCAGGATCTCTTCGAATCGGGAAGAGACCGTCAGAAACAGCCGCTCGAAGCAATCGTTGCGGATGCCGTCCGTCTTGGGGAGATAGCGGGAGCCGCCGTTGTACACCACGCCCTCTCGGCTGACACCGTTGGCCGCCCATAGGGCCGAGGCGTTCGAACGATAATGATCCATGATTCCGAAAAGAAAGACGGGTTGATCCCGGGTGCCTGCCACGACGACGGCGGGACGTTGCTCGTCGCAGGTGAGATACGGCAGCGTCACAAGCCGCGGTTGCGGCAACCCCTCGGCGCGACCGAAACGGAATTGCTCCACGTGGCCGCCGCGGCAGGCGACATCCACCACCAGCGACTTTTGCCACAGCCGAAAAGCGTACTCCACCACGGCCGCGTGTTCGCCGCAGGGCATCCGCCATCGGGTCGTGACTGTGTCGCCGTTTCTTTCACAAGAGAGCAGTGCGGCGGGAGCGGGCCGGTCCGTCGCTTCCGAGACCGCAGGCGGGGCGTGGCCGCCCTTTTCGTCACGTGAGAACACGACGCCGCCGTCTGCCATGGGCCGAAACTCGAAGCGCGGGCCCGGCGACTCCGCGGCCTCGGCTCGTTTCGGTTGCCAGGTCGCCGAGATGTCGGACAGCGTTCCCGTTCGGGGAAGGTAGCGATACTCGAGACGTCCGTCCGAGCCTTGATACACGAACAGAAACGCGTCTCCCTCTTGCTTCAGATCGACCGTGAAATCGGAGGTCAAATTGTCCGGCAACAGCGTCTCTTCGCGAGTGGGAAACGGCAGCGTGCCCGGTCCGGTGTTCGTCCCGACGGGTTGATCGGCCGGTAGGGTAAGGTTCCGGCGAGGCCGCGGCTCGAAGCTGAGCGGCGGCAATTCCTCGCGATAGACGGACAGGTTGTCGAAGTGCAATTCGCGATCCTCGCTGTTCCGACCGCGCGTGACCTCGATCGCCGTCAACCCGGCGCCGCTCTTGAGTTCGGCCGATTGATCCGGGGAAAGCTTGCGGTGCATCAACCACCATTCCCGCCAATGGACGGTTCCCAACGAGACGCGGAGTTCCCGGCCGGCACTGGTGCGAAAAAGGATCGCGATCTCGACGGGCGGCGTGTCGGGGTCGGGCACCCAGGCCCAATTGTTGCCGTAGACCCAGAAGTTGATGCAGTCGAAGTCGTCGGGCAGCGGGATCGGTTGAGGAGGACGGATCGTGACCCGCGGCTGCGGCCCGGCGCCGCGGTAGGTCAACGTTCCTACAAAACGACCCCAGAGCTGCTGCCGCCTCGTGCGAGCGAACGATGCCTCGGCGTCGCTGCATTGCACGCTCCATCCGTCGAGGTCTTCGAAGTCGATCAAGGCCGGGTGATCGTCCTCCATCCGCCCCGCCCAATCCATTTCGTAGGGCCGCACGCCGACCGACTCTTCCGCGCAGGCGGCGACGCTCATCAGCAGGCACAACGCTATCGCAAAGACCGGCCAGGTTCGCATGAAGGCACCTCTCGGGTTGACGCTGACGGCGGGCAACAAGGTAGGGCAGAAGGGCAATCCTGGAACGGGATCATAAGGCCCGAAAGGCCCGGCTGCAAGCATGACGCAATATCGCCGCCCAAGGCGGCGACGAGCGATCGTATCGGCTGGGACCGACAAACCTTGCGGCACGGATCGGCCGGTCGGAATTCAACGGAATTCAATCGCTTGAGAACCGCAACAAGAGAATTTACAATTTCCCCTACCTGAACCGCATGAGGCGCCGAACGACTGCGGACGACCGCGCGCTTGGCCGCGGGATGCAAGCATGATGCGGCGAGGGGGGTGCTGAGCCGACCCGCCTTGGCGACGAGCGCCGCGGGTGTCATGTGCTGTTGGGATTCCCCGCGATCGTTGTTTTCCTCCCGCCCTTTTTCCCGGACCGACCGACCATGCCTACACCGAAGCCGATTCTTCCCCAAGTGGACGCATCTTCCTCCTCGGTTTCAAAAGGTTGCTGCGACTCCAAGTCCGCCGGTTGCGGCGGGATCGTCACGCGACGGGGATTTCTGGAGCGCGGACTGCAAGCCGGTGCGGCTGCGGCAATCCTCTCCGGAACGCCGCGCTGGGCCGTCGCCGGGCCGTTTGAGCCGAGCGACACCGCCGACCATTGCGTGCCCGCCGACAAGAAGCTGCAACCGGAGTGGATCGCTCGGCTATTCGAACGCGGCGAGCGGACGTGGTACTCCGGCGGAGATTTGGATAAGATCGCCATGCCGGTGGGCGGGATTTGCGCAGGCCAGCTCTATCTCTCCGGGGACGGGCGGCTGACGCACTGGGATATTTTCAATAAGACGGCATTCAGCGGCTACGGCGCGGATAATTATCAGAAGAATCCCGCCCCGAATTATCCCGTTGTGCAAGGTTTTGCGCTGGCCGTGCGTCAAGGCGACAAGACCTGGCGGCGACCGCTGGATCGCACCGGATTTCCCGACGTCCGCTTCAACGGCGAGTACCCGGCGGCGTGGGTGGAGTATCCGGCCCCATCTCTGCCCGTCCATGTGACGTTGCAGGCCTTTTCGCCCTTTATTCCGCTGAATGAAGAAGATTCCGCACTCCCCGCCACGCTGCTGACCTACTCGGTCAAGAACGTGTCGGACGGTGCGGTCGAAGTGACGCTGGGCGGGTGGTTGGAGAACGCCGTCGCCTGCCATTCCGCCGCATGGTTCTTCGGCAAGCGCAAGGCCGAGTGCCGGCGCGACGGCACCGGCGGACGAATCCGCTTCACGGTGGAATCTTCTCCGCCGCCCGCCGGACTCCGAGAGCCGCGGGTCTTGGCCGACTTCGAGGGACCCGACTACGGTGAGTGGAAGGTGGAGGGCGAAGCCTTCGGTTCGGCGCCGGCGAAGGGCACGCTGCCGAACCAGCAGGAAGTCGGCGGATTCGCGGGGAAGGGGTTGGTGAATTCCTTCTTCGGCGGAGATCAGACGCAGGGTAGGCTCGTTTCGCCCCCGTTCGTGGTGGATCGTCGCTTCATGAGCTTCCTCATCGGCGGGGGGGGCCACGCGGACAAAACGTGCATCAATCTTCTGGTGGACGGCCGAGTCGTTCGCACGGCGGTGGGGCGTAATCAAGAGAAGTTGGAATGGCAGAACTGGGACGTTCGTGAGTTCGAAGGCAAGACCGCCCAAATCGAGATCGTGGACCGGGAGTCGGGCGGGTGGGGGCATATCAACATCGATCAGATCGAATTGCGCGACGACCCGCGCTCCGCACCGGGCGGGCCGCTGGAAACGCAACCCGACTTCGGCGGCATGATGCTGGCCGCCATGCGGGCCGTCGTGGAAGGGCGGCCGGCCGAGGTCGAGGTTCTAGGCTCGATGTGGTCGGGCCGGGCGGAGCCGCTCCCCAGTTTGTTCGAAGCCGATGCCTTGCCCCAGGAAGCCGCCGCGCTGTCCGGCGAAGAACCGCTGAGCGAAAAGCAGTTCGGCGGCTTGGCCTATCGGCTCGAGCTTCGACCGGGCGAAACGGCTCGGCTGACCTTCGCCGTCGCGTGGCATTTTCCGCATCGTCCGGAACACGGGAATTACTACGCCGTGCGATTCCCCGACGTGGACGCCGTGTGCGATTATCTTCAAGCCCACCTGGGGCGGTTGCAAGAGCAGACGTTGAAGTGGCACGAGATTTGGTACGAAACCAGCACCCTGCCGCGGTGGTTGATGGACCGTTTGCTGTCCACAGCCTCTACCTTGGCCACCGGGACGTGCCAATGGTGGGCCAACGGACGTTTTTGGGCCTGGGAGGGAGTGGGATGCTGTCACGGTACGTGCGCCCACGTTTGGAATTACGAGCACAGCATGGCCCGCTTGTTCCCGCGTTTGGAACGATCGGTTCGCGAAATGCAGGATTTCAACCCCGAGGCGGGGTTCGATGAAAAGACCGGTGCCGTGAGATTTCGCGGCGAAGGATGGGCGATGTGGGCGGGCGACTCGCAGGGCGGCACGGTGCTGAAGGCTTACCGTGAACATCAATGCTCCAAGGACGACGCGTTCCTACGGAACAATTGGCCGCGGATCAAGAAGGCCTTGGAGTTCCTCTTCGAGCAAGACGGCAATGACGACGGCCTGATCGAAGGCGAGCAGCACAACACGTACGACATCAACTTTTTCGGCCCGAATACGATGATCGGGTCGCTCTATTTGGCGGCGTGCCGCGCGGCCGAGGAGATGGCCGTGGAGCTGGGAGACCAAGCCTTTGCCGAAAAGTGCCGCCGCGTTTACGAAGCGGGGCGCGAGGCCGCCATGCGGGAGCTGTTCAACGGTGAATACTTTATTCAGAAAGTGGATCTGGAGAAGCATCCCAAGCATCAGTATGCCGACGGCTGCCTGTCCGACCAACTGTTTGGACAAGGCTGGGCGCACCAGGTCGGTTTGGGCCACATCTATCCGCCGCAAGCGGTAGGGTCCGCCTTGAAGGCCATTTGGACGTACAACTGGGCGCCGGATGTGGGACCGCAAAACCAGGCCCACCCCCCGCAACGATGGTTCGCCCGGCCCGGACAAGCCGGCCTCTTCACATGCACCTGGCCTAAATCGAAGCATTTGGGTCCGGACAGCGTCCTCTATCGCGACGAAATCTGGACGGGGATTGAGTACCAAGTTGCGGGCAACATGATCTGGGACGGTATGGTGACCGAAGCCCTGGCCATTTGCCGGGGAATTCATGAGCGATACCATCCCTCGAGCCACAACCCGTGGAATGAGGTCGAATGCGGCGACCACTATGCCCGGGGCATGGCGTCGCACGGTGTATTCCTGGCGCTCTGCGGTTTCGAGTATCATGGGCCGAGGTCCCACCTGGGCTTTGCACCCAAGTTGAATCCGGAGCGCTTTCGTGCCCCGTTCACCGCGGCTGAAGGCTGGGGAACGATCGAGCAGCGCCGCGAGAATGGGCGTCAAGTCAATGCCATAACGGTTTTGTGGGGAAATGTTCGCCTGAAATCGTTGGCGTTGGAATCCCCGACGGAAGCCCCGGTGATGGCGACCGTACGAAAACGGGCCGGAGAAACGGTCATCGAGTTGCCCGGTGTCGTCGAGCGTTGCGGCAATCGCGTTACGATTAGCCTGGGACGCGAGGCGACGCTCGAGGCGGGAGAGACGTTGGAGGTAACGCTCGCCTAGTCGCCGAGTTGGTCGGTGACGAACGCGGCGCGCCGGCCGGGGAACATTCCCGGTTGATCGCCGGTGCCCGGCGCCTGGCGGAAGAGGGGGCGGCGGGGCGGCAGACGGGATCCGTCGTCCAAGAGGGTTGGCTGAGAGATCGACACTCATGAGGAGGTAACGATGAGAGTAACTGCGGCTTTGGGAGTTCTAGCGTTGTTATCGGCGGTCGGGCCGGTTTGGGCGCAATCCGCGTCGTACACCTACAGCGACCTCGTCATGCAGATGGTCGACCCGCGAGCACCTGCGGTCTTGCCTGCCGACGGTGAAGCCTGCAAGCAGTGGTCGAGCTGGGACCGCGCCAGTCGGTATGACGAAGCGACGGGAAAATACGTGAATTGGGATGCCAACGGCGACGGCGGCGGGATCATCCGCGAGGAGAACGGCCTGCAAGTGATGGCCGAAATGGAAGGGCCGGGCTGCATCTGGCGGATCTGGTCCGCCTTGCCCCAAGACGGCCGCGTCAAAATCTACTTGGACGGGAGCGACGAGCCGGTCGTGGACCTGCCGTTCAAACAGTACTTTTCGGGCGACACGGCTCCCTTCCATTTCCCGGAGCTTTCGTATGCCTTGGAAAAATTCGGGTGCCGGGGACAGAACCTCTATCTTCCGATCCCATATCAAAAGTCCTGCAAAATCGTGGCCGAGAAAGGCTGGGGGGCGTATTACCAGTTTGTGTATCGTACCTATCCCAAGGGCACCACGGTGCCGACCTTCAGCGCCGATCTTGTCGCGCAACACGCTCAATTGCTGGGCAAGGTGCACAAGTTCTTCGAGGAAAAGATGGGCTTCCAGGTCAGCGATCCCGCCTGCCTGCCGGCCGCGCGCCGCGAGCAGTACGTGCGCAGCGGCCGCAA
>FWPV01009813.1_pt1 | contig 16015 bp, 8 predicted proteins | sample 2228371 | NCBI WGS metagenome assembly FWPV01 (sample SAMEA103939776, study PRJEB20133) | metagenome | reverse complement strand
AGCTGTTGGTTAATGATGAAATAAAACTCAATGTGCCGGTTAATATTTCTATTACGCCATTATTTGTAAAGGGAGATAGAATAGTAAGAGTACCAGTTTGAGTAGTTCTTATAAAATTACCATTATTTATTATTGTTCCATCAGCATTACCAAAATTATTATTGTTCTGAATCTCAACAGTGCCATTATTAATCAACTGACCTCCGGATGTAATACTTATAGTTCCAGCTCCTACTACTGTTAATACACCATCAATAACAAAAGTTCTTGTTATTGTTTTACCAAAGGAAGTTGTAAAATTTAAATTAGCTCCATTGGCAATAGTGGTTGTTCCCGTTCCACCGTGTGTCCCTGATTCAAAAATAAAATTACCATTGATTACCAAATTTCCACTGCCTCCAATTGTGCCACCTGCCTGCCTGAATGTTGTAGCATTTGAAACTACCACATCATTACCGGAAAAGTTTAATGTGCCACCTATACACTCAAAAGTACCTTCACCCGAAATTGTATTTCCGCCCAGTGTGCTTGTCCCGGAGTTGATTCTGAATACAGCTCCTGTGCTCATATTAAATGAGCCTGCACCTGTAAGGTTGTTAATTGCAAGAATTCCTGTTTGAACTGTAACACTACCATTATTCGTAAATAAGCCACTAACCATAGCTGTACCTGTTTGGAAAGATCTGATAAAGTTTCCATTGTTAACAATACTGCCACCAGCACCTCCAAAACTGTTATTGTTCTGAATCTCAACAGTGCCATTATTAATCAACTGACCTCCGGATGTGATACTTACAGGTCCGGCTCCAATTACAGTCAATGAGCCATCAACAATAAAATTGGAGAAATTCTTATTAGATGAACTAACAAATCTGGCTACCGCACCGGAGGCAATAGTAGTTGTACCTGTTCCAACAAGATTCCCGAAATTAACAATTAATGTATCGGTAATAGTGAAATTTCCCGCACCGTTTATTGTACCGGAATTCAGATAAATACTCGCGACAGTTACATTCTGATCACTTGTAATCGTACCATTGTTTATAACAACAGTGTCTGTTGCGCCGGGAACTCCGACCGGAGACCAGTTGCTTGCAATCTGCCAGTCACCGTTACCACCAGACCAGGTATATTTAATCTGAGAGAAAGTTGTAAAAGAAAAAGAAGTAATTAGCAGTAGAAGGTATGTTATTCGAATCATTTGAACCTCTTTTTTATGAATTAATCTCTTAATTATTTGAACACTTAAACGATTACACATTTGGTGGTGAGTAGAGTGAGAGATTATTTACCAACTGTGTTAAGAATGGTTAAAAGTGATTACTTGTAACCGGTAGAAAAAATTAAATTAATTATCAGGTAAAAAAGGGATCGTAAATGCTATATATGCCTGCCACAATATATAAAATTTCATAAATCTGTCAAACAAAAAAATTAAAGGGTGATTAAATCCATCTTGCTTTATGGAGAAGATGAAAATTTAATCACCCAAAATATTCTAATGATAATCAGCTTTTTATTATTTCAACAGCAACATTTTCTTTGTTTCTGCAAACGAACCTGCAGTTAGTTTGTAGAAATAAATTCCTGATGAAAGTTGCGATGCGTTGAATTCAACTTCATAAATACCTGCTGGTTTCTGTTCATTAACTAAAGTTGCTACTTCATTTCCTAAAACATCATAAACAATCAGCCTCACCCCCAACCCCCCTGCCTTGCCGGCAGGCAGGTCTCCAAAGGAGAGGGGAGTTGAAGGAATTGTATATTTAATTTTTGTAGAAGGATTAAACGGATTGGGGTAGTTCTGACTCAAATGAAATTCAACCGGAAGTTCTTTGCTGGTTTCCTCATCAATATTGGTTATCAAATCATCAATTCTTATTCTCCATAAACCTTCTCCATTTGTTCCCGCATACAAATAAGTTCCTGTTGATCTGATTCCGGTTATATTTAAAGTGGGCAGACCATTGTTCGATGGGAACCAACTGTTACCGTTATCTGATGAGAAGAAAACTCCGGCATCGTTTGTTGATGCGAAAAGTGTTAAAGTGTCTGCTGAATTTTTGATTGCAATAAAATTGACATTATTTCCCTGCAATCCGCTCGGACTCCAGCTAACGCCAAAATTAGTAGAACGATAAATTCCATTTCCTGTTGCTGCAAACCATGTCAATCCAACCTGTCTTAAAAATCTTACCCCAGCACCTAAAGCTACCTCTGAGCTTGTCCAGTTAGCGCCGTTGTTTGTTGAACGGAGAACATAACCATTTGCATTTCCAACAAAAATATTACCTGCTCCGCCAATAGCAACCGACAGAATACCACTCGGGGATGTAGAACCACTCATTATTTGTTCCCAGAAATTTCCATCATCAGTTGAGCGGTAAACTCCATCAGCAGCGGCTCTGGTTGCAATTATTTCATTAGTTCCTTTCAGAGCAAATGCTGTAATTGGTATTTCACCAACAAGACCGGAAGAAATCCACTGAATTCCATTATCTGTTGAAGTGTAAATTCCATTAGATTCTGTCCCGGCAAACCATTTATTACCCTTGACGATTGAACTAATAATTGTTGGAGCAGGAAGATTGTCCAATCCATTATTTCTTTCAATCCAACTGAAACCGCTATCAGCGGATACTAATGCTCCGGCACCACGAATACCAACAGCCCACTCAGCTCCGCCTGCAGAAAAAGTAAGATGAGAAATTTGAGATTTTACGATTCCGTCAGATGATTTACTCCATACGGTTCCATTATTTGTAGATTTAAATACTCCACTGCCGCTTCCAGCAAAAACATCTGAATTATTTAGTTCGATAGTGTTTACAAGATTAGGAAGGATTCCCTGTCTTCTTAACTCCCAGCTATTTCCATCTGATGAGTACAATACTCCTCCTTCAAGTAAAGAACCGGCAGATTGTCTGAACACAACAGCCATAAAAATTCCATTACCAGTTAACTTAACATCTTTGATAGTGTAGTAATTCATTATCATCGGGAAGAAGGAGCTCTGAGCCCAGCTTACACCGTTATCATTTGATTTATAAATTCTGTTAGTGCTGCCTTCTCCTTCGGACGCAAACAGTGTGTTGTTGAAAGAAAAAATAAATCTTATGTCTCTGGTTAAACCATTTGCCCAGGATCTGCTCCAGCTAATTCCATTATTTGTGGATTTATAAACACCGCTATCCGCTAAGCCCGCGTAAAGTGTTCCGTTGAAAGTTTCTGTACACAGCACATAATTAGGGAGAGGTAAATTTGAAGAAATATTACTCCAGCTATTACCATTATCGCCTGAATAAAATAAGCCTTGCGAAGTGGGAACATAAATTTTATCTCCCTCAGTTCGGATTCTTCGAATGAACAATGAATCAAAAACAAGCTCCCACGAATTTCCGTTGTCAGTAGATTTGTATAAGTAATAATCAAACGAACCTGTTCGTGATTGAACAAATATGGTTGCATTGGTTGAATGAATTTGATAAACACCGGTTCCGGACAATTGACTTTTATAACTCCAGCTGCTTCCATTATCAGTTGAAGAGAAAATATCTATTCTATTGTTTGAATAAATTGTTTCATCTGAGACAGCACAAAAAAGATTACCTGCTGATTTGCCAATAGCAGTAACATTCCCGCCAGAAGGACCATTTAATGATGTCCATTGAGCATAAACATCTAAGTAAGATAGTGCAATGATAATTATCATTGCGTGGATAAAATTTAATTTCATATTTACATCTCCGGATATTTAATGTATTTCTAACTCGATTATTATTTTATTAAAACTTGTCCGCCATAGTTAACGAAGCAATACCATCTTCTTAGTTTCAACAAATGAACCCGCTTGTAGGCGATAGAAATAAATTCCGCTTGCAAGGTTGCTTGCATTAAATTGGACTGAGTGTTTGCCTGCCTGTTGGTAATCTTCAACAAGAGTTCTCACTTCTTCACCAAGCAGATTGTAAATTTTAAGTGTTACATTTTCTGCCTTCGGAAGTGAATATTGAATTGTTGTAGAAGGGTTAAACGGATTAGGAAAATTTTGTGAAAGCGAAAATGAAGCTGGTACTACTGTTATCTCCTGATCACGAATGCCAACTGTCCCGCCGCCTAAATTGTATAAAACATAAAGTGAATCACTTGTTGAGGTAATAGCAATATCTGTTCTTCCATCAAGATCAAAATCAGAGGCAGCAATTGCCCACGGTTTTCCATCAGCATAAGGGTAGTAGCAGTTTTCTCGTACTGTAAAATTGCCCAGTCCGTCATTCAGGTAAACACTTATTCCATTTTCCTCAAGTCTTTCATTTATTGTTACTATATCCATATCACCATCGTTTTCATAGTCCATAACAACAAACCCTCTCGTTTGTCTTGCAACTATAACTTCATCATCAAAAACAAGATTACCCTGATTTTTTATAAGTATAAGTTCATCCCAGTCGTAACCTGTTGTAAGAATATCTTTATCTCCATCACCATCAAAATCAGCTATACTTATGCTTGATGAAGTATGGCTGTAAGAATTGAAAGAGTAATGATAATGTGTTCCAAAGGGATAATGAGTTCCCGATATGGTTGTATCATTAAAAATATATACGGGTGAAGGAATTCCCACTGTAAGTGCGACAATCTCATGATCGGGATTAGAATCAAGATTAGCCATTGCAAGATCATCCATCACAGAATAGATGGTATCAGGGTAAATACTTCCACCGGGTATTCTGAGAACATCAACAACTATCCTTCCCTGACCCGCATAATTATTATCGATGTAACCCATGAAACTACGTTGAGGCGGAAAGTTATTGTCATCTATTGTCAGAAATACCCGTTCAATATTGTTACCCAGGACATTATGAAAACCCACAGTCATTCCTTTAACATGACCAATTGTTAACAAGATACTATCTCTTGGGAAACTACCTGCTCCGTCTCCAAAAAATATTTGTAAGCGGTCAGCATAAAATCCAACTATTAAATCCAGATATCCATCTTTATCAACATCAAAAAATTTAGTTTCGGTAGGAGGCCATAATGTTTGCAGGGTTCCGGATGGGGTAAATGTTTTATCACCATTATAGTGAAATAAACGCACCTGATTGTTATCAAAATCAGGTATTGCTAAACCATCAGCAAGAAGATTATCGAACTTTCCGTGTGCAATAGAGAATGCTGTCCCGGGAAGTGCAAAGATGAACGGGTCTCCAAACATATCATAACTGCGGGTATCGTTTTCATCTGCACCCATCAATGGCTCTGCTGCAGGACGGATTTCCCCATCAAAATCTGAATTGATACCGGGTATCGGGATTCCCCTGATCTCCGGATCCTGCGACTGACAATCAGTCAGATGTAAATCATCAATAGAAACAAATTCTATATCCTTTGAAGTAGAATTTGAATCCAATCCTGTTGCGCTTTGATATTCCGCCAAGTTATTATAAGCAGTTCCATTAATTCTGAACAGCGCATTAGGCCATGTTTGCGGCTCAATATATATTGAATTATAATCTGATTGCAGATTAGCTGCCTGATATTGAGCATAAGCATTATTAAAAGCATGAGATTTGACAATAATAATGTTATTAAAAACTTTGCAGTCATTTGCATTAATATGCAAAGCATCAACATTACCAGGTCCCCGAATTGAAATTGTATTGAAAAGAATACTGGCCTTTTGGGCACGAACCCATATTCCAAAAGCGGCTTCATTAGGCCAAACCTGGAAAGCGTAAGTATTAATCATATTATTTGCAATGATAAACGAATCCGGTTGGGCATTTATACCATCAAGGTAAATAGCTTTTGATAGCGGACCTTTAATTAAGTTTTGTTCTATGAAGACTTTTTTAGTTTGTGGTTTACTCCCGATGAGAATTCCATTAAATCCTTTAGTAGCACTTCCGTTATAGTCAAGAATGTTTCTTCTTATGTATAAGTATTCACCTGAAATTGCTATTGTAGTTCCCGTCGGACCGTAAAAGTAGTAGCCGGCTAAAAATTTATTGTCTTCAATAATAAGATATCCGGTTGAGGCAAAAGTGAAGTATGAGTTAATAACGCCTTGTGCCAATCGGATGAAAGTGTTTCCGCTAATTGTTATATCCTTTACATTTACGTCAAGATCAATACCTGTTTTGGTAATATTTGAGTTTGAACCTTCAAACTTGCATCCTTCAAATGTTACACCTTCAATAATTGGGTTAAAAATGGGATGGCTTTGAAATAGTACAAAACGATTTTTAGAAGGATCATTTAACGAAGCATCGTTTTCACGGAAAGTTATATTGCGAAATGATATGTAATCCAGACTAACCAAAACAAGGGACATATCCGCTGTGCTTGTATTGGATATATTTAATTCAAGGATAACATTCTCAACTGTACCCCCTGCAGCAGCATCCGGTTGAAAAGTAACTCTGTTAGTTTCGGAGAGACCTGCAACAGTACTATCAAGCAAAAGAACAGAATTGTTGCCTCCGTTTTTAGAATATGTGCCGGGACGAATATTAAAAACTACAGGTCCGGATACTCCTCGGGCATTTAATGCATCAGCAGCTAATTGCAGAGAAGTAAAATCGGGATTGCTGCCTCCAATGGTATAGCTGCCAGACATTGGCTGAGAAAAAATTCCGGTTGTGAAAGCTGATACGAAAAGAATTGTTAATAAAGTTTTCATAATTAATCCTTAATTATTAAACGAATGATAAAATGCTTAGTAAAAACATTGCTGCAGCTAGAATTGTAATCAGGAAAAGAGCGATTATAATTTTATTTAGCTTTTTCTCTTGTTTTTTGATGCGAACTATTTCTTCTTCCAAACCGACTGCCTTTATAACTTTTAACTGATATTTTTCAGAAGCGAAAATATTTTTTAGTTGAATTGACCTCAATCACGCACTTGCGTGATTTTGTATTACGAAATTGTTAGGAGTTTCAGATAAGCTTTTCGCGGATGGCTTTGGTTATTGCACTGCTGCGGGAGTGAACTTCCAGCTTTGTATAGATATTACGAAGGTGTGAATCGACAGTGTGGTGGCTGAGAAAGATTTTCTCTGCAATTTGTTTTTTACTTAACCCATCAACCAAAAGACTTAAAATTTCTTTTTCTCTTGCTGAAAGGTCATAACCATCCGATTTTATATTCTGATCTCTGAACATATTCAACACTTTGCTGGCAATGTGTGAGTTCATCGGTGCACCGCCGTTCATAACTTCGTTTATTGATTCAACAATTTTATCAGATGACATATCCTTCAGTAAATAACCTGATGCGCCCGCACAGATAGCATTGAAAACTTTTTCATCATCATCGTGAACTGTTATGATAATTATTTTGGAGGCAGGAGATAATTTTCTTAATTCAGGTATAAGCTCGATGCCATTCATTCCCGGCAGCCCAATATCAAGCAGAATGATATCGGGCACCAATTCATCTTTCTGAATAAATTCAAGAGCAGCTTCACCGGAACTGAATCCATAGTTACATACGATGCTGTTACTCTTGTTGATAGCTTCCTTTAACGAATCACGGAGAAGTTCGTTGTCTTCAATTATTATAACTTCTGTTTTATTCAACATTACATAACTTTTTTTTAAATTGAAATTAAATTATCTAATAAAGTCATTCAATCACGCTTTTGCGTGATATTTACTGATAATTCCAGCCAGGTTCCATTTCCGGGGGTGCTTCCGAATCGCAGTTCGGCATTTATTTCATTAGCACGGGATCGTATATTTTTTAATCCGTTACCCGTATTACCTTCCAAAATATTGAATCCTTTTCCGTTATCTTTAACCGAGAGAAAGATTTTTTCATCCCTGAATTCAAACTTGATATCAACCTGGCTGGCTTCGGCATGTTTAACAATATTGTTAAGAACTTCTTTATAAATAAAGAAAATATTCCGCTTAATTTCAGGAGGAAGATTTATATTATCCGGATTTTTCGGGTAATCAAAATTCAAATCAAATTTTCCTGAAGTATTATCAGCAACCTCTTTCATTTTTACAATCAGGTCCTTAACACTGTCCGATGAAGGATTGGTAAGCCAAACAATATCACGGATTGCCTGAGTTGAACTTTTAGCCACCAAATTTATTTGCTTCAATTTTTCTGATGATTTTGGATCAATTTTTTCATCCATCTGAAGAAGCTCACTCATTAATGATATACTGCTTAAATTGCTTCCGATTTCATCATGGAGATCGCGTGAAATTCTGTTTCTTATTTTTTGCTTTTCAATTTCTTTTTCCTGTTCGAGTGCTTTGGCTTTAATTTCAGCAGCTTCAGCTTTTAATTTAATCTCCCGAATCTCAGCTTCCTCTTTTTGTTTTCTTAAACGCTCCCTTACTTTTCTCGCTCGTTTTTTTATTTCATAATTTCTTATGAGAGCCAGTCCTGTTATAATAAAAATCACATAAAATGTGTAAGCCCACCATGTTTTCCAGAATGGAGGATCGATTTTAATGAATACTTTTGCTGTATTTTCACTCCAGATTCCATCACTGTTAGTAGCTTGTACATTGAATACATATTCACCAGGATCAAGATTGGTATAGGTAATGAACCTTCTGTTCCCGGAATAAATCCAGTCCTCGTCAAATCCTTCCAGCATATATTTATATTGAATTTCTTCAGGAGAATTAAAATCCAAAGAAGCAAATTGAATGGAAAAATCATTTTGGTCGTGATTCAACATTATTTTTTTATTGTTATAATTACTATAATTCAAAAAGGAAACAGACTGAGCAGAATTTTGCTGTTTAAAAATGCTGAATTCTGTTATAACCACACTTGGCGAAAATTCTGATTGAATAACTTTTTGCGGATTAAAAAAATTTAAACCCATCAAACATCCAAATAATATAGTTCCATCTTCTAATCTTAATGCTGAATTTGAATTAATTCCATTTTTATTCAATCCATCGGAATAAGAAAAATTAATAAATTTTTCATCCTTAGTTTTTAATAAAGAAATTCCTGATCCGGTTCCCATCCAAAGATCTCCATTAAAATCTTCAACGATACTGTAGATATTATTGTCAGCTAATCCATTTTTTATTGTAAAGTGTTTGATCTCAATAACAGGAATTTCATGCTGACCAAAATCTTTAACATCGTTTATAATCATCTTATTTAATCCGTTTGATGTTCCAACCCAAAGAATTGTTTTATTTCTTTCATTATTTCCAAAGACAGATTCACAAATTGAGTAAATATTATTACTGTTTATTCGATGTTTTTCATCTGAGTGCTGATTAAATAAGTAAAAATCATTATACTTTGCACCACGGTATAAGTTTAATCCCCCTCCATTGGTTCCAATCCAGATTCTGCCTTTAGTATCTTTGTGTAAAACCCACACATCATTGTAACTGAGATTATTTTCTTTTTTGTTTTCACTTCTCCAATGTTCAATTTTACCTGATATAGAATTTAACCTTATTAAGCCGCCACCCCAGTAACCAATCCATACTGTACCATCACTATCTTCAACTATTGTTTTAACATAATCGAATGCGGTTGAAATAATTCCTTCAGGTTTAATATTCCAACTCTTTATTTTTTTTGATGTAAGATCTAACTCCTTTAGACCTTCTCCATAGCAGCCGATCCATAAATTATTGTTCGAACCTTTATGAACAGTCCATACATTAAGTAATTTATGGTTGTCACTGCGATTCAGGATTTTTCCATTGGATAAGTTAAGTTCCAAAAGACCTTCATCCGTGCCAATCCAGATATTATCTGATGATGTAGAAGTTAACGATTTAATATTTTTTGAAGATAGGGAGTTAAAAAATTCATTCAATTTTAAATTTGTATTGAGTGAATTAAACTTCGAAAATTTCTTCGGGAAATAGTTCAGTCCGTTATTTGTAGCAATCCAAACTACACCTGATTTATCAATTAAAATATCATGAATTTCATTATCCAGTAATCCACCCTTATCAGAAATGTTTTTAGTAAGTCTGGTCTGCTCGCCTGTAGTCAGATTAATTCTTAGTAAACCACCGAAAGTACCTACCCAAAGGATTTTTTCGTCAAAGTTAATTTCTTCCTTTACAGCACTGACGCTTCTTGACAGTGGTTGATTTGTATAAGACAGATTAATTTTTTCATAGATTTTATTAGTCTCTGGATTAAAAATTAATATGCCTGTTAAGGTACCAATTATAATATGATTCGGATAAAATTCAGAGTCGGATAAATACCAGAAATTATTTCTGCTATCCTTAATAATGTGATCGAATGGATGGTTTGAGTTATCCGGATTAAATAAATCTAATCCACCAAATGATGCTACCCAAAGCCGTGAGTTATGATCTTCAAAGATTGATGTAATGAAATTACTATTTAGTATTGTCGGATTATCAAGTGTATTTACCCAATGATCTATTTTTCTGGTATTTAAATTCAATCGAAAGATTCCATACTTGTAAGTACCAATCCATAGATTATTTTGGCTATCTTCAAATAAACAAGTAATACTTTTTTCTTCTTTCTGATCGTTGATAATTTTAAAATGTTCAAAATTATCTTCTGAGAAGTTGTATTTATTTAATACGCCGGATTTAGTCCCAATCCATAAATTCCCCCTGCTGTCCTCGAAGATACTCCAAATATTGTTATCGGAAATTGAGTTCGGTTCATCTGAATCATTACGGTAAACTTTAAAACTGTATCCATCATATCTGTTAAGCCCATCTTCAGTTCCTATCCACAAAAATCCATATTTATCCTGCAACAAACAGTTGACAGAATTATTAGAAAGACCGTTCTCCCTGGTAATTTTTTTGAGTTGAATGTTTTGTGCGTTGAGCAAATTAAAAGTTGTTAAGAAAGGAATAACCAAAAATATTAGGAACCTCGTTGGGCTTGTATTTCGAAAAACATTATTGATCAAATTATTTATTCCTCGTTAAAATTAAATAATCTTAGATACTGATTCACTAAGATCAAGTCCAAGGTTGTTATTAAAGTATTGAAACGCTGCAGTTGAAGATGCTTTTGTACCTTTCTCCTAATAAAAATAAAATTATTTTTCATTTTATAAAACAAAAGAAATCAAAAAGTTTGAAATCATTTCATTCACATTTGATATTGAAAGCTATTTCTGTATTCAGAATTACATTTCTCATTACAAAATGTTAATTTTACTGCGCAGATTTTTGAAATTATTGCCAGAAGAACTCATTTGTTATCGGGGCGTGGCTCAGCCCGGTTAGAGCACCTGGTTCGGGACCAGGGGGTCGGAGGTTCAAATCCTCTCGCCCCGACTTTCAAGTTTTTCTTTTGTTCTTTGTTAATATTTTTTGTCTCTGTCCGGTTAGAGCATCCCGACTTGTCGGGAAGGTCGGAGGTTCTCTAAAGGATGCTTCGCAAAATCCTTACATTAAAATTGAAACAATAAAAAAAAACAATTAACTAATAACTATAATCCAAACTATGGCACAGAATCATTCATTCGATATAGTATCAGAAATTGATTTACAGGAAGTTGATAATGCTGTTAATCAGGCATTAAAAGAAATCCATCAGCGTTATGATCTCAAGGATTCTAACACAACAATTGAACTGAATAAAAAGGATAAACTTCTTACATTAAATACAAAAGATGATTATTCACTGAAACAAAGCATTGATATTCTTCAGACAAAGTTTATACGGAGAGGAATATCCATCAAAGCATTAAAATTGAATGAACCAGAACAAGCTGCCGGCGGAAGATTGAAGCAAGTCATTAATCTTCAATCAGGTATCTCAAAAGATAATGCCAAGAAAATTGTTAAAATGATTAAGGACTCAAAGCTTAAAGTAAACGCTCAGATTCAGGATGAACAGGTTCGGGTAACGGGACCAAAGATTGATGATCTTCAGGCGGTAATCAAAATGATTAAAGAAGCTGATCTTGATTTTCCCACTCAGTTTGTCAATATGAAATGATTTTAACCGAGATAAGCTCTTCGCAGTTTTTCCTGATTAAGCATTTCGGCAAGGCGGAAATCTTCTTCAGATATTTTTTCCACATCTCCCAGATAAGTGTTTTCAACGCTGTCTTTTTCAAAGTCCTGTTTAACTGACTGCAACGAAAGCACTGACAGTTTTTTAACGATCAGATTTGTATGATCATTCTCATCAATTACTCCTTCAACAACATAAGGTCCCATAGAAGAAGTAAGCTCAGCATACTGATAATACACTTTTGGAAAGATTACGGCTTCAAAAGTACCGGTTAAATCTTCGAGCGAAAGGAATTTCATTATTTCGCCGCTTCTGGTTTTTATCCTTTTCGATGTCATATACCATCCGATCATTTTAACATACTTACCTTTTCTTAGGGGCATTTCAAGGGCTTTGGTTACCGATTTGTCATTAACATAAGATTTATAAAAGTGCAGCGGATGTCTTGTAACCATATATCCAAAAGTTTCATATTCCTGTTTACAAATTTCCTCAAGAGAAAAATTCTGCTGAGTATTAACTTCATTTTCCAGAGCGAATGATTCGGAAACAAAAAGGTCATTATAATTTTCTTCAAGTAATTTTCGTTTGTGAATATAAATGTCAAGCAATCGAAGTAAGGTTGGTCTTGTTTTTTTCAGACAACCCATAGCTCCGCACTTGATAAGAGTTGCAGATTCTTCAAATCCTGTTTTTGTTCTCACCAGAAAATCAGCAAGTGATTTGTACTCACCGTTATGTTTCCGTTCCTCAACAATTTTGTGAATTGTTTTCAGTGAAAGATATTTAATTGCCATTAGCCCGATTCTTATTTCATTCCCATTTCCTGTATATTCATACTCACTGTGATTTATAGAAGGCAGTTTTATCTTTAAACCACAACGAACAGCTTCCCATATATAAACTGCCGGCGAATAAAATCCACCGCCATTACTTAATACCGCTGCTAAAAACTCGGCAGGATAATGAGCTTTAAGAAAAGCAACCTGATAAGAAAGCAAAGCAAATGAAGCACTGTGGGCTTTACAGAATGAGTATCCGGCAAAGGATTCTATTTGCCGCCACAACTCTTTTGTCTGCTCCTCTGTATAGCCCTTTCTTTTACAACTTGCAAAAAAATTTCCTTCGATTTTCCTCATTGCATCGTGTGAGCGCATTTTACCACTCATTGCTCTGCGAAGCAAATCTGCTTCTTCGAGACTAAGCCCCGCAATAAGATGAGCAACCTTAATTACATCTTCCTGATAAATCATTATTCCGTAAGTTTCTGCAAGTAATTCGCCCATTTCGGCAATCAAATAATTTCTGCGCGAAGGATTTTTGTGTCGCTCAATAAACTCCTGCATCATCCCGCTTTCTGCAACTCCGGGCCTTATGATTGAACTTGCAACTGTAAGCATTTCAAATGTGTGAACATCCAGCCGACGCAACAGAGAACGCATCCCCGGTGATTCAATATAAAAGCAACCTATGGTTTTTCCTGAACGAATCAAATCAGTTGTTGGCTTATCATTGAACAACATTTCGAAATCATAAATATCAAAATCAACTCCGCTTGTTTTTCCCGGAATCGGCGGATAGATTTTTTTTATATTAACTCCGCTCAACCATTCTTTCGGAGGTTTGTATGTAAATTCTGAATTGTCTGTCATTTTCAATAATTTAGTGTTCACTTGTACACTATTTAACATTTTTCTGTTAAAAAGACAAGAGCATACTGAATAACCAGCAATTGATTTTTAATTCGTTTATTAGCTAATTACGATAGAAAATTTTTGGTAACTTTATGCAGACAGATGATGTTTTGGAATGGACCTGTCAATATTGCGGAGTGGACAATTCAGTGTGGGTTGATTTAACTATTGAAGGCAAGCAGGATTTTGTAGAAGACTGCCGTGTATGCTGCCGACCGAATAGAATTATTGTCATTCGGGATTATGATGGCAATGTAATGATCGAAGCACGACCTATTGATGAATAAGGATTAACTTAAAAACTCCGCATCGTACATCACTTTATAAATAACAAGTAGATAACTATACCTATTACTGCAGCCGAGTAAAGTATCGAGAGATAAATTATTATTTTCTCCTTCTTAAGAACTAGTTCGTGAAGCTGCTGATTATGAAATTCAGAAGCTCGTCTGTCGGATGAGAGCATTTCATCTCTTGATGAGAGAGCATTTCCCTCATAGGAATTTTTATTATTACTGAATTGCTCTCTCATCGGAAAATTAATCCATAATCATCCTAAGAAAAGAAGAACTCTCATCGTCATCATCTGAATCATCCTTTTTTTCAGCTTTTTGCTTGGACCAGGAATACCTTGACGCATCAATAGAGAAACCTGCAGGAGTTTCTTTCTCCTCATCTCCATTATCGTCAAGCTGAGCTTTTGGACTATTTACACGCAGTATTGTGGGAGTATCGAGATCATTTTTATCAATGTCCTCATTATCAAAAAACGAAGGTCTGTAACCGCTATTAAAGTTTCTTCCTAATCCTGTTGTTTTATTACCAGCATTTGAAGATGATTTAGCAGAAGAAAATGATTTTGCGGAACTAAATCCGGTAGCAATAACTGTATATGATATGTAATCATTCATTTCTTCTTTTTTAACAACACCAAAGATTACATTTGCCTCTTCACCTGCTGCATCGAAAATTATGTTGTTACCTTCATTAATTTCCTGCATTGTCATATTGCTTGAACCGGTTACATTAACGAGTACACTCTTTGCACCTTTAATACTTACACCTTCAAGAAGCGGACTGGATATTGCTTTTTGCGCTGCTTCAATTGCACGATTTTCACCGCTTGCAATTCCACAACCCATCAATGCTTCGCCACTTTGATTCATAACAGCACGCACATCAGCAAAGTCAACATTTATCAATCCCTCAATCGTAATAATATCTGCAATTCCTCTTGTTGCCTCATATAGTACTTCGTTAGGTTTATCGAATGCGGCAAATGCACCTGTAGTTTTATCAAGAATTGTCAGAAGTCGTTCATTCGGAATTACAATAAGAGAATCAACATGTTGTCTTAACTCCTGGATACCTTTTTCAGCATTCATCATTCTTAATTTACCCTCCCACCTGAAGGGCTTCGTAACAATACCAACCACAAGCGCGCCAATACTTTTAGCAATTGATGCAATAACCGGAGCTCCGCCAGTACCTGTTCCGCCACCCATTCCAGCAGTAATAAAGACCATGTCGCTTCCACTGAGAACTTCAGCAATTAATTCGCGGTCTTCTTCAACTGCTTTCCTTCCAATATTAGGATCGGCGCCAGCGCCAAGTCCCCTTGTTATAGAAGTACCGCATTGAACTTTGTGAGTAGCACTGCTGCTAGCTAACACCTGTGCATCAGTATTTATGGCAATATATTCAACACCGGTTAAACCTCTTGCAATCATACTTTCAATTGCATTACAACCGCCTCCGCCAACACCGACAACTTTCAGTACGGCAGACATTGGTTTTTCTCTATCGATTGTTGCAAAGCGCGCCATAAGGCCCTCCTACTATAGTTTTATAATTCGTTAAAAAATTCCTGAACTTTTTTAAATAACTGTTTGAACTTATTATCTGATTTTTTAAGATTTTTTCTGATGAGAATCTGATATTCACTTGATTTACCGCCGGGAATACCTTTAATCAATCCTGCAACAGTTGCGAATTCCGGACTTTCTATTTCATTTGATAAGCCCTCGCCCAAATCCTGAGGAACTCCTATTCTTGATGGAAGACCGAAAACTTCTTCAGCTAATTCAGTGCAACCTCTTAGCAAAGAGCCACCACCTGTCAATACAATTCCGGCTTTAATTTTTGATTTGAAACCAGCTGCTCTTATTTCATTATCAACTAATGTAAAAAGTTCTCTCATTCTCAAGGAAATTATTTGCGTAAGCAAGCTTATTGGAATTTTTGTATTACCTCTTGCACCAACCCCTCGAATAAGAATATCTTCATCTTTAATTATTGCAGATTCCGTTGCATAACCATATTCTCTTTTTAGTCTTTCTGCTTC
>FWPV01009812.1_pt1 | contig 16015 bp, 13 predicted proteins | sample 2228371 | NCBI WGS metagenome assembly FWPV01 (sample SAMEA103939776, study PRJEB20133) | metagenome | reverse complement strand
AAAAAAAAAAAAATGAGAAAAGAAAAAAATAAAAATTCTTTAAAGCCCTTCTTTAATCCTTTTTGTTGTATAAAAATTGCAATAATGAAAAAAAATAATAAAAGAAAAAATATCTCGTGAAAATAAATCGGCATATCTAAAAATTAATCTTTTTAACTTGGCTTTGACTTTAAAAATCTTTTAATTTAAAAAATATCTTATAATAACTTGATTTTGCTGAAACGGCCAAAAGATTAAAAATACTTTTTGAAATAAATTTATTTCTTGTCTTTAACATTTTTTTTAAAAATCTTCTCTTGTACAAATTTTAAAGTTAAAATGTAACTAATACCAGAACATCTATAAGCAGGATTAATAATTTTCTTTGCAGCTTCTTTTCCAGATAAAATAGCATAAAAAAATACCCTCTCCGGTGAACCCATTTGCAAAACCAGCCGCATCTCCTACCAAAAATTTATTTCCAAATCTAAAACCCCTGTAGTCATAATTAATAATTCCCGCCATAAACTCTCCCCCTTCAACATTAAATTTTTTAGTTTTAATCCATTTATCAAGTATCCTTTTTGCTTCCTTCATGCTGCAAAAATTTGAATCTACTGTAATGCCAATTTGGGTATATTCTTTATGGGGGAAAATATCTCCATAGCCATCTCCGAAAATTTTTGAATCAAAAAATATTTCTAAATTTTTATAATATCTGGGAACATTGTAAACAAGAGAAAAAAGAAATTTTTTAGAAGGAATTTTTAAAAATTTCCTTACTAAAGAGTTTGAACCATCGGCTCCGATTAAATAATTAAAAAATATCTTTTCGTTTCTTGAGGTAACTACAAAATTTTTTCCAATCCCTTTTATCTCTGTTTCTTTTTTTATCTCCGCGCCCTTCTCTATCGCTTTTTTTGCCATATATTCTCCAAGCTCTTCTCTCTCGGTTATAACTATCAATGGCTTTTCTGCCGAAATTAAATGCTTTTTTTTGTTGGAATGATAAGTTATATCATTAAAAAACCTGCCACCAACTTCCTCTATTGGAAAATCTGTTTCTAAAAATTTTCTAGTTAAACCCCCCACGCAGGTTTTTTTTCCAATTATTTTATTTTTTTCTAAAACTAAAACCCCTTTTTTGTTTTCTGCTAAAACCTCAGCTGATTTAGGTCCTGCGGGACCGGCTCCAATTATAACGACGTCATAGGTGGCGATTTTCATAAAAATTTATATAAAAACTAAAAAATATGTAAAATTCCAAAAATGCCGTAAACTAAAAACTCGTATAATGACCATTTTAAAGAAAAAATATCTCTTCTGATTTTTTTTATTTCTTTTTTGACATCAATATTTCTTATGAAGAAAAATCTGATTATTGAAAAGAAAGAAGTAATTAAAAAAACTGGATTTATGAATGAAAAAACCAAAGAAATCACAAAAGAAAACAGTGGAAGATTATTTACAAGCTTTTCAATATTTTTTATGTTTCTTATCTTCTTTGTTTCTTCTTTAATATAAGAATCTTCAAGAACGTGCAATGCTTCTAAGTAGCACTGGAATATAAAAATTAAGATTGCCAGTAAATAAATATTTAAATTTAAAACACCCAAAACAGAATACCCTTCCAAAAAAAGAAGCGAAACCGCAAGAGGTGGAAATATAAAACCAATAAACTTCCTTTTTTTAAATCTAACAGGTTCTAGAGAATAAAATAAAATCAATAAAAATCCTACTAAAAAAATAATTACAGAAGTTTTAGAAGCGATAATAAAAAAAGGAATATAAAAAAGGATGGGTAAAAAATAATATCCAAGGGCCTTTTTTTCTGAAAGTTCTTTTCTTTTCAATTTATAAGATAAAAAATTATTTTCTTTTTGCAATTTCCAATCAAAATAGTCATTAAGTCCATAGCAAAAAACCAAAGCTCCGAATATAGCAAGGGTATTTAAAAAAATAGGTAAAAAATCAAACGTTCCCGCCATTAAATACCCAAAGATAGTATAACCCAACGGTCTTACTCCAGAAATTTTGTCTTTCCAATTTAAAATTCTATAAAAATATAACAGTTCTTTTAACCGCATCATTTTATTTTTGTAAAAATTAATGTTTTTAATATTTTAAATCCATCAACAAGGGGGTTAAGTTTCGAATTTTTGTTTGATTTATATTCAATTGGAACTTCTTTAATTTTTAATTTTTTGTTTACGGCTTTTTTAAAAATTTCTGTCTCAATTTCAAACCCTTTACTATTTAAATTTAATTCAAAAAATATCTTTTTTTTAATCGCAAAAAATCCCGTTAGAAAATCTGTATTCTTTTGGTAAAAAGAACCCAAGAAAGAAAAAAATTTATTTCCTAAAAAGCGAAATTTACTTATTTTGACTTTTGAGTTTTTTAGAAATCGCGACCCATAAACTATATCGCTCTCATCACCTAAAATCGGATTTAAAACTCGCAAAATAAACTTTGGTGAATAACTATTATCCCCATCAATAAAAACCAATATATCGCCCCTTGCTCTTTTCGCTCCTGATATCATTGCCCTGCCCTTACCTCTTATTTTTTCTTTTATTACTATTACTCCGCTTGCCTTTGCTTTTTTGAAAGTAGCATCTTCGCTGTTATTGTCAACAACAATAATTTCAAAATCACTCTTAAGGTTTTTTTTAATACCTTCTATTACTTTAATGATATTTTTTTCTTCATTATAACAAGGAACAATAACGCTAATTGAAAACTTTAGAGAAGACTTCATCTTAATTTGTGTTTTCATTAAAATATATTTCCATGGTTCTTTTGCCTTTATTGTCGTCCCACTTGGTATCAATGTGACTTACAACTAATTGATGCTCTCCCGGAGGAATATCTAACAAAGAATAAACACTTTCGAAAGAAGTGTCAAAAAGTCCAACCCCTACTCCATCAAGATAAATAAAATATCCACTACCTCCTCCTCCTTTTTCTATTATTTTAAAAATTAAATTTGACGAATTATTGTTTTTAAAATTGAAAACTGTTTTTGCTTTTTCTTGGGCTTCAAAAGAAACCGTCCCTATTTTTGGGGAATTTCTAAAATTTATTTCCTCCGGAAAAAACTCTAATTCAACACTATCAAAAGTCATTTTTTCTCCTGTGAAGGGTATATACTCTGCTTTTATAATTACTTTCCCCCATGCTCTTTTTACGCTCATCTCTACTTTCCTTTCGGAAACTTTACTTAATAAAAAAGAAGAGTCAATACTTGTAAGCGACTCTGGCAAATCAAGGATGTGGGGAATTTCTTTTGTTTCGCCGGCAAAAAGATAAAGAGTATTAACCAATCCTTCTTTTTGGGAATAGAACCATATACGAAATAGACCCCCCTTCCCCTCTTCCGAATCCTTTACAGAAGCGACAATTTTACCATCTTCTGGAATTTCATATTTAAACTCTTCTTTAATAACCTCTATCTTTTCAGGATAAGATTTTATTGAACCCGCTTGAAACAGCGAAAAAATCTTTTCTTTAAGACTAATACTATTTTTATCTCTTACTTTTGTCTCAACCCAAACACTATCAACACACAAAACAATGTTTTCTTCTCCGCCAACAGTTCCTTCAAGTTTTATTTTTAATTTTTTAATATCGCTCCAATCTTGTAAAAAAGGTGCATCAAAAGAAAAGTAATTGCCGTTTAAATAATTTGATAAAGGAAGGGTTGTGATTTTTCTCAGAATTTGCCAGGTTGTGCCATTGTCTGTTGAGTACCAAATTATTAGTTTGGTATCTATGTCTGAAGAAGATTGATTATTTTCAATTGAAGTAGAAATTTCTTTTGTTAAAGATGGCTGTGCTTGGTTTTCTTTTAAAATACTATAACTGTTTTCTCTTTCATTAAGATTATCAATCGCAAAAGAGAGATAAATTTTTGGAGATACTAATTTGCAGTTTTCATTGTCTTTTCCGCAAATATCAGGTTGTTCTTCTTTTTGTAGTTGAGAAATTTCTTTAAATGCTGAACATGTAAATTCCTCTGGTCCTGTTTTGTAAACTGCGGAGTTTTCTTCAGAAAAAGACTCAATACTTCCTGTATTTAAAACCTCTGGAGGTCCAACTGCGTTCTCTGGATTTTGCCAGGTGCCCTCGCAGTGTTTAGGATAAAAATTTGCCAGTTGTTGTTTTTCTCCAAAAGCTAAATTTAATAAAGATAAAATACCGCCCACAAATAAAAGCAAAACAAAAACTATTAAAATCTTGCTTCTTTTTGGTTTTTTATAATAAAACTTCTCCAAGCTTTCCTTTGCCTTTACAACAACTTCTTCAATTTCGTTAACTTTCTTACCGTTTCTTTTCTTTTGCGGTGGCAAGATATCGTGAATTTTCATACTAAATCAAAAATTTAGCAACTTTTAATTATTGCTTTTTAATTATTTATAATATCATATTTAAAAAAACCCCTCAAGCGAAAAATTTTAATTTTTTTAGGGTTTTTATTTTTTTTCTAGGACTAATTTTAAACAAAATTTTAAGACTATAATTTAGTAAGTTTAACTTCAAAAGTTTCTGAATCAATCTCTATTTCATCTCCCATCTTAACCGCTCCTGCTAAGATTGCCTTTGCAATACTATTTTCAACTTTTTCCTGAACTACTCTTCGCATCTCTCTTGCCCCAAATTCAGGACTAAAACCCATTTCCCCAATTTTAGCAACAAGCTCTGGAGTAATTTTAAATCTAATTTCTTTTTGCAAAAGCCCCTCTTTAATTTCCTCAAGCATAATTTGGGCTATCTTTTGATAATCCTCCTTAGAAAGAGTTTTGAATAAAATCACTCCATCAAATCTATTTAAAAATTCTGGTTTAAAAATTCCTTGAGTTAAAATTGTATCAATAAATTGCTGTTTGTATTCCTGTAAATTTTTCCCCTCTTTAATTGCATCTCTTATCAGGTTGGCGCCGGCGTTTGAGGTCGCAATAATAATTGTATTTTTAAAATCCACTAATCTCCCTGCGCCATCGGTTAAATGTCCTTCATCTAAAACCTGCAAAAATAAATTTAAAATATCGGGATGAGCTTTTTCAATCTCGTCTAAAAGAATTAAAGAAAAGGGGTCATCTCTTACCATTGAAGTAAAATATCCCGGCGTTTCTTCGTTTCCTATTAATTTTTCTAAAGAAGAAATTTCCTGATACTCTGACATATCAAGCCGTATTATTCTTTTTTCAGAACCAAAATAAGCGCGTGCTAAACATTTTGCTGTTTCGGTTTTACCAACACCAGTGGGGCCTAAAAAAAGAAAGTTGCCAATTGTTCTTTTCTGGGTTTTAATATCCGCCCTTGCACGACGTAAGGCATTTGCAATTTCAGAAACCGCCTCTTCTTGGTCTATTAACCGTTGGTGAATAATTTCTTCAAGATTTAAAAGAACATTTTTTTCTTTTTGACTTACCTCGCCCACGGGAATTTCAATTTTTTCTGAAATCAAAGCTTCAACTTCTTCTTTTGAAACAATACCAGGTACTCCCATTCCACTTTTAGCTTTATAAACCACAACCTCATTTAAGATATCAAGCGCTTTTTTAGGAAAGGGAATATTGCCAATATATCTATCTGCAAGGTAAACTATTTCTTTAAGGGCAGGAAAGGTTATTAAAATCTTGGTTTGCTTTTCTATCTCAAGAACCGCTTCTTCAAGAACTAATAAGGTTTCTCGTAGGTTTGGCTGTGGAATTTCTATTTTTAAAAAACGATTCACGATATCGCCAGCTTTGTGAAGTGCTTTATTATATCCTTCTGGAGTTGTAATACCTATTAATCTAAATTCGGGATGAGCAATATAATCTACAATAACACCCGAAATATCAACTTGAGCAATTGATTTTACACCAAAGTTAGCACCTATGTAATTATGAATTTGGTGAATTATTAAAATAACATTTCCAGCGTTTGTTGCTTCTGTAAAAATGCCCTTAAGAGTCAACTCAAAATCTTCAAGCCCCCGTGAAGAAGCGATTAAAGTGGGCATATCAATTTCTACAATTCTATTGAAATTTAAAACCTCATAACTAAGACCCGATAAAATTCTATTTGCTAAATTGAGCAACATCATTCTTCTTCCAACTCCCGGCTCTCCCACAACTAAAGCGCAATTATCTCCTACCCTAATTAAAGCATCTTCAAGCTGCCTTAATTGCTTTTTATGCAAAGTTACTTCAAATGGTAAAGAAAGTTGAGCAGCTTCAGTTATGTCTCTTGAATATAAATCAAGAAATGGAGTATAACCCGCTGCCCAATGTCTTCCAATACCCCTTTTTCTTAGAAGATTCTTTTTTAACCAAAATTTTCTTCTTTCTTTTGCTATTTTGAGTGAACGCTCCTGCCACAAAATAACCTCTAAAATATCTTCTTTTGGAACGCCAAGTTTAAACAAAATTTTTCCCACCAATGGATCTTTTTCTATAAGAGCACATAAAAGATGAAAAACGGAGATTCTAATTTCGTGTTGTTCAAAAGCAATTTTTAAGGCAGCGGTTATCGTTTCAGAGGCTTCTTTTACACTATCTTTTTCATCAAACCCCTCTTTTCCCCATACCTCTTCTGTTGTTTCATAAACTTTCTCTTGGAATAATAAAAATTTTGAAAAGGTAAATTCTAGATCGGTCATTCCAACTAAAATTAAAAATAAGGATAAATCAAAAGAATACTTTTTAAAAATTAATGCCTTGACTACTGCTTTTGCGGCCTTAACATCTAAAAAATCAGCAAGATTATCAGAATCTTTTATTTTAGGATTTCTTATTTTTTGGTTTACGAAAGCTAAAAAAACCCATAAAGACCCCCATAAAGAGAAAAAAATTAAAACGAGTCCTAATAATCTTTCTTCGGGAAAAGTAGCTAATTTAAAAAAATGAAAAATTAAAAAACCAGCCGACAATAAAATAAAAATAACAAAGAAAACTTTTTTGAAAAAATTTAGGACTCCGGGGTGAAAATATTTTTCTATTAAAAGCGCTTTTGAAATTTGAGAATTTTTAAAATCAAGCATTTTAAAAAAGATTAATTATCCCAACAATAAAAACGGCCGGTAAAATTAATGGAAATAACGGCCAAAAAATAAAAAATATTGCACCCAAAATAAAAGTAAAAACTTCTACAACTAAAAATAAAACTAGTAAAAAAAGTCTTAATATCATTCCCATGAACCTTGAAAAGATATTCCAAAAAAGCACAGAAACAATCCTGCCCATATCAAACCCCTTGCCATAACTTTCAGAATATCTTCTCCATGGGGAAAAAAATGTTTTTAGAACTCCATCTACTGAAAAATAATAAGACCAAAACCAAATATAGTTTTTCCAAACTCTATAAAATTTTTTGGGAATCTCAGTATAGTACCACTCAAAAAATAGAACAAGGGTTGACATATGTAATTTTATCTTAAATGTTAAATCTTCTATCGCAAACCTACATTTATTGCAAATCTACATTTTAAATTTTAAACTTTTTGTTACCCTTTACTTTTCGCCCCTTACCTTCCGTCATGTATGGACGAGACAGGATTCGAACCTGTAGCCCCTGCAATGTGAATGCAGTGCTCTAACCATTGAGCTACTCGTCCAAAATTTTATTTTATTTTCTTCTTTTCAATTATTTTTTTGTGCCTGTGACTTAAAATATCTCTTAAAAACCTATCGTTAATTTGAAAACGATAATCAAATTCTTTTTCCGTCATCAAGCCCCAACGAAGTTCTTTGCCGGTGTTACTTTCAATTTTTCTTATAATTTTTGAAATTTTAAAACCCGAAACACCGTCTCCAACAATTAGAAAATCGACAGGAGATTTATTTTCTTGAAGAAAAAATCCAGAAACTAAAAGTAATTTTATTTTTGAAATTCTTTCAAAGCTTTTTTTAATTTCATTTAAAGAAAAAGTGGGGGCGCTTAAAACCATTGCTTTAAGTTCATTCAAAAAAGAAAATTTTGAATTTAGTAAATAATATTTTTGTTTTTTTTGTTTTTTTTGTTCAAGGAGGTTTATTTTTTTAAGTTTTTCAAGCTCCTTTTTTGTAGTATTAATATTTAACTGACACCTCTTTGCAACTTCTTTTGCACTAAAAATATGATCTTGGTTTTGGAAGAATAACTGTAAAACTTTTGGAAGCGATTTTGAATTAAATAGTATTTCTAATTCTTTTGCCATAGTTTTGTTTTTTTATTATTTTACCAAATTCAAAAAAAATAGAAAAGATCAAGTACTGGGTCATCTAAAATGCAAGCAAAATGAAATTTAACAGAAAATCTAAACTCTAAATTCTAAATTCTAAACAAGTTCCAATTTTCCAATGTTCCAAAGCTTCAAACAACTTAATAAAGTCAAAAATGTAAAAAGAATTCTTTTTATCCTTTTTGCATTTTGAATTACATTTCGCATTTTTGATCTGTTTTGCAGCCCTTTCATTTTTGCATTTTGATCTTTTGGTTAGAAGATTTAGGATTTGAGTTATGGGATTTGAGATTTGAGATAATAATTTGAAATATAGGATTTGAGATTTGTATTTTAAAATGTTGGATTTTGGAACTTGGAAATTAAAAACTTTCTCTTACCTAATTAAATAGATTGACATGATATAACATAAGATATTGTCAAATAAAAATAAATTATATAAAATAAGTAAACAGGTTAATTTAAAAAACTTTCTATATATGAGAATTAAAGAAATTATATTAGACAAAAAAGAGCCAACGGTCTACTGCGAAAGTTTTGTTTATGAACCAAGTAACGTAGAAGAAGAAACTTTTGGCAGTCTTTTTATGGTGGGAAGAATTAGAAATGTTTCTGAAAACTCTTTCTATTTAATAAACCTTTTGGCCTCAAGAATTAAAAGAGAATATTATAACCTTAAATATACTTCTCCGTATTATGCTTTTGAGGCAGCAATGAAAGAGGGAAATAAGGTCTTAAAGGAAAACGAAGAAAGAATAAATTGGCTGGGAAATTTAGATTTTCTAATAGTGGCTACCGATGGAAAAAAAATTTATTTCAGTCAAATTGGAAAAATGAAGTTTTTCATTTTACGAGAAAATGAAGTAATAGACCTTATAAAAAATCTTATTGAAGAAAAAGATGTTTTATTTCCCTTCTCAACCATACTTCAAAGCGCCATTAAAAAAGACGATGTTTTAGTATTAACAACTTCAAATATTTTTTCAAAAGAAGTTTTACTTAATGAGGGCGCTAACCTTTTTCCAATAGATGAAGAAAAAATAGCAAAAATTATAAATCCTGAAGAAAGCGGAGTATCTTTGGTGGTAGAAACTGGCGAAACTTCTACTGTAATTGAAAGATTAACCCCTGCTTTGTCTGTATTAAAACCCCCAGTTAAAATACCCCAAGTTAATCTTCCCCAAAAAGAAAAATTAAAAGCTGGAGTTAATAAAGGAAAAGAAGTAATTAAAGAAGTCGCTAATAAAGGGAAAAGTATTTTGGGTTCAAAATTTAAAAAAATAGAAGGCGCTATTCAAGAAAGAAAAGAAAAAATGGCTCCCAGAATTACCGTTGAAAAAATGCATTACTCAAATAAATTTAAAATGAAGTTTCTAAAATTACTTAAGCACAAAGGTATTGTTGCTATAGCTATAAGCACTTTGGTTCTTGCCTTTATTTTGGGGACAGCCCAATATAAAAAATCTCAACAATTAAACTTAATTAACCAAACACTTAAAGAAGTAAAAGAAAAAATAAACGAAAGCGAAAATTATCTTGTTTATGGCGATAAAGAAAAAGCAATTATTGCTTTATCAAAAGGAAGTGAAGCTTTAAACAACATTAAAAGCAATCTTAAAAAGACAGAAGTTGAAACGCTGAAAAAAGAAATTGAAACAAAAATCGCAGAAATTTCAGGGAGGAAAATTTTAACTAATCTTAACCCAATTTTTGAAGTCAAAGAAGAGAAAACAAAATCAACTAGTGAGGCCTGGCAAAGTAGTGGTATGGTTCTTGAATCAAAAAATATTTATCTTTATTCTGAAAATTCTGCAACCTTGTATAAGTGGAACCTTGATGAAAGAATAACAAAAACTTTAAAACAAAAAACAAAGGTGCTTGGTGGAACTTTGGTTGATAAAAAAATATTTTTCCTTTTGGCGCCGACTTCTGTTGTAATTAATGAAAGAGAAAAAACACTCCCGATAGAGTTTCCTTATGAAAATTTCACCCCAACTCAAATTAGTGGTTATTTAAATTTTCTTTATATTCTGGATAGTAAAGAAGGAGAAATTTCAAAGTATAATGTCTCTGAATCTAAAATTGACTCCCCCATTCTTTGGTTAAAACAAAGAAATCTTGTAAAAGGCGCTACCTCTTTTGCTATTGATGGCAATATCTATGTGTTGTATGCTGATGGCAAAATTCAAAAGTTTACAACCGGCAATTTAAAAGCAGAATTTCAACCTCCCAATACCTATCCAAAAATAAAATCTGCGGTAAGAATTTATACCTCAGCTGAAAATAAATACTTATACATTGCCGATGCCGGAGAGAAAAGAATTATTGTTGAAGACAAAAAAGGAAACATTGTTGCAGAATACCAAAGTGAAAGTTTTGAGAACTTAAAAGATGTTTGGGCAAACTCTTCAGATAATACAATATATGTCCTTGCGAATAATAAGGTTTTTCAAATAGAAATAAAATAATAAAATTATTTTTTTAGTTTCTCTATTTCTTTTTTTAGGGTATCAATCTCTTCCTGTTGCTCTTGAATTAACTTAAGCAACATAGCGCTATAAGCATTCAAATCAATTTCTTTTCCGCTTTCTGATAAAACTTCTTTGGGTAAGTCTTCAGCCAAATAACCAAAATGTTTTTTACTGGTTTTTCCTTCTTTCTTGAAATTATAAAGATATGGTTGAATATTCTTTACCCTTTTTAAAAAACTCCCATTATATCTTTCTAAATTCTTCTTATAATCTACAGAACTGCGTTGAACAACAAAATCTGCATTAAGACCACCTTTTAACCACATATTTCCACTAACCATATTAATCGTTAGCGTATGATAATTTGTTCCGTGAGGATTAAAATTAAAAATGAAATCTTCATTTTGACACGCTGCCTCATCAGCACAACCAGCATAAGTAAAAACAAAATCTTGCTCTTCACCGGGATCTATCCATGCATCAAAATTAGTAGTGCCCCTTGCGGGATGCCCACCAAAACCCATACTACCAACATTAATATTAGCGCTTTCTACAAAAAAGTTTCCTCTTGTTTTTACGGTAATAGGGTTACCATCGCCCATATAGATTGGCTGACCCGTACCCCAGTTTAAAGCAAGTGGCTTTCCATAAGATTCAATATGATTATAACCGCAACAAGAATTGCTACCAATTAGATCAAGCCTCTTATCTTCACCCTGATGCCCAATTATTGAAACAAAGTTAAGTTTTGTTATACCATCGGGGTCAACATAGTAAGAGGCGTTGGGATTGTCATAGAATATAGCGCCCGATACGCTGCCTGCAACCCCAACACTACCGCCCGCCATTCCAGAAACAACAAAAGCAGGATTTCCATCGTTACCTATCATGAAGTTGCCTGAACTAGACCATATATAAGCAAAATTTTTTGTAGAGTCCGCAGAAGCAATACCTAAATTCATATATGCGCTTCCTGTTCCTATTTGTACCCATCTATTAACTGAAGTATCTTGCGAGATTAATTTAGCAATAGGATTCTGCCCACTTGGAACAACTACATCCAACTTCACTCCCGGATTAGTGGTTCCAATGCCGATTTTGCCCCCCTTAATGCACAAATCTGTAGTACACGTTATCTCTGAAGGGAAATGAGATACTCCTGAAGTTTGCGCAAAAACATAAACACCAGCAAGTATTAGGATAAATATAATGCTTACAAGAGAAGATAGTTTATTTTTCGACATATTTTTTGTTGTTTTTATAAAAGAGACCTTTTTTAATTATTCAATTATAACTGGTGAGGGAGTTACTGTTGGTTCTCCCGGAAGGGGTTCAATTATAACTGGTGAAGAAGTTACTGTTGGTTCTCCCGGAAGGGGTTCAATTATAACCGGTGAAGGAGTTACTTTTGGTTCTCCTGTTTTTTTTGAAGATTTCTCCTTTGTGTATTTTAAATATAAAAACGCACCAATTAATAAGATAATTAAAATTAAAAGAACTAGAATTGTAATGGTTTTTTTATTCATAGTTTTTTTGCAATAATTTATCAATATTTTTATAAATGACCTTTTATAAAATTATAACTCTGCGTTTTTTTGAGTCAATATTTAGACAACTTTTATAAAATTTATAAATCTGGAATGTTTTTCTGTTAAAAAAAGACGAAATAATAAATATTTCGTCTTTTTTTGTATGAAAATTCTAGCCTTGATGCTATTTCAAGTCTACTCCAGCACCAACTTCTTCTAGTTTCTTTTTAATTTCTTCTGCTTCTTCTTTTTTCACTTTTTCTTTCAAAACCTGTGGTTCTTTTTCAGCAGCATCAACTAAATCTTTTGATTCTTTAAGGCCCTTGCCAGTAATCTCTTTTACAACCTTAATAACTGCAATTTTAGAAGCGCCCGGAGCAGTTAAAACTACATTAAACTCACTTTTTTCCTCTTCTCCCGCGGCCCCACCGCCAGCAGGCGCTGCGCCAACTTGTACAGCCGCAACCGGAGCTTGAGCAGAAACTCCAAATCTATCTTCTAAAACCTTAACAAGTTCTGCAAGGTCCTTTGCTTTTAGTTCTTCAATTTTTTTAACAATCTCTTCAAGGTTTTTTGGAACCTCTACTTTATCCTTTTTTTCTTCTGCCATAAATTTTTTAATTTATATTTAAAAAAGACCTTTTACTCACTAATATTTGCAAGTATATATGTTAATTTTCTTAAATTTTCTTTTAAAACAAAATTCAAATTTGAAAGCGGTGCTCTAATAACTCCAACAAGTTTTGCCAATAACTCTTCTCTTGAAGGAAGTTTTGCTATCTCTTCAATTTCCTCTTTTGATAAAAAAACATATTTTTTATCCTCTCTTAAAACTCCTCCAACAAATTCTAATTTTTCTTTTTTTGTTTTGGGAAATTTATCAATAATTTTTGCCGGCAAAACCTCGTCTTTTGAAATTCCAATAACCAAGGAGCCTTTAATTTCCGGAATTTCCAATCCCTCTTCAGATAAGGCTTTTTTTAGTAATCTTCTTTTGGTCACAAATATTTCTCCCGCCTGGGCTTTAAATTGTTTTTTAAGCTCTCTTTGCTTTTCCACTGATAAACTTTCAAAGTTGCAAAAAACAGCTAATTTATTCTCTCTTAACTTTTCTTTTATTTTCTTAACAACTTCTTTTTTTTGTTTTTTTGTTAGCATATTAAAATTCGCTAAAGTATTTCTAAGCTTTTTAACTCGCCAAGAAATACTATTAAAAATAAAAAACGACGTTAAACGCCGTAGAAAAATAAAACCATCTTTGCGCCTCAATAGGACTTATCTCTGAAAAATGTTTTCTCAGATTGCCTATTTTCTACGGCGATGAAAATGATTTTATCAAATTTCAAAAAGATGTCAACCCTCATCTGTTGTTTGGAACATTGGAATTTGTTTAGAGTTTAGAATTTAAAATTTGGTATTTAAGATTTTAGATATAGGATTTGAGATTTAGGATTTGAGATTTAAGATAATATTAGATATAGAATTTGAGATTTGAGATATAGTGAAAACTTTCACTTATCTAATTAGATTAGTTGTGACACCTTTCTAAATATGCTACTCATACCTTATTGCTCCGAGAGAAGAAATTTTTGCCGCTCTTCTTGCGGGAATAATTGCAGTTAAAACTGAAATTAAAAGAGCGAAAACGATAAAAATTATAGGCAAATACCAGGGAATTGAAAATATAAATATAAAACGTCTTGCTGGCGGCACTAAAAAAATATTCAATAATAAATTAATTATTTGACCAAATAAAAAACCCCCTATACAACCCAAAAATCCACCCCAAAACCCCATTGTTCCGGCTTCTAAAAAAAACAATAACATTACTTCTCTTCTCTTCATTCCTATTGCCTTCATAATGCCAATTTCTCTAGTTCTTTCTAATAAAGAGACAATAAGGGTATTAAACATTCCAAGCGTAGCAATAATCAAAGCGATTAAACCAAAAATTGCAAGGGCGATATTAAAAATTCTAAAAAGGTTATTTACTCTTTCAACTGTATCTGCAGCTGATTCTGTTTGAAAACCCATATTTTCAACTTTTTCTCTTGCTTTTGCTAATTTATTTTTATCTGTTACTACCATTTTTGCTTGAGAAAATTCTTCTATACCCATTAATCTTAAATCAACGAATGGTAGATAAATTGCGGGACTTTCTACTCCCCCTATTACTCCCACAATTTCAATATTTTGAACTTTAGCTTCTTCATTTTTATCTGTTTTAAATATAATATTGATTTTATTTCCTAAAATTTGCTGGATATTTTCAATACCCATTGCCTTTATCGTGGCTTCGTTTACTACCGCAAATTTTATTAAATTGGCCAAATTATCTTTTTGTTTTTTTCCCTGAGAAGAATCGATGAGGGACAGTTCGGATGTTTTATCTGTTTCTTCAATTTGTTCAATAAAATTTTCTCCAATATAAGCAAATGTTTTTTTCTGTTCACCGTTTATTAAAAGAGGACTATAAGAACCGTTTGGATCTTTCTTCCAAACTGGAAATTCAGCATAGATCCAGTCATTTGAATATTTCTCGCTAATATCAGCTTTGAGGTGGTTACTAACATTAACCAAATATTTTTCTCCTCTAACCTCCTTTCCCTTTATAAGGCTTTCTTTTCTTTTGGTATATCCAATAACCCTTCCTTTAAGAGAGGGTTTTTCCCTTAATTTTATCCACTCGCCCTCCTTAATATTAAAAATAATTTTATCTTTTTCGTTTTCTTCTTGGGATTTTGAAGATAAATTTTCTGTATTAAAACTTTCAGAATATTCTTCCTGAATTTTTAGCTCTGAGATATTAAGTTCGTTAGAATTATAAAAATTTCCATATAGTGGTTGAATGTCTGAAAACTTTAAATAATTAGTCGTAGCACCAAAAATTGCAATATCAAAAGAAGACCCCTGAAATTCTCCTTTTCCAATTAAGGAAATTAAAGGTTCAACGGTTTCAACGTCAGAAATATTTTTAAAATCTTTAATAGCTTTTTCATCTATCTTATTAAAACGAACATCGCGAGGGAAAATATCAGCAGTTTTTAAAGAATGTAAAGAAGTAATTTGAGAAACAACCAATCTTTGTACTCCATATCCCATCGAATATAAAAAAGTTAAAAAACCAACCCCAATAACCATTGCGATAATTGTAAAACGCGATCTCGTTTTTCGACTTGATAAACTCTTTCTTGCAAGCCACAAAAGATCTCTTATTCTAAAATCAGGTTTTATTTTTGGGGATGTTTTTTTGAACATTTTATGCTTTTTGTGTTTTGTTTTTATACTTTTGCTCTAAATGGCAGTTTTGATTTTATAATTTCTTGATAAAGCTTTTGTTTTTCTTCAGAAGTTCTATATTCAGCTCCTATAACGCCATCAACTATTCTTAAAACTCTATCGGCATAATCTAAAAAGCTTATATCGTGAGTCGCCATAATCGTTGTTCTTCCAAAACTTATACTTTGCCGTAAAAGAAGATTCATCAATTCAATAGCAGATTCTCTATCTAAGTTTCCAGTTGGCTCATCTGCAATTAAAACAGGGGCATTAGTAACGGTTGCTCTTGATAATCCGACTTTTTGCTGCTGACCACCAGACAACTCTTTTGGGTTAAAATCCTTCCAATATTCCATTCTGTTTTGGGCAAGATAACTAAGGGCCAGCGGAATAGCCCTTTCTCGGGGCATTCCCTGCGTCAATAAAGGAAAAGCAACATTTTCAACAACATTGAGAGCACTAATCCAAATCGGTTGTTGATACAACATTCCTATTTTTTTCTCCCGAAAATCTGCTCTTTCATCATCTGACATTTGGTAGATGTCTTT
>FWPV01009811.1_pt1 | contig 16015 bp, 17 predicted proteins | sample 2228371 | NCBI WGS metagenome assembly FWPV01 (sample SAMEA103939776, study PRJEB20133) | metagenome | reverse complement strand
TGCAAAGCCGGCCTCCCGAGCTCTGGGGTTTCGCAGCGCATCGCGCTGCGCCTGCCGAACGGGCTGGCTGTACAAAGCCAGCCTCCCGAGCTCTGGAGTGTCGCAGCGCATTGCGCTGCGCCTGCCGAACAGGCCGGCTGTACAAAGCCAGCCTCCCGAGCTCTGGGGTTTCGCAGCGCATTGCGCTGCGCCTGCCGAACGGGCCGGCCATCCAAAAGACGACGGTGCGCGGCAGCTCACCCCGAAAGGCGCTTAAAACAGCACGTCGCGCGACACACCCGCCCGGCGCAGGATCTTGCGCAGCTGGGCGAGTGCCTCGAGCTGGATCTGACGCACGCGTTCGCGCGTCAGGCTGAGCTGGTCGGCCAGCTCTTCCAGGGTGGCGATTTCGCGGTTGTTGATGCCGTAGCGGAACTCGATGACGGTACGCTGCTTGTCGTTCAGCTGGGCGATCCAGGCCTGGACCAGGCTGCCGATCTCGGCATTCTGTATCTGCTCTTCCGGCCCCTCCTGATTGTCGTCGGCAAGGGACTCGCCGATCGACAGCGACGGGTCGATGTCGAGCGGCGCGTCGAGCGAGGCAGTGTGCTCGTTCAACGACAGAATGTGCCGCACGTCCTCGACCGGCTTGGCAAGGAGGGTTGCGATGTCTTCCGCACAGCACTCGCCACCGCTGCGTGCCTCCAGATTGCGCATGGCGCGCAGCACCTGATTCAGTTCCTTCACCACATGGACCGGCAGCCGGATGGTGCGCGACTGGTTCATGATCGCGCGCTCGATGTTCTGCCGTATCCACCACGTGGCGTAGGTGGAAAAGCGGAAACCACGCTCCGGGTCGAACTTTTCCAGCGCGTGGATCAAGCCGAGATTGCCTTCTTCAACGAGGTCAAGCAGCGGCATGCCGCGATTCAGATAGTGCTTGGCGATGTTCACGACGAGTCGCAGGTTGCGCTCGATCATGGTCTGGCGCGCCTCGAAATCTCCCTGGCGCACGCGCCGTGACAACGCCAGTTCCTCCTCCGGCGTCAGCAGCGGATTGGCACCGATCTCGTTCAGGTAGAGCTGGGTGGCATCGCCGAGGAATTCGGCCTCGGGCGCTTCGACCGGTTCAGCCGCGACCTCGACGCCATCGAGCTCGCCCGCGACGGCATCATCGTCGACAGGTTCAGCCGGTTCGGCGTCTTCGGGTTGCGAAAGATCGGACATGGATTATCTCGGTGGCAGATACTTCATCGGATCGACGGGCTTGCCCTGGCGCCGTATTTCGAAGTGCAGGCGGGGCTTGCCGGCTTCGGTGTCGCTGTCGCCCAGCTCGGCGATACGCTGACCGCGCTTCACCGTGTCGCGTTCCTGAACCAGTATCTTGCTGTTGTGCGCGTAAGCGGACAAAAACGTGTTGTCGTGCTTGACGATGACCAGTTTGCCATAACCACGCATCGCCTCGCCGGCGTACACCACGCGACCGCCGGCCGCCGCCAGAACCGGATCGCCAGTACGACCCGCAACATCGACGCCCTTGTTGCTGCCTTCGCCGAAGCGCCCGATGATGCGGCCGCTCGCCGGCCAGCTCCACTCGACGCCGTCTTCCGCACGCACGGCGTCCGGTGGCGTCACGATGGCCGGTGCCGCAGGTACCGGCGCACCGGCCGTTGCCGCTGGCGGCGCGGGCGTGACGGCCGCGACGGCTGCACCCGCCGGCTGAGGCGTGATTCCGGCCGAACGGATGCGGTCGAGTGTCGCTTCGGAATAGGGTTCAACCCCGCCTCGCGGTTCGCGCTTGAGCATGGCGTCCGCTGCCGCGGGAGGCGGCTCGGTCACTGCCGGCGCGCCTGGCGCGGGCGTGTCGAGCGGCCGCGATTCGACGCCGGGTGCTGCGATCGAGCGGGTCTCCATACCCCCCTCAGGTGCGGCAACACGCAGCTCCTGCCCGAGCTTGATCAGATTGGGGTTCTCGAGTCGATTCCAGATCACCAGATCCCGCCAGTCCTGACCATGCTCGAGCGCGATGCTGAACAGCGTATCGCCCTTGGCGACGATGTGAACACCAGAACGCGGAACAGCGGCAGCGGCGGGCGGCGTGGCCGGTACCACAGTGGGCGGGGTGCCAACCGGCGGACGGACTTCAACCGGCGCCGGCCGCGTCCCTGCGCATGACGCAAGCAACAGGCACAACACGGGCACCGCGAAGAACGATCTATTCATTCAACCCCCGGCAACAGCGGCACGAAGCGCACCGCGTCCAGTTTCGTTTCGACATAGCGCTGAGGCTGTCTTTCAATCAATCTCAATGACTGGTCGGCGGTACCGACGGGAATCACGAGTCGCCCGCCCTCGGCCAGCTGATCCAGCAGGGCCTTGGGCACCGCCGCCGCCGCGGCCGCCACGATGATTGTATCGAACGGCGCCTCGGCAGCCAGGCCGATCATGCCGTCGGCGTGTTTCAGGCGAACGTTCGGCAGCCGCAATGGACGCAGGTTGCGTTTGGCTCGTTCGAGCAGCGGCGCAATGCGCTCGATGGCGTACACATCACTGGCAAGCTTCGACAACACGGCGGCCTGGTATCCGCACCCGGCTCCGACTTCAAGCGTCTTGCCGAGAGGACGTCCGCCAGCGCGCAGAAGTTCAATCATGCGCGCGACGACAAAGGGCTGCGAAATGGTCTGCTGGAAGCCGAGCGGCAGCGCAGTGTCCTCGTAGGCCCGCGTGCCGAGCGCCTCTTCGACGAACTGATGCCGTGGAATGGACTGCATCGCAGCAAGCACGCCTTCATCGCGTATGCCCGAAACACGCAGCCGTTCAACCATCCGGGCGCGCGCACGCGTCAGGCTCAGACTTGCGTCCGTTGCCGTCATGCGCCCAGCCAGTCGCGCACCTGCCCCATCTGGGCCATGTGGGTCAGGTCGATCTGCAGCGGCGTGATCGACGCGAATCCATTTGCCGTGGCATGGAAATCGGTGCCTTCGCCGGCGTCCTGAGCCGCGCCGGCAGCGCCGACCCAGTACACGGTCTCGTTGCGCGGATTGGTGGTGCGCACGACAGGCTCCGCCTTGTGTCGCCGGCCAAGCCGCGTCACCTGTACGCCTTTCAGCGCGTCGAACGACAGATCGGGCACATTGACGTTGAGCAAAACCGGCGTGGCAAAAGGCCGATCGGTCAGCCGGCGCACCAGATCGCAGGCAATGCGGGCAGCGGTGTCGTAATGCGCGCTGCCCTTGCGCGTCATCGACATGGCGATCGCCGGCACGCCGAGCAGGAAACCCTCGGTCGCGGCGGCAACGGTGCCCGAATAGATTGTGTCATCGCCCATATTGGCGCCGTCATTGATGCCCGACACGACAATGTCGGGCAGGTGATCGAGCATGCCTGTCACCGCAAGATGGACACAATCTGTGGGCGTGCCATTGACATAATGAAATCCGTTGCGCGCGCGACGCAGGATCAATGGGCGATCAAGTGTCAGGGAATTGCTGGCGCCGCTGCGGTCAGCCTCGGGCGCCACGACGGTGACGTCTCCGACCTCGCCGAGAGCCCGTGCGAGCGCCTCGAGGCCGGGAGCAAAATAACCGTCGTCGTTGGACAACAGAATGCGCATGGGAAACGGAAGGCGAATGTTGCGGCACGGTGCTGGAACGAACCGGCCACAACAGATTGAAGCAACAAGAATTGGTCGGGGCGGCGGGATTCGAACTCGCGACCCCTTGCACCCCATGCAAGTGCGCTACCAGGCTGCGCTACGCCCCGACTCAGCTGAAAAGTATATCAGGGGCTGACCGGCTTGAACCGGCACCCCTGCAAAAATCAACAACCGGACGTCACTCGAGCAGTTCGAGTATTGCCTGCAGGGCAGCCCGCAACTCGGCCACGTCGACGTCGTTGCCCGCTGCACCCGGTGCGGACCCCGAGCGAGGATCGGAATCGTCGAGACGGTTGCGCGCACCACTGATGGTGAAGCCTTCTTCATAGAGCAGCTGACGAATGCGGCGCACCAGAAGCACTTCGTGATGCTGGTAATAACGCCGGTTGCCACGTCTCTTCACCGGCTTGAGCTGGGTGAATTCCTGTTCCCAGTAGCGCAGCACATGTGGCTTGACGCCGCACAGTTCGCTCACCTCGCCGATCGTGAAGTAACGCTTGGCGGGAATCGCTGGCAGAACCAGCGGCTCCTTACTCGTCGTTTCCATCGTAATCGATGCCCTCGACGGCCGCCTTCAGCTTCTGGCTCGCGTGAAAAGTGACAACCCGCCGCGCAGTGATCGGAATTTCCTCGCCGGTTTTGGGATTGCGCCCCGGGCGCTGCGGCTTGTCGCGCAACTGGAAGTTGCCGAAGCCCGACAGTTTGACGCCGTCGCCGCTTTCGAGCGCGTCTCGGATCTCGTCGAAGAATGCTTCGACCATATCCTTCGCCTCGCGTTTGTTCAGTCCTACCTGTTCGAACAGCATTTCCGCCAGTTCGGCTTTGGTCAGTGTGGTCATGCGGCTTCCTCGTAACCCTGTCGCCCTGCCGCCTCAGGCGCGCAGCTTTGCACCGAACTCACGCTGTGCATACATCACCAGTTGATCAACGGTCGCATCGACTTCAGCGTCCGCCAAAGTACGTTGAGTATCTTGCATAACTATACGGAAAGCAAAGCTTTTTTCGTTATCTGATATGCCTTTACCCTGATACACGTCGAACAGGGCGATGTCCTGCACGATGGCCGGCGAGGCGCTGCGAAGCCCTTCAAGCACCTGCAAAAGCGATGTCGAACGCGGCAGCAGCAGCGCCAGATCGCGCCGTACGGCAGGCTGTCTGGATACGGTCTGGTAGGTCGGTACTGCGCTGCCGAGCAGCGGTTCAAGATCGCATTCGAACACCAGCGGCGCACTCGCCAGTTCGTAGCGCTGCACCAGTTCCGGATGCAGCTCTCCGATGAATCCGATCACCTGTCCGTGCAGACTGATCGACGCCGCACGCCCTGGATGCAGCGCCACATGTCGCGTCGGCGCAAATACTGCCTGATACGGCAGCACAAGCGCTTCGACATCGCCCTTCACATCAAAGAAATCGGTCGGACGCGCCATGGCGCCCCACTGTTCCGCTTGCGCAGTCCCCCACGCGAGCCCGGCGATACGTAGCGTCTGGGCGAAACCCGGAACCGGCACCGCCTGCGCGTCATGTGCGAAGCAGCGGCCGATTTCAAACACCCGCACGCGATCGAGCTGACGGCGACGGTTGGTCAGCACGTTGTCGACCAGCCCACCGATCAGCGTCGAGCGCATGACCGACATCTGGCTCGCAATGGGGTTGGCCAGTACAACCGGTGTGTCGTTGCCGGCAAAATCCTTTTCCCAGCGTCGCTCAACGAAGGCGAAGTTGATCACTTCCTGATAGTCACGATCCGCCAGCAGGTGACGCACATTCGACGCGCTTCGACGCCCTTCGGACAGTTCAGGCATGGCCAGACGGCCAACCGGCGGGTGGGTCGGGATGTTGTCGTAGCCGTGCAGACGAGCCAGTTCCTCAATCAGATCTTCCTCAATACGCAGATCGAAGCGCCAGGTCGGTGGCTGCACGACGAAATCACCGCCATCGCGTGCAAAGGGCAGCGCCATGCGCTGAAGACAGGCTTCGATGGCGTCGTCACCCAATGGCAGGCCGAGCACACGGGCCACCCGCGCCGGCCGCAGGCGTACCGGCTCGCGCGAAGGCAGCGCGGTGATGCGGTCATCCATCGGGCCGGCTTCGCCGCCGCACAATTCGAGAATGAGCTGTGTGACGCGCTCGACACCGGCCACGGTATCGGCAAAATCCACGCCACGTTCAAAGCGGTGAGCAGCCTCGCTGGAGAACGCATAGCGGCGGGCGCGCCCCTGAATGGCATCAGGTTGCCAGAACGCAGCTTCGACATAGACATTTCGCGTATCGAGCGAGCACGCAGTCGATGCGCCGCCCATGATGCCGGCGAAGCTCTCGACGCCGGTCTCGTCGGCGATGACACCGCAGTCCGGTGTCAGCGTGATGGTCTGCTCGTTCAGCAACACGAGTTGCTCGCCCTCGCGCGCCCAGCGTACGGTAAGGCCACCCTTCACGCGATCGAGATCGAACACGTGATTCGGTCGGTTCAACTCGAGCATGACGTAATTGGAAATGTCGACCAGTACGGAGATCGAACGCATGCCGGCGCGCTCCAGCCTGCGCTTCATCCACTCCGGCGTGGCTGCGCGGGCGTTTACACCACGGATGACGCGGCCCGAGAAACGGCCACACAGATCTGCCGCCTCGATACTGACCGGCAGCACCTCGGTCAGCGTGACGGGCGCGGCGATGATCTCCGGCACGCATAACGGCGCACCGGTGAGCGCCGATACCTCTCGCGCGATGCCCAGCATGCCGAAACAGTCTGCGCGGTTCGGTGTGAGCTTGATGACGAAAGCGTTGTCATCAAGATCGAGGTAATGCCGGATGTCTGTGCCCACCGGCGCATCGCCGGGAAGCGCGAGCAGGCCGCCATGATCTTCCGACAGCCCGAGTTCGCGCGCAGAACACAGCATGCCATTGCTCTCGACGCCGCGCAGTTTCGCCCGCTTGATGTCGATCCCCGGCAGACTGGCCCCCACTGTGGCGCACGGCACCTTCATGCCGACGGCAACGTTGGGCGCACCGCACACGATCTGCAGCGGCTCGCCGCCCGCATTCACGCTGCAAACACGCAGGCGGTCGGCATCCGGATGCGGTGCAACGGACAATACTTCCGCCACGACCACCCCGTGAAAGGCGGCCGCCACCGGATCAAGTTCCTCGACTTCGAGACCCGCCATGGTCAACAGGTGCGACAGCGCCTGCGTATCGATGGCCGGGTCAACGAACTCGCGCAACCATTTTTCTGAAAATTTCATCGGGCAAAAACCTCAGCGGAACTGGCTCAGGAAACGCACATCGCCGTCATAGAAAAGGCGCAGGTCATTGATGCCATAACGCAGCATGGTCAGGCGGTCGGGCCCGAAACCGAACGCAAAGCCGGTATGACGTTCGGCATCGATGCCGCAATGGCGCAGCACATTCGGATGCACCATGCCGCAGCCGGCGATTTCCAGCCAGCGACCGGCCAGCGGTCCGCTCGGAAACGCGACGTCGATTTCTGCTGACGGCTCGGTGAATGGGAAGAACGAAGGCCGGAAACGCACGTCGAGCCGATCGGCTTCGAAGAAACGGTGCAGGAAATCGCTCACCACGCCCTTCAGGTCGGCAAAGCTCACCGACTCGCCGACCCACAGGCCTTCGACCTGATGGAACATCGGTGAGTGGGTCGCATCGGAATCGACGCGATAGACGCGACCCGGTGCAATGATGCGGATTTCCGGCATCGTTGCCGCGCCGGCATGGCGCGCCACGTGCGCCTGCATGTAGCGCACCTGGATCGGGCTGGTATGGGTGCGCAGCATCACGTCACTCGCACCCTCCAGATAGAAGGTGTCGTGCATCGAACGCGCAGGATGGTTTTCCGGCGTGTTCAGTGCAGTGAAGTTATGGAAGTCGGTTTCGATTTCCGGGCCATCCGCCACGTCGAAACCAATTCCGCGGAACAGGGCTTCGATGCGTTCGAGCGTGCGGGTCACCGGATGCAGACCACCCTTCGCGTGACCGCGCCCGGGCAAGGTCACGTCGAGTGACTCTTCCGCAAGGCGCGCTTCGAGTGCAGCGTTTCGCAATGCCTCACGGCGCGCTTCAAGCGCTGCCTCGACCCGCTGCTTGGCGGTATTGATTGCTGCGCCAGCGATCTTGCGGGCGTCGGGGTCGAGCTTGCCGAGGCCTTTGAGCAATTCGGTCAGGCTGCCGGACTTGCCGAGAAAACGCGCCTTGACCTGTTCCAGCGCCACGGCGTCCGCCGCCGCAGAAAAATCGATTTCCGCTTGTGAAACAAGCGCTTCCAGATCACTCATCGACTTGAATCCGAACAATATGGGGACAAAAAAAGGAGGCCAGGCCTCCTTTTTCTGCGTGCAACACGCTTAGCCGAGTTGGGCCTTGGCCTGATTCGCGATGGCGGCGAACGCAGCCTTGTCGAATACGGCGAGATCTGCAAGCACCTTGCGATCGACCTGGATCGACGCCTTGTTCAGGCCGTTGATCAGCTTCGAGTAGGTCAGACCCACTTCGCGTGCAGCGGCGTTGATACGCACGATCCACAGCGCGCGGAACTGACGCTTCCTTTGACGGCGGTCACGGTAGGCGTACTGGCCTGCCTTCATCACCGCTTCCTTGGCGATGCGATAGACGCTATGACGACGGCCGCGGTAACCCTTGGCCTGATCCAGTACCTTCTTGTGACGGGCGCGTGCCGTTACACCACGTTTGACTCTGGGCATCTCGTGGGCTCCTTATGCGTAGGGCAGCATGTTGCGAACGCGTGCGTCGTCCGTCGCATGCACCGCCGTCATACCGCGAAGCTGGCGCTTCGACTTGGTGGTTTTCTTCGTCAGGATGTGGCGCTTGAACGCCTGCGAACGCTTGATGCTGCCGCTCGCCCTGACCTTGAAGCGCTTTGCAGCGCCCTTCTTGGTCTTCATCTTGGGCATGACAAAACTCCATTTATGTCATCTTCACAGGTGGCCGCGAACCGTTCGCAGCGCTTTCATACCCGTGAACACTTGTTGTGCCGCGATTCTTCAATCGCGGCGACGCGAGGCAAAACCTCACGCATCGCCGGACTGAGGTCCGGCAGATTCTTCTTCAGGCTGAGTGAATCAGACCTTCTTCTTGCTCGGTGCCAGCACCATGATCAACTGACGTCCTTCAAGCTTCGGGAACTGCTCGACCACGGCCAGCGCTTCAAGGTCGGCCTTCACACGTTCCAGCAGGCGGATACCGAACTCCTGGTGCGCCATTTCGCGACCACGAAACCGAAGCGTGACCTTGGCCTTGTCGCCGTCCTGAAGAAACCGCGACAGGTTGCGCAACTTGATCTGGTAATCGCCCTCATCCGTTCCCGGACGGAACTTCACTTCCTTGATCTGTATCTGCTTCTGCTTCGATTTCGCCTCGGCAGCGCGCTTCGCTTCCTGGTACTTGAACTTGCCGAAGTCCATCAGACGACAGACCGGCGGTTTGGCGAGCGGCGCAATCTCGACCAGATCCACACCCGCTTCTTCTGCCATCGTCAATGCCTGGCGGGCAGACATGATACCGAGTTGCTCACCCTCTTCGCCAACAAGGCGTATTTCCGGGGCGTTGATCTCCGAATTGAGGCGCTGCGATTTTTGCTGACTGATGCTCGTACTCCCGAGGCGAAAAAAATCAGGCCGTGCGATCGATTCCCCGCGTGGCAATTTCCTCAGCAAGACGCTGCATGAAATCGCTAAGGGTCATCTGCCCGAGATCCGTATTTCCCCGGGCACGCACGGCCACCATTTTTGCCGCCTTTTCTTTGTCGCCCACGACGACCTGATAAGGCAGCTTCTGCAGACTATGTTCGCGGATTTTATAGTTAATTTTCTCACCGCGCAAATCGCATTCGACGCGCAGACCCGCGGCGCGCAGAGCATTCGTGACTTCCTGGGCGTAATCTGCCTGCGCCTCCGTGATGCCCATCACGACAACCTGGACCGGCGCCAGCCACAGCGGAAAGTTGCCGGCATGGTTTTCGATCAGGATGCCGATGAAGCGCTCGAGCGAACCGAGCACCGCCCGATGCAGCATCACAGGCCGGTAACGACCGTTGTCTTCGGCAACATACTCGGCATCCAGGCGCTCAGGCAGCACGAAATCGAGCTGGAGCGTGCCGCATTGCCACGACCGGCCGATTGCATCCTTGATGTGGTATTCGATCTTCGGGCCGTAGAAGGCGCCCTCTCCCGGCAGCTCTTCCCACTGCATGCCGGACGCGGCCAGCGCATCGCGCAAGCCCGCTTCGGCGCGATCCCACACGTCATCGGAGCCCGCGCGCTTGGCCGGTCGGAGGGAAAGCTTCACTGCCAGATCATGGAAGCCGAAATCACGATAGACGCGCAGCAGCAATTCGTTGAAGGCCGTGACTTCCGAAGTGATCTGGGCTTCAGTGCAGAAAATATGCGCATCGTCCTGCACGAAACCTCGCACCCGCATCAGGCCGTGCAGCGCGCCGGATGGCTCGTTGCGATGGCATGAGCCGAACTCGGCCAGACGCAACGGAAGGTCGCGGTAGGAGTGCAGCGCCGCATTGAATATCTGCACATGACCGGGGCAATTCATCGGCTTCACCGCGTAGTCGCGCTTTTCCGACTCGGTGGTGAACATGTTCTCGCGGTAATTCTCCCAGTGACCGGACTTCTCCCAAAGCACACGGTCCATCATCAGCGGCGTCTTCACCTCGCGATAGCCTGCGTCATCGAGCACCTGGCGCATGTACTGCTCGATCTGCTGCCACACGACCCAGCCCTTCGGATGCCAGAACACCATGCCCGGCGCTTCTTCCTGCATGTGAAACAGGTCGAGCTGCTTGCCGAGTTTCCGGTGGTCGCGCTTTTCTGCCTCTTCGAGCATGTGCAGATAGGCGTCCTGATCGTCCTTCTTCGCCCAGGCCGTGCCGTAAATGCGCTGCAGCATTTCGTTCTTCGCATCGCCGCGCCAGTAGGCCCCGGCCACCTTCATCAGCTTGAACACCTTGAGCTTGCCGGTCGACGGCACGTGCGGGCCCCGGCACAGATCGATGAACTCGCCCTCGCGATACAGCGACACATCCTGATCGGCCGGAATCGACGCGATGATTTCCGCCTTGTAGTGCTCACCGATCGACTTGAAGAAGTCGACCGCCTTGTCGCGCTGCCATACCTCGCGCGACACGGGAATGTCCTTCTTCGACAGCTCGGTCATGCGCTGCTCGATCGCCGCCAGATCTTCGGGCGTGAACGGGCGCTTGTAGGAAAAGTCGTAATAAAAGCCGTTTTCGATCACCGGACCGATGGTCACCTGGGCGTCCGGAAACAGTTCCTTCACCGCATACGCCAGCAGGTGGGCCGTTGAATGGCGGATCATGTCCAGCCCGTCGGCATCGCGGTCGGTGACGATGGCCAGCTGCGCGTCACCTTCGATCACGAAAGAGGTATCCACCAGCTTGCCATCGACGCGACCGGCGAGCGCCGCCTTGGCCAGACCGGCGCCAATGGATGCCGCAACGTCGCGTACGGTGACTGCAGCCTCGAAGCTGCGGACCGAACCATCCGGCAGGGTGATATTGACCATTGGCGTTGCTCCGGAAAACGGTAACGGGGGTGTAACGAAAACTCGGGACGAAAAAAAAGTGCGGCCTGAGCCGCACTTTTCAATTTGCACACGCTTGAACGACATCATCGTTCCGTGCGTCTTGATCTGCAGGCCTCAGACAGCGATAGGTACCGGAGTGAAACGCGTTCGCGGTGTCATAACGCAACCTTTCAAAACCTGCAGCGAATGTTGGTAGGCGCGATTGGACTCGAACCAACGACCCCCACCATGTCAAGGTGGTGCTCTAACCAGCTGAGCTACGCGCCTAAAAGAGCGCGCAAGTATAGCCGGAATCCGGCGCGACTCAAGACAAATTTCTCACGCTGTTTCACGGTGCCTGCCAGGCGGCCAGGTACTCCTTCCAGTGCGCACCCGGCTGCGCGGCCAGCCATTCGCGCACGAAGCCGATTTCGGCATCGTACTGCGCGCGGTCGAGCACACCACGCATCAACTGGAAGCGCTGGAATACCAGGAAGGTGTTGAGCACATCGGTTTCACAGTAATCGCGTATCTGCGCAATCTCGCCGCGCTGCCACGCCCCCCACACAGCCGAACCGTCCATACCCAGCTTGCCCGGGAAACCGATCAGCTTCGCCAGTTCATCCAGCGGCGCATTGCCACGGCCCTGATACAGCGCCAGCAGATCCATCAGGTCGAGATGCCGCGAGTGGTATCGGCTGATGTAGTTGTTCCACTTGAATTCACGCGCATCCGGACCGTCGCCCTCGCCCATTTCCCAGTATCGCGGCGCCGTGACGCCATGGATCAGACCGCGGTAGTGCAACACCGGGAGATCGAAGCCAGCGCCATTCCAGGACACGATATGCGGTGTCAGCCGCTCGATGCCTTCGTAGAAGCGCTGGATGATCTGGCCTTCGCCGTTCTCCGGCTCAGCCAGCGACCAGACCTTCAGCGAGCGCGCATCGCGCAACGCGCAGGAGATCACGACGACACGCTGCAGATGCAGCGGCAGGAAGTCGTGCCCAACGCTGGCTCGGCGCTGCTGAAAGGCGAACTCGGCGACTTCCGAGTCGGACAGTTCGTCCGGCAGCTGATGTAGCCGGCGGATACCGGCGATGTCCGGAATGCTTTCGATGTCGAATACGAGTACGGCGGCCATGTCTGTCCTGTGAGGATTGAAGTTACTTGCGCGACCACTGCCCGCCGGACTGGACATACCAGCCACTCTGGGCACGCCCGATCCAGCGTTGCGCGAAGGTGGAGCGGATATCCGCCTCCCATTCGGGATGGCCGTTGGCGCGCGCGATTTCGCGATACAGCGCATCGCGATCGCCATTTTCCTGCGCCACCAGCCCCTGCACCGCCTGACGTTGTGCCAGCGGTACCGCATTGGCATCGCGCAGCGCGATCCGGCCATCGGCGGTGAGACCCAGCGCGCCGGATGCATAGTGCGGTGCAAGCTGCGCGTGGCGTGCCTGCATCGCGTCACGCAGCTGGCTGATCGCAGGTGTGTTGATTTCCAGATTACCCTGCGCCCAGACTGAGCCCGCGTACATCACGCACAGCAGAACGATGCGGTGCACTGTCTTCATGGTTGCTTTCCTTCCGGAATCGCCGGCGTCTGGCTGCCGTTCTTCAGCTGCCAGACTTCGTCGATGATGCGATCGGCCGCCTTTTCCGCCGCAGCGGGAAAGTAGATGTTGATGGTGACGCAGCCCGCGAGCACGGCAGAGGCCGCCAGTACGATGGCCATCGACCTGCGCCGCGGTGATCGTCGTGCGAGCGCCTTGAATGTATGCGACCTGTTCATGTCCACCTCATTGAAGCACCGGTTTCGTTTCGGTCACGCGCGCCAGCCGTTCCAGCAACACCTGCCAGTCGACCCGCCGATTGTAGCCAACCACGCTGAGCGCCGGCACACCGCCCCCCTCGATCAGCACGAATCCGCCGTTCCGGTTGCTCAGCCCATCCATCTCGCACACACCATTGCGCAAACGACACGACACCCCGATGCGCCGATATCCGAAGCGTTCGAACACACCCAGGAATGTACGCTGGATCGCCGCCGTGGCGCCCGAACCTCCCAGCGCAGTGATGCTGTCCACGGCGCGCTGGCTGATCGACCGCGGATAGTCACCCTCACTCGAACGCACGCGCGCATCGAACGCCACTGGCGCCCAGCGCGACAACTCCAGCCCGGTGACATCCCCGTCGAGCCGACCGGTGATGCGACCGAACTTGAAGGTTTCGGTCAGCGCGTCCAGGTCGACATAACGCATCTGCAGGTCGGAAAGTACACGCGGTGTCGTGCCGAAAGGCTCGATCACCTGCAGACCGCTTGCGGCGATGTAGCCGCCGAACACCTGGATCATCAGCTGGCCGTCCAGTGACAGCACGCCATCGCGCCAGCGCACATGCGGCACGCTGGCGCCGACACTTCCGGCCATGCGCGGCCAGCCAAGTGCCTGCGTCAGTTCCGGCATCGACAGGGGTTCAAGGTCGGCGGACAGGTCACCGGTCCACCGGCCGTTCACGCGTTCGAAGCGCAGCAGGTTCAGCTGAAGGCCGGCGTCGAGCAACGGGATGCGCACCGGCTGAACAGCCACATGATCGGGTGCCACGTCGGCGTCGAGCGCGAAGCGGCCGACAGGCACACGGCCGAATCGCCCTTCGGCCGCGGTGACGTGCATGCGGGTCGCACCGTCGCGCTGCCACGGCAGGTCTGCGTCCAGTTGCTGCAGCGAATACCGCCCGGCTGCGTCACTCACGTGGCCACCACGTACGATCAGTCTCGCACTGTGCAACCCGGCCGGATCAAGCCGGGCTGCCACATCCGCGTACCCCTGCATGACGAATGGCGGCCAGCCCCGCGCGGCAAACAGGGGCTGGACGAAGCGTTCGTTGAGCAGCTTCAGATCGAGTTCGGCGCCCTGCACGCGCGCCGCGCGCAGCGCGGCACTTGCGCGATCCAGTGTGGCGTCGCCGGTCAGACGCCCTATACCGGCAAGATCAAGCGCGAGCGACGTCAGATCCAGCGCTGACGCCGACAATCTGAAATCCGCCGACAGAACGCTGCCGCCTCCAGTCAGATAGACGCTGTCCCACAGCAATTCGCCGCCGCGCCAGTCGGTTACGAGCGTGCCGCGCCAATCCGGGCCGTCGCGCTGCACGTCGATATCCATGACCGCCGAAAGCGAATCCGCTGCACGCAAACCGTCTGCCGAGCCGAAACGTCCGTCGCGTAGAGCGAGCGTGGCACGCAATCGGGCTGACCGCTCGGCTTCCTTAAGCACCCATGTGGCGTCGACATCGATCTTGCCAACCGGCACGTAGGGTTTCGATGCAGGAAGCTCGCCTAGCAGGAACTCCAGGGGCAGGCCGGACGACACCAGCCGCAGTTGCGGCAGACTGCCCGCCAGATTGCCGCTCACCGTTGCCGTGACTTCGGCGTTCAGTCGGACGTCTGCGCGCAGCGCGCGTTGAGGTCCGCGAAGGCTGAACTCGACCGGCCAAGGACCGTAACCTTCGGCGCTCAGTCGCCCTCCTCTGCAATGCATTTCAGGCAGCACCGCGAAGTCGCCGCATTCGAGCTTGACATGCTGCAGCGTGCGCCCGGCCACAAGCGCGCGTGACGCAGTGATGCGTGCGCTGCCGCCACCCAGTCCGGCTGCAGCAATGCGCACATCGATCAAATCGACGGCAGCCGCTGACAGTGACTCGAAGCGCAGTTCGATGGCCGCCTGCGGCGATGAATGGGCACCGAGCAGAATCAGCGCTGCCGCGCAGCGGCGCAGCGGCCGCAACAGTCGTTCAGGAGGGAAATACACCCGTAGACAGATAGCGGTCACCGCGGTCGCAGACAATGGTGACGATGGTCGCATTCTCCACTTCGGCCGCAATGCGCAGGGCGACCACAAGTGCACCGCCGGAACTGATCCCTGCGCAAATCCCCTCTTCCGCCGCCAGGCGGCGGGTCATGTCTTCCGCGGCAGCCTGGCCGACGTACTCCAGCCGGTCGACGCGCGCGCCGTCGTAGATCTTCGGCAGATAGGCTTGCGGCCACTTGCGGATGCCCGGAATCTGCGCACCTTCCTCAGGCTGACAGCCAACGATCTGGATGTCCGGATTCTTCGCCTTGAGAAAGGTTGAGGTACCCATGATGGTACCGGTGGTACCCATCGCGCTGACAAAGTGGGTGACGCGGCCGTCCGTATCACGCCAGATTTCAGGTCCGGTGCCTTCAATATGGGCGCGCGGATTATCCGGGTTGGCGAACTGGTCGAGGATGATGCCGCGACCTTCGTCACGCATCTTCTCCGCCACGTCGCGCGCCAGTTCCATGCTGCCTGTCTTGCTGGTCAGCACGAGTTCGGCACCGTAGGCGGCCATGCTCTGGCGACGTTCGATGCTCTGGTTCTCGGGCATGACCAGAATCATCCTGTAGCCGCGCATCGCCGCCACCATGGCCAGGGCGATGCCGGTGTTGCCGCTGGTCGCCTCGATCAGCGTGTCGCCCGGCTTGATGTCGCCGCGCTCTTCGGCGCGACGGATCATCGACAGCGCCGGCCTGTCCTTGACCGAACCGGCCGGATTGTTTCCCTCCAGCTTGCCGAGGATGACGTTGCCGCGGCGGGTATTGTCGGCGCCCGGAATACGCTGCAGCCGAACCAGCGGTGTGTTGCCGACGAAATCTTCGAGTGTCTTGTAGTGCATGGCTGCCTTGAAGTGTTTAGGGCGGACTCATCGTGAGCCGGCGGGTTTGGGGGGCGCGCCTGCCGGCTTCGGCGGAGCGGCGGACGTCGCAGCTGCTGGATCGGCCGACGGCTGGGCGGGAGG
>FWPV01009807.1_pt1 | contig 16019 bp, 16 predicted proteins | sample 2228371 | NCBI WGS metagenome assembly FWPV01 (sample SAMEA103939776, study PRJEB20133) | metagenome | reverse complement strand
GGCAGCAACAGCAGGGCCACGGTGACCAGGACGACCAGGCTGGCCGTGGTGCGCGGCACGAACCTCGGGGTCGGGGCGAACGGCAGGCGGCCGCCGCCGATGGTCCCCCGGGTGGGGAGTGCCTTGCCGCGCAGGAACATCGCCACGATGATCACGATGAACGGGAACGCCTGGCGCATGCCGTAGTCCGGCAGCCACTCCAACCGCAGCAGCAGCAGCACGAACAGCTGGTCGACCATCCCCATCACGATCCCGGCGATGGTGGCCACCCAGAACGACGTGAAGCTGGCGAGCAGCGCAGCCCCGAGCGCGGGGATGATGAACAGCGTGAAGTTGGTGGGGGTGAGCGCCGTGATCGGCGATGCGAGGACGCCGAAGATGCCTGCGACGACCGCCGACAGCATCCAGTTCACGCCGGCCTGGAACTCGGGTGAGTAGCCGAGGAGGGTGGCGCCCTTTTCGTTCTCGGCCGCGGCCCTGGTGGCGAGGCCGAAACGGGTGTACTTGAACAGCGCCCACAGCACCGCAGCGCTGACCAGCGCAAGAGCGGCCAGGATGATGCGGTCGTACCCGACGGTGCCGCCGAAGATCTTCAGGCCCTCGGTGGGCAGGATGGCGTCGACCGATTTCGCGTCGCCGCCGAAGCGGAGCCCGACGATCGACTGCAGCACCAGCATCACGCCGACGGCGGCCACCACCTTGGCCAGCACCGGCGCGTGCCGCAGCGGCCGGAACACGAGCAGGTGGAGCAGGAGCCCGAGCCCGGCGCCCACCACCAGCGACACGACGAACGCCGGCAGGAACGCCCAGCGGTCGCCCGGGAGGTCGAGGAACGTCGGCCAGTTGGGCAGATCCCAGGCCTGACCGAAGAACCGGTTGGCGACGCCTTCGATGGGCGCCAGCGGGTTCGGGATCGGCGGCAGCAGCAGCCGGCTGCTCTTGCGCAGCTCGGCGTAGGTGTAGGCCACGTACACCGCCATGGCGCCGTGGCTGAAGTTGATGAACCCCGAGCCCCGGTAGGCGAGCACGATGCCCTGTGACAGGGCCGCGAACAGCGCTGTCGCGCTGTCCATTTGGACCCGGCGGTCAGTCAGCTGCCGCCGTCACCGGCTCCATCCGGGCGGCGACTGCAGCCGCCGCCTGGTCACCCGCTCCGCGCCGAGGGGCATCTTGTAGTATTGCGTGCCCGGCTGCTGGGGCTCGGACGGGAGCGTCCCGCCGGCGACCAACCGGGCGACACAGTCGGCCATGAGCGCCGCGCCGTCGTCGTAGAGCGCGTCCTCGAGTTCGACCAGTGACATCGGCCGGGTGACGGTGAACGGCCGGCGGGCCACGATCGGCCCGGTGTCCACACCGGCATCGACCCAGTGCACGGTGTTGCCGAGCTTGTCCCAGTCCCCGTTGTAGACCGCCCAGGCGCCGCAGTCGATGCCCCGGTAGTCGGGCAGCAGGCCGGGGTGGGCGTTGAGGGTACCGATGCGGGGGATGGCGAGCACCCGGGACCGGACGATGCCGGTCTGGCCGAGCAGGAGCAGGTCGGGGGCGAGCGATCCGAGCAGCGCCACGGTGCGCTCGGAGTTGGTGCCCTCGCTGTGGTGCACGGCGGCGGCCAGTTCCTCGTAGGCGCCGATGAACGGCCCACCCTCCCAGGTCACCGGCGTAGGGTGGCGCTGCACGAGTCGCCGGGCCGAGAAGTACACCGCCTGGGCGGTCCCCACCCGGCGGCGCACGTAGCGGAACAGTTTCCGGTACTCGTCGAGCGGTTGGCGCAGGACCACGACGGCGGCCACCGGCACGTCCCGGCGGTGGAGGGCGTTGAGGATCTTCTTGCCGAACAGGCTGCCCTGGTTGGCGAGGACGACGACGTTCACAGGCCCACGCTCTGGCGGGCGAGGTGGTCGCTCCGGTCCCGCCAGTGGCGGGCGACCTCCCGGGGCAGTGCGACCCAGACGTCGCCCCGATCGACCAGCCGGCGCACGAGCCACTCGTAGAGCCGCCGGCGTCCGGGGAACAGCACGTCGTCGAACACGTACTCGTGCACGTCGACGGTCAGGCAACCGCCGTGCTCGATGGTCGTGCCGAGCAGGCCGTCGAGCAGGTCGTGCGGGTCACCGGGGTTCAGACGCTGGTGGCCGAACAGGTGGTCGTCCATCCACGCCGGGGGCAGCTCCACCAGCGTGAGCTGCCGGTGCCGCCTGGCGTCGTAGGGTTGGTACGGCGTGCACAGCCCCCGGCGCCACCCCAGGTAACGGTCGTGGGCCAGGGACGAGTCGTACTCGAGGCCGATGTCCTGGTGGATGGCCAGCGTCTCCTCGGGGTCGGTCGGGTTCGTGTGCCAGTAGTGGTGCCGGCAGCCGACCACGTGCACGCCGCCGTCGACCTCGAGCCGCTCCTTCTCGGCCCGGAAGCGGTCCCGGCTCTCGTACGCCCGGTAGCTCGCGTGGATGCCGACCTCCCACCCTTCGGTGTCGAGGTGCCGGAGCAGGGCGCGGAATCCGGGTGCGGTGACGTCATAGAAGCTGTCGGGCGTGCCCCGGGCGTACTCGACCAGCGAACCCTGGCGGGGCACGAAATAGAACGCGGAGAGCACCCCGTGGGTGCACTCCAGGTTCATCCACGACGAGAAGTGCCAGTGGGTACGGGTGCCCCGCAGCACCTGCAGCGCCGGCCCCAGCCCCCGGGGCCCGAAGCGGGCCATCATCCGGGCCGGTTCCAGCCAGCGGATCACCTCGGGGTAGTCGACGTCGTGAGTGAGGCAGGCGGCGGCCCGGGCGCCGCCGGGCCATTTCGGGGTCGGGGTGATCCCGGTCGCCGCTGCGAGGACGTCGCCGAGCCTGGTGATCAGCGCCGAGGCGACCGGGACCCGCCGGGCCGCACCGTCGGCCTCCCGCTCCGGCCGCCAGATCACATGCCCGTGCTGGTTCCGGTCAGCGTGCTGCTCGTCCTGACCGGTCGCCTGCCAGAAGACGTCGAACAGCACGTCCCGTGCGACCACCGCCTGGGACCCGTCGCAGACCACGACCCGGGTGGGCCGGTCCTCCCCTTCGTACCAGGGCACGGTCCACCCACCCACGTCGGCCACGCCGGCCAGACGCCACGACCCCGGCGACGTCCACCGGTCGAGGTCGACCGGCACCGTGACCCGCCCCCGGCTGCCGGGACGGACGGCCACGGCCAGGTCCGCAGGCGGTGAAGCGTCAGGGTCGACCTCCTCCCATGCGAACCCCACCGTCGACAGCACGAGCCGCAGGGTCGCCACGATGTCGTCGCGCGCCGCGCCCCCGATCCGCCTGTCGACCGAAACCGTCACCCTCTGCACGTGCCCGCCCGAGTGCTCGACCGCCACCGCCAACCCCGCAATCTTGGCGACGGATCGACATTGCCGCCATAGGCATTCTCAGCCATCAGCGGTGTCGTCGCCGGGTTCAGCCGTAGGCGACGGCGAGGCTCGGCAGCGAGCGGGTCTGCCCGGTGATCCGCAGGTCGGTGCTCGCCCCCGGCGCCAGCCGCAGGCCGGGCAGGCGTTCAAGCAGGAGCCGGGACCCGATCACCGCCTCGGTCCGGGCCATCTCGTACCCGAGGCAGAAGTGCTTGCCCAGGCCGAACCCGAGGTGGCCGAACCGGTGGCCGTCGTCGTAGCCCTTGCGCAGCTCCTTGGCCAGCCACAGGTCGTCACGGGCCAGGTCGAAGCGCCGCGGGTCGCGGAAGACCCGCTCGTCGTTGTTGGCCGACCCGATCGAGATGTTCAGCACCGACCCGGCAGGGATCACCTCGCCGTGCCACTCCACATCAGCGGTGACCAGCCGGCTCTGGGAGATCACCGGGAACGAGTGGCGCATCGTCTCCGAGAACGCCGGATCCAGCCGGGCCGGGTCCTCGCGCACGAGCGCGAGCTGGTCCGGGTTGGTGAGCAGGTTCACCCACAGGTTGGCGATGGCTTTGTCGGTCGTCTCCCCACCGGCGGTGAGCAGCAGCGCCAGGAAGGCGCGCACCTCGTCGTCGCCGAGGCGCTCGCCGTGGACCTCGGCGTGGATGATGCGTGACACGAAGTCGTCGCCGGGGGCTCGACGGCGCTCGGCGACGATCGGTGCGACGTAGTCGGCGAAGGCCCGGCTGGCGGCCACGCCATCGGCCCGGGCGGCCGGGTCCCAACTGGACAGGCCGGCCATCATCCGCTGGTAGCAGTCGTGGAAGAACGCCATGTCGGCCTTGGGCAACCCGAGCATGTCGCAGATGACGTTGACCGGTAGCCAGGTGCTGAACTCCTGCACCAGATCGGCCCGGCCGTCCCCCCGGGCCAGGATGCGGTCGATCAGCTCGTTCGCGTTCCGTTCGATCAGCTCCACGTAGCCGGCCAGCCGCCTGCCGACCACCTCGGGGGCGATGATCGTGCGCCGCACGACGTGGTCCATGCCGTCCATCTGCAGCATGGTCGGGCCGAACACCACGCCGAGGCTCTGCTCGTAGACCCGGTTCGAGTAGGTCTCGGAGTCGGAGAAGGCGGCCACGACGTCGTGGTACCGGGTCAGGTGCCACACCTTCGTCTTCGGGTGCTGCCAGACCGGGTACTCGTCGCGGCACAGCTGCCAGAACGGGAACGGGTCGGCGGCGAAGGCCTCCCCCGGCCACTCCCACGGCGCCGTCATCCGAGCCCTGCCAGGTCACGGGAGCTTCGGGTGGCGAGCGCCTCGACGGGGGGCAGGGCCACCGGGTGCCCCACCCAGATGCCGATGTGCTGTCCGGTCCGCCCCTCCGGGCCCTCACCTACCAGCGCCACGAGCAGCTCGGCGATCTGCTCGGGACGCATCCAGCTGGCCTCCATCTCCGGGGTGAGCCGGTCACCCACGAACGAGCGGATCATGTCGGTGTCGGTGGCGCCCATGCACAGGGCGTTGACCCGCACACCGTGCCTGGCCAGCGCCCGGGCCCAGGCCTCCACGAGGCCGCGCAGCGCCCACTTCGAGGCGTCGTAGACGTCCATGGCCGCCCCGCCGCCGGTGGGGCGGCCGGGCGGCGGCGCCACGTGGTCGGTCGACACCACCACGATGTCGCCGCCCCCCTGGGCGGCCATCACCGGGGCGACCGCCCGCCCGAGCAGGTACACCCCCCGCGTGTTCACCCCCATCAGGGCCTCGAAGTCGTCGAGCGCCTTGTCCCACGGGTCGAGCGGGCTGGTGATGCGGCAGATCCCGGCGTTGGCCACGGCCACGTCGATGCGGCCGTGCTCGCCGACGACGCCCTCGACGAACCGCCGCACCTGATCGGGCTGGGACACGTCGGCCACCACCTCGGCACCGGGCAGCACGTCGCAGCCGATCACCGTCGCGCCGGCGGCCCGGAGGGCGCCCACGAAGGCGGCACCGAGCCCCCGGGCCGCGCCGGTGACCACCGCCACCCGTCCCTGGAGCGCGCTCATGACCGGCTCCGGCTGGCGGCGATGGCGGCCCGCAGCTTGGCGCCGTCGTAGGAGATGAACTTGACCGGCTCGAGCTCGATCACCACCCGGCCGGGCGAGTCGAGCATCGACTGGAAGGCGGCGGCCCGGTCGGGCCGGCCGGGGTTCAGCTTCTCGGCCAGCGCCGGGTAGAACCAGGCCTTGACCTCGTCGGAGGCGTGGATGGTCGCCAGCGTCTTCATGGTGACGGTCTTGTCCCCGCCGAGCTCGGTACCCTCGCTGGACACGATCACCGAACTGCGGGGGTCACGGCGCAACGCCGGGACCCGCACCCGGTGCCGGGCGGTGGTCACCCACACCCGCCCGTCGCGCCACACGAACCGGTGCATCACCCCGACCGGCCACCCGTCCCTGGTGCTCCACACCACGGCGCACTCGGTCTGCAGCGCCATGAGCCGTTCGAAGGTCTCGTCGTCGAGTGGGTAGACGGCGACGTCCTCGTAGTCCCGGATCTCCTGCTTCTCGTCCCCCATGAGGCGAAAGTACCGTGTGTCACACGACACACGGGAGGTCGGACGGTGCACGATCTGGTGATCAGAGGAGGCACGGTCGTCGACGGCAGCGGGGCAGCGGCCCGCACCGCAGACGTCGCCGTCGACGGTGACCGCATCGTGGCCGTGGGCCGGGTGGAGGGCCGGGGGCGGCGGGAGCTCGACGCCGACGGACTGCTCGTCACCCCGGGCTTCGTGGACGTCCACACCCACTACGACGGACAGGCCACCTGGGACCCGCTCGTGACCCCGTCGTCGTGGCACGGGGTGACCACGGTGGTGATGGGCAACTGCGGCGTGGGGTTCGCCCCTGCCCACCCGGACCGCCACGAGTGGCTGATCGGCCTGATGGAAGGCGTCGAGGACATCCCGGGCACGGCGCTGGCCGAGGGGATCCGCTGGGACTGGGAGTCCTTCCCCGAGTATCTCGACGCCCTCGGCTCGCTGCCCCGGGTGGTGGACGTGGGCACCCACGTGCCCCACGGCGCGGTTCGGGCCTACGTGATGGGTGAGCGGGGCGCAGCCAACGAACCGGCCACCGAGGCCGACATCGCCGAGATGGCGGCACTGGTGGCCGGGGGTCTCCGGGCCGGCGCGCTCGGGTTCTCGATGAGCCGCACGCTGGCCCACCGGGCCATCGACGGCCGCCCGGTCCCGGGCACGTTCGCCGCCGAAGCCGAGATCCACGGGATCTGCTCGGTGCTGGCCGACCTCGGCACCGGTCTGGTCGAGCTGGCGCCGGCCGGGGTGGTGGGCGAGGACCTGGCCGCCCCGGCCCGGGAGATGGCCTGGATGCGCGAGGTCGCGGCCACCACCGGCCGGCCGGTGAGCTTCGCGCTCGTCCAGCACGACGCGGATCCGCAGGCGTGGCGGCACCTGCTCAGCCTGGCCGCCGAGGCCCGGCAGGCCGGGGTGCCGGTCTTCCCGCAGGTGCACGCCCGCTCGCCGGCGATCCTCGTGGGCCTGGGCACCCGCTTCAACCCGTTCCTGCGCTGCCCGTCGTGGGCCGAGGTCCGCGACGCCGCGCACCTCGCCGCCGACGTGGACCTGCAGGCCCGCCTGGTGACCGAGGCCGACCGCCGCCGGGAACGGATCGAGACCGGCTACGTGCGCTTCGACCGGATGTTCGCCCTGGGTGACCCGCCCGACTACGAGCCCGACCCTGCGACCTCGGTGGCCGCCGTGGCCGCCCGCCAGGGCCGGTCACCGTTCGCGGTGGCCCTCGAGTGGATGCTCCGCCGGAGCGGGACCGAGTTGCTGATGGTGCCGCTGTTCAACTGGAGCGACGGGAACCACGACGCCGCACTGGAGATGCTCCTGCACCCGACCACGGTGCTCGGCCTCGGTGACGGCGGCGCCCACACGGCGTCGATCTGCGACGCGTCGACCCCGACCCACGTGCTGACCCACTGGGTGCGCGACCGCCGGCGGGGGGACCGGCTTCCGCTCGAACTTGCCGTCCGCAAGATGACCCTCGACACCGCAGCGCTCTACGGCCTGGGCGACCGGGGCCTGCTCGCACCTGGACGGAAGGCTGACCTCAACCTCATCGACCACACGACCCTGCGCCAGCTCGCACCGGAGCTCTGGCACGACCTGCCCAGCGGCGCCCCCCGGCTGGTGCAGCGGGCGACCGGCTACGTGGCCACCGTGCTGTCGGGCAGACTCACCTTCGAGCACGGGGAACCGACCGGGGAACGCCCGGGCACCGTCGTCAGGGGGGCACGTTGAGCGCCGAGCAGACCGTCACCACGTTCATCCGGGCACTCGAGCACAAGGACCTCGACGCGGCGCTCGCCCTGGTGACCGACGACGTCGAGTACGACAACGTGCCGATGGGCAAACGGTTCGGTCCGGCCGCCATCAGGGAGGGGCTCGAGCCGTTCTTCGCACCGTGCACGGCCATCGACTGGGTGATCCTGCACCAGGTGGCCAGCGGCGACGTGGTGATGAACGAGCGCCTCGACCGATTCGAGATCGGCGGCCGGTGGATCGAGCTGCCGGTGGCCGGCCTGTTCGTGCTGCGCGACGGCAGGATCGCCCTGTGGCGCGACTACTTCGACCTGGGGATGTTCCAGAAGGCGATGGCCGGCTGAGGCCCGCCGGTCACCCCCGACCGGCCAGGTCGAGGGCGCCGACGATCTGCATCTCGTGGGCGCTGCGGGCCAGCAGCAGCTCCCGCAGCGCAGCGGCCCGCTCACGGTCGCCGTTGCGGTAGGCGGCCTCCACCGCGGCGGCCAGCGCCTCCGACGCCAGGTGGTAGCGGGTGGCGACATCGTCGAGGTGCAGGCTGGTGTTCGCCGCCGCCCGGAAGGCGGCCAGCGCGGCGGCCGTGGCCTCATCGGGATCACCGTCCACCGCCGCTTCGATGGCGGCCATCTCCTCGTGCATCCAGGCGATCTCGTGCGCGGCACGCTCGGCGCAGCCGTTGAGGAGCTGGGTGATCATCGACATCGCCACCCGGGCGGCCTCGTCGTGGACGGCCGGGAGCACGAGCTCGTTCAGGTCACGCACGATCCCGCGCAGCACCTGGTCGGTCGTCGGTCGGGTGAGCATCAGCCCTCCATCGCTTCGGCAGCGGCGAACGCGGCCTCGAGCTGCTGGGACACCGGGATCCACACGCTCTGGCCGAACTGGACGGAGTTCAAGTTGAACAGGCTGGCCAGCAGGGTGTTGTTGCCCCGTGCGTATTCGGCGCCGCCTTCGAGCAGGCGCCGCACGGTGCCGACCACGCCGAGGATGAGGAAGTAGGCGATGACCGCGGGGTTCACCTGCGCCTCGGTGAAGCCGGTGAGCTCCCGGTAGCGGCGGCAGAACGCCTCGGGATCGACCTGGATCAGATCGGGCCCGGCGATCTGGGCGACGGCGCTGAAGTAGCCGAGATCCTCCCTGGGGTCACCGATCTGGGCGAGCTCCCAGTCGAGCACGACGATCCGGCCGTGCTCGTCGAGCATGAGGTTGGCGCTCTGGAAGTCACCGTGGATGAGGCGCAGCGGGACCGGCGGCGGCCGGTGGGCGTGCAGCCAGGCCGCCACGTACCGCAGGACCGGCAGGCTCTCGATGTGGGCGTGGGCCGTGCGGCGCCACTCGTCGATGCGGTCGGTGAGGTAGCTGTCGTAGCTGTCGGGCCGGGCGAGCGAGGCCGGGAGCTCGTCGAGGGGGATGGTGTGGAAGCTCGCAGCGGCCTCGGCCAGCGGCACCGGGAGATGGCTGTGGTCGGTGGTGGCGGCGGTGTGGACCAGCAGCGACTCGGCGTTGACGTGCTCGAGCACGATCGTCGGGGTCCCGAGCCGCTCGCCGGTGCGGTCGATGTACCGGGGGGTCGAGGTGGCGGTGCGGGAGCTGACCGCGTTGAGCACGTCCCACTCGAGCGACCGGTCGGTGAAGATCAGGCTCTTGTCCGGCGGTGGGTCGCCACGCAGGACGAACACCTCCTGGCGGCGCCCGCCGTGGATGGTCCAGTGGACCACCGCCCTGGCCAGCAGGCGGCTGTAGCCACCGGTCATCGGCTCGTAGCTCGCGACCTCGATGTCCCGGGCCTCGGGCTCCTCGCTGGCCAGGAACGCGGCGAGGCGCGCCGGCATCTCCTCAGGGTGCAGCATCCCGTCCCCCCGACGGTCTCAGATGGTCTCAGATGGTCGGTGTCTCCACATGGCGGCCGAACACCCCGGCCAGAGTGTCCATGATCTCGCCGAGCGTGGCATAGGTCTTCACGGTGTCGATCAGCACCGGCATCAGGTTGCGCTCGGGGTCGGCGGCCTCGGCCCGCAGGCGGGCGAGCGCCGCGTCGACGGCGGCCTGGTCGCGGTCGGCCTTCACCCTGGCCAGCCGCTTGATCTGCCGGGCCTCGTCCTCGTCGCTGATCTGCAGGATCGGCAGCGTGTCCTCGTCGTTGCCCTCGGTGAACCGGTTGACCCCGACCACGATCCGCCTGCCGCTGTTGAGCTTGCGCTCGAGCTCGAACGCGGAGTCGGCGATGCGGCCCTGGAACCAGTTCTCCTCGATCCCCTTGATCACTCCTTCGAGGATGGACCCACCGCCGAGCTCGTCGAGGTGGGCGAAGATCTCCTCGGCCTGGCGTTCGACTTCGTCGGTGAGGGCCTCCATGAAGTACGAGCCACCGAACGGGTCGGCCACGTGGGCCACGTTCGTCTCGTAGGCGATGACCTGCTGGGTCCGCAGGGCGATCCGGGCGGCCTTCTCGGTGGGCAGGGCGAGCGCCTCGTCCATCGAGTTGGTGTGCAGGCTCTGGGTGCCGCCGAGCACCCCGGCCAGCGCCTCGATGGCCGTGCGGGCGATGTTCACCTCGGGCTGCTGGGCGGTCAGCGACACGCCGGCGGTCTGGGTGTGGAACCGCAGCTGCATCGACCGGGGGTTCCGCGCACCGTAGCGATCCTTCATCCACCGGGCCCAGATCCGCCGGGCCGCCCGGTACTTCGCGATCTCCTCGAAGAAGTCGATGTGGGCGTTGAAGAAGAAGCTGAGCCGGGGGGCGAAGCTGTCCACCGGCAGACCGGCGCCCAGGGCCAGCTCCACGTAGGCGAAGCCGTTGGCCAGGGTGAAGGCGAGCTCCTCCACGGCAGTGGAGCCGGCTTCCCGGATGTGGTACCCGGAGATCGAGATCGAGTGCCACTTGGGCATCTCGGCCGCGGTGAACGCGATGGTGTCGCGCACCAGGCGCATACTCGGCCGGGGCGGGAACACGAACTCCTTCTGCGCCTGGTACTCCTTGAGGATGTCGTTCTGGAGCGTGCCGCCCAGCCGGCTGCGGTGGATTCCGGCCTTCTCGGCCTGGGCGATGTACATGGCGAAGATGACCGCCGCCGGCGAGTTGATGGTCATCGACGTGGTGATCGTGCCCAGGTCGATGCCGGCGTAGAGGTCCTCCATGTCGGCCAGGGTGTCGACGGCCACGCCGCACCGGCCCACCTCACCCTCGCTGAACGGGTTGTCGGAGTCCATCCCCATGAGCGTCGGCATGTCGAACGCGGTCGACAGCCCGTCACCACCGGCCCGGATGATCTCCTTGAACCGCCAGTTGGTGTCCTCGGCGGTCCCGAACCCGGCGAACATCCGCATGGTCCACAACTTCGAGCGGTACATCGAGGCGTACGGACCCCGGGTGTAGGGGTACACGCCAGGGAACTCCCCGTCCGGCGGCCCGTACACCGGCTCCAGGGGGATGCCGGACATGGTCGTGAAGTCGGCATCGCGGAGCTTGGAAGACTGGTACTGCTCCGCCCACTCGTCATGCGGCGTCATGGTCGTAGGGTAGGTCCTCGTGTCCACTCCGTTCGATCTGAGCCAGACGGATCTGCTCCTCACCACCACCCGGGCGGTGCGCAAGCGCCTCGACCTGACCCGCCCGGTGCCCCGGGAACTGATCCTGGACTGCATCCGCGTCGCCACCCAGGCCCCCGCCGGCGGCAACGTCCAGAAGTGGCGCTGGGTGGTGGTCGACGACCCGGACACCAAGGCGGGGCTCGCCGAGCTGTACCGCCGCGCCTACGCCCCGTACATCGAGATGCAGCGGGCGGCGGTGGCCAAGGTCGGGCGGTCCGACGCCGGCGCCATCATCGACAGCTCCGACCACCTCGCCAACGTGCTCCAGGACGTCCCGGTGCTGGTGATCCCGTGCGGGCTGGACCGCCCGCCCACCGAGCCGGCTGCCGCCGCCGGGTGGTTCGGCTCGCTGCTGCCGGCGGTGTGGTCGTTCATGCTCGCCGCCCGCTCCCGGGGGTTGGGCACGGCGTGGACCACGCTGCACCTCGCCTACGAGCGTGAGGCGGCCGAGCTGCTCGGCATCCCTGACACCGTCACCCAGCTGGCGCTGGTGCCCACCGCCTACACCATCGGGGACACCTTCAAGCCGGGTGCGCGTCGGCCGGCCGAGGAGATCACCTACTGGAACGGCTGGAAGCAGACGAGCTGAGCCAGGCGATCCGGGTCAGCCGCCAGGTGCCGTGCGGGGCCGACGGGTAGGTCGACAGCACCCGCTCCTCGCCCAGGGTGAACCCCAGGCGGCGGGCGACGGCCTGCGAGGCGTGGTTCTCCGGCAGGATCACGCTCACCAGCTCGTCGACCCGGTGATGGGTGAAGGCCCAGTCCACGGCGGCCCGGCCGGCCTCGGTGGCGTACCCTCGTCCCCAGACGCGGGGGTGCAGGGTCCACCCCACCTCGAGGCCCGGCCAGTCGGCGATCTCGGGGCGGTGCAGCCCGGCCCGGCCCACCAGCGCCCCCGACGCCTTCTCCTCCACCGCCCACTGCCCGCAGTTGCGCAGCTGCCACATGCCCAGCCACATCGCCATCTGCCCCCACGCCTCCCGGCGCCCGAGTGTGTCGGGCAGGTGGAGGGCGCGCCGCACCGGTCCGGCCTGCAACACGGCGGTGTAGGCCTCGAGGTCCTCTTCCCGGAACGGGCGCAGCACCAGGCGCTCGGTCTCGACGGTGGGGCAGGTGAACGCGTGCACCTCCGGGTTCTACCCTGCGGGCCGGGGGTGGTGCGCATGGACACGGCATCGGTGGCAGCGATCCGGGCGAGGATGGCCGAGGAGCTGGCGCGAACGGCCCCGCCCGAAGGGTTCCCGAAGCTGCCCGACCTGCCGCTCGGCCGGTACACCGACCCCGAGCTGTACCGGCTGGAGCTCGACCGGGTGTTCCGGCGGACCTGGCTGTTCGCCCTGCACGCCGGCGAGCTCGAGGCGCCCGGTTCCTACCGGGTGCTCGACCTGCCGGTGGCCCCGGTGCTCGTGGTGCGGGGCGACGACGGGGTGCTGCGAGCCTTCGTGAACGCGTGCCGCCATCGGGGTGCACCGGTGGTGCGGGAGCCGGCGGGCACGGCCCGGCTGCTCGTGTGCCAGTACCACTCCTGGGCCTACGACCTGCACGGTGCGCTGGTGCGGGTGCCCGACGAGCGGGACTTCGTCGGCCTGTGCGCCGACGAGCGGGGGCTGGTGCCGGTGCGGTGCGAGTCGTGGGGCGGGTTCGTGTTCGTGAACCTCGATCCGGAGGCGCCCCCGCTGCACGACTGGCTCGCCCCGGTGATCAGGCGGTACGCCGCCATCGGCGACGCCCCGCTGCGGGTCACCGGCCGGCAGGTCTACGACGTGGCCTGCAACTGGAAGATCATGGCCGAGGGGTTCCTCGAGGTGTACCACGCGAGGACCATCCACACCCACACCGTCGCTCAGCTGCTCGACCCCCGCGGTGCGGTGATGCAGCTGTTCCCCAACGGCCACCAGGCCATGACCACCCCGTACACCGAGCGGGTGCTGCAGAGCGGGCGGACCGAACTCGCCGACCTGCCCCGGATCCCGGGGCTCGACCCGATCTACTGGACGGCGAACCCGGCGGTGGGCATCTTCCCCAACCTGATCACACCCCTCGAGGCGAGCGGATTCCCGTTCCTGGTGTTCTGGCCGACCTCCATCGACCGCACCCGCCTGGAGCTCACCTGGTTCGGTCTCGACGACGGCACTGAGCGGGCCGACGCCTGGCAGCAGCGCCTGGCCCGCTTCGATGTGGTCATGCAGGAGGACCTGCGCAATCTCGAGCCCATCCAGCGGGCGGTGGAGGCCGCTGCCCACGGTGGCGTGCCGCTCAACTACCAGGAGCGGCGCATCTGGCACGTCCACGCGTGGATCGACAAGGTGATCGGCGAGGACCGGGTGCCCGCCGCGTTGCGGGTCCCCGACCTGCTCGCCCACCTCGTGGAGTGACGCCGGCGGTCGCCCCCTACCGGCTGAGGATGGTGCAGGCGCTCAACCCGGGCGCGCCGTAGACGTGGGTGAAGGCCGTCTTCGGGTTGCCCGGCACCTGGCGCTGACCGGCGTCACCGCGCAGCTGCAGCACGTTCTCGTACACCTGGCGCAGGCCCGACGCGCCGATCGGCTCGCCGTTGGCGAGGCAGCCGCCGTCGGTGTTGACCGGGAGTTTGCCGCCGATCTCGGTGTGGCCACCCTGGATGAGGGCCTCCTGCTCGCCGTCGGCGCACAGCCCGCACTCGGCCATGTGCATCACCTCGGCACCCGACTCGGTGTCCTGGACCTGGGCGAGATCGATCTCGCCCGGGCCGATCCCGGCGATCTCGAACGCGGCGCGCGCCGCGTCGACCGTGGGGGAGCCGGTCCGCTCGATGGCCAGCCACGGGCTGAACACCTCGAAGCTGCCGAAGCGCCGGGACCGGACCGTGGCCGCCCGCAGGTAGACGGGCCGGTCGGTGTAGCGGTGGGCCTGGTCGGCCCGGGCCAGCACCAGCGCCACGGCCCCCTCGCCCGGCGAGCAGAACATGTACTGGGTGAGCGGGTGGGCGACGATCGGCGAGGCGAGGATCTCCTCTTCGCTCAGCGGCTTGCGCCGCCAAGCGTTCTCGTTCAGCGCACCGTTGCGGAACGCCTTGGCCGCCACCTTGGCCAGGGTGCCCACCGAGATGCCGAAGTCGTGCATGTACCGCTGGATCTTCATGCCGAAGAACTGGGTGGTGAGCATGAGACCCACGTCGCCGTACCACTGGCCGAGCCCCCAGTCGGCCGGGTTCGGGTCGAACGCGCCGCGGGGGTGCTTGTCGAAGCCGATGGCCATCCCCAGGTCGAACGCGCCGGCCCGGATGGTGTTGTAGGCGCTGAACAGCGCCGAGCCGCCGGTGGCGCAGCCGTTGGCCACATTGATGAACTGCAGGCCGGTGAGGCCGAGCTGGTTCACCATGGTGTCGGCGTTCCCGGCGGCGGCCGAGCCGCCAAACGCGAACTGCACATCGGCCCATTCGATGCCGGCGTCGGCCAGGGCCCGGCGGACCGCCACCGCCCCCTGCTCGAGCCCGCTCACCCCGTCGGTGCGCCCGAACGGGTGCATCCCGATCCCCACGATCGCCACGTCGGTCACAGCTCAGCCCCCCACAGGCTCGAAGGCGAACATCATCACCTCGCGCCCCTCGTCGTCGGTCGTGAACGGCACCACCACCAGCCGCATCGGCATGCCGATGCGGAGCTTGTCGGGGTCGCCCTCGGTCAGCCGAGCCTCCACCTTCACCTGGCCGGGCAGCTCCACGTAGCCCACGCCGTAGGGCCGGAAGGTCTCCGGGGTCTCCGGACCGGCGTACGGCGGCTTCTTGGGCAGGAAGCCCTGGACGGTGAAGGTCCACAGCGTGCCCTCGGGCTCGAGGAGGATCTCCTCCATGTCCTGGGCCGCTGTTCTCGGGCAGGTGGGCTGGTACGGGAAGGTGACCGCCCCCGACGAGCGGCTCCTGCCCCCGATGAGGCGGGGACCGTCGTCGGTCATCCGCCACAACCCCTCGGCGATCGGCACCTGTTCCGGCATGACCCCGACGATACGCAACACTCGGCGCCCATGACCCGCTGGACCGTCCACGGCGAACGCACCGTCTACGACAGCCCCTGGGTGCGCCTGGCGCTCGTCGACGTGGAACTGCCCGACGGCCAGCGCTTCGAGCACCACGTCTGGCGGGCACCCCGGCCGGCGGCCGGGACGGTCGTGGTCGACGCCGACCGGGGGGTGCTGCTGCTGTGGCGGCACCGGTTCATCACCGACTCCTGGGGCTGGGAGGTGCCGGCCGGCCGCATCGACGAGGGTGAGACCGCCGAGCAGGCCGCCGCCCGGGAGTGCGAGGAGGAGGCCGGGTGGCGGCCCGGTCCCCTCGAGCACCTGGTCAGCTACCACCCGAACAACGGCCAGTCCGACCTGACCTTCGAGCTGTTCTGGGCCCGCAGCGCCACCTTCGTCGGTCCGCCGAGCGACCGGAACGAGGCCGAGCGGGTCGAGTGGGTGCCGCTGCCCGACGTCCGGCGGCTGATCGCAGCGGGCGAGGTGCGCGACGGCCTGAGCCTCACGGCCCTGTTGTTCGTCCTGGCCCTGCGGGACCCGGCAAGGGGGTGTCCGGGGGAGGTCTAGGGTCGGCCCATGCGCCAGCGACGTGCAGCCCGTCGTCTGCGAGTCACCGCGGCCCTCACGGTCGCCGGGCTCGGGGGCGGCCTCCTCCCCTTCCTCACCGGCACCTCGGCCTCCGCCCAGACCCCGATCACCGCCCCCGGGGCACCCACCGGGGTGACCGCCACGAT
>FWPV01004827.1_pt1 | contig 16023 bp, 13 predicted proteins | sample 2228371 | NCBI WGS metagenome assembly FWPV01 (sample SAMEA103939776, study PRJEB20133) | metagenome | reverse complement strand
CTACTTCAGCCTCACACATCTGCCCAACCACTCAGCTCCAAAGAATATGAAGCTGATAACGGAGAGGGGGAGATTCGAACTCCCGTCCCATCTTTCGACGAGAAACCGCTTAGCAAGCGGGTGCCTTCGACCACTCGGCCACCTCTCCAAAGGGGGAAGTATCCCCTGCCGTTTTTTCCCAAATCTTTGATTTGGTTGAAAAAACGAGCATCCCGATGTAGAGAGGGACTTTTCTCCACTCGGTTTTCTAAACAAAACCGAAAACCTCATGGAGACCTCGAAACCCCCTCGTTGACCTGTTCTAACAATTCTTGACCGGCTCTTTCAAAAACGGAGGGCGAGGGATTCGAACCCCCATGGGATTGCTCCCGGCGGATTTCAAGTCCGCTGCCTTACCAGTTAGGACTAGCCCTCCTGCCAATCATATTATATCCAATTTACTTCCTATGTCAACCAAACTCAAGCAGGTAGCCATTTACAACAATCAGAAATTATATATAATACTTTAGATATGATTCGCTCCATATATGCTATCATTAGCAAATTAAGGTAAGGATTATGCCTGTTTTTCTATTTTCTGACATAGAAGGTTCAACCAAAAAATGGGAACAACACCAAGATGCAATGTCCCGGGCATTGGTGACTCATGATGATATTATTCAGAAAAATGTAACAAAGTATGGTGGCGAAATCATAAAACACACTGGTGATGGTTTCTTTGCCGTATTTGAACATGGTGACCCAATCAGGTGTGCGTTGAGTATTCAAAAAGAAATAGCAGGGGCTGATTGGGGACCCATAGGTGAATTGCGGGTTAGAATCGCACTCCATGCAGGTTATGCTGAGAAAAGAATGAACGACTATTTTGGTCCGGTAATCAACCGAACTGCGCGTATTCTTGGAATTGCCTGGGGAGGTCAGATTCTGGCAACACCTGAGGTTTTGAATTCCTGTTCTCTCCCGCCAGAAGTGGTCGTTAAGGAATTAGGTAAACACATGCTAAAGGACCTTGGTGAACCACAATTGCTCTATTGTATCACAAGTCCTGACCTCAAAATACAGGAATTTCCACCGCTGAGGTCTCTGACCGCTCACATACATAATCTTCCAGTGCAATCAACACCATTTTTAGGTCGCGAAAAGGAACTTGCTGAAATTGAACATCTTTTGCAAATTCCTGACTGCAGGTTACTTACAATCATTGGTCCCGGAGGAATAGGGAAAAGTCGACTTGCGCTGCAGGCAGCAGCAGATATGATTGAAATATTTCCGCAGGGTATCTTTGTGATACCACTGGCTCCATTGACTTCTATTGAATCTCTGATATCGGCAGTAGCAGAGCAAATAAAATTCAACTTTTATAGCAAACAAGATCCAAAAACACAACTTATAAGTTACCTCTCTGAGAAAAAAATGCTATTAATTTTTGACAACTTTGAGCATATTATTGAAGGCGCATCTATTATCACTGAAATTCTTAAGAATGCTCCTCAGGTAAAAATAATTGTGACTTCTCGACAAATGTTGAATCTGCAGGGCGAGTGGTTGCATCAACTCCAGGGGTTAGAAGTTCCAGAAACCGAGACGGTAGATATTGAAAACTATAGTGCTGTACAGTTGTTTCTACAGAGTGCCCGCCGTTTCAAAGCAGATTTTTCACCATCAGAGGGTGATATCAGTTATGTTATACGGATCTGCCAGCTTGTAAGTGGTATACCGCTGGGTATTGAGCTTGCCAGTTCATGGCTCAGGATTTTGTCGCTTGAAGAGATAACAAAAGAAATTGAAAAGAGTTTTGACTTTCTGACAAGTAAAATCCGCGATTTACCTGAGAGGCACCAGAGCCTGAGAGCCGTCTTTGAATACAGCTGGCAGTTACTCAGTAACGAAGAGAAAAAATCACTGGCGCGACTTTCCGTGTTCCCCAGAAAATTTTCACGAGACGCAGCGGAAAAAATTGCCGGTGCTACATTATCCTTGCTTTCTTTGCTTATTGACAAATCACTACTGATCCGTGATTCTTCAGGATACTACGAGATAATAGGAGTTTTGAGGCAATATGCCCGTGAAAAACTATCTGAATTTCCCGAAGAACAGACTAACACAAGAAATATGTTCTGTGAATACTATGCCGAATTTATCAGTACAGTTGAAAGTGAAATGCAGAGCAACAGAGTATTTGAAATTGCGTCAGTTGTTAACAGGGAACTTGACAATATCCGTGCCGCCTGGTCAACGATTATTGACCAGCAAAATAATAGATTAATAGAAAAAGCCGTATCCGGCATTTTTTATATCTATGACACAAATGGCTGGTTAAAAGAAGGTTCGGAAATTTTCCAGAAAATAATTGATCGGCTCGAAGAAGAAAGGAATGAATCAGAAAAGGATGCTGGTTCTCCCCTGTTGGGCAAGCTGTATACCCGGCAGGCAATGTTCTTATATCAGCTGGGCAATTATGACCGCGCAAGAGAATTGTTGAACCTCAGTTTGAAGATTGCGAGAAAGTATGAAAATAAGAAAGAAATGGGTGCATGTTATAATACTATGGGTAATATTTCTTATATGCTATCTGATTTTGAACACGCAAAAAAAATGTATAATTCCTGGCTTGAAATTGCAACAGAGTTGAACCTGCAAAAAGGCATCGCAGGTGCCTATAATAATCTCGGCGTTATCGCATACCGACTTCGGGAATATGAAAAAGCCAAAGATTTCTTTGAAAAAAGCAGGCACATCGCTGAAGCAATAGGTTACGAAAAAGGCATTGCTTTTGCTGATACAAATATTGCGCTGGTGTTGCACGCCACAGGTAAACATCAGGAGGCAAGAAAAATATTCCTTGAAGCCCTGAAGTTTGACCAGAAAATTGGCGATAAGATCAGTATCGCAAATACACTTAATAATCTCGGACTTGTATATAAAGCACTTGAAGAGTATGACAATGCCCGGAAAGTATTTGAAGAAAGTCTGGCGATCAGGCGGGAAACAGGAGACCGCATGGGAATGACCATTGCCTATGTCAATCTCGGAGAACTTGATTACCTTCAGGGAGAATACGAAAAAGCATTATTGCAATTTCAGGAATGGAGTAAAATCAGCAAGGAACTGAAAGACTCCTATAGTGAAACAGCTTCATATGTTCAAATCGCCAGAACTTATCTGGCACTCGAAAATTACGAACTGGCAAGGAAGTACTATCTGGATGCCCTTCATTATATGAAAACACACCACTACTCTGATTATTTGCATCACATCATGTTTGGTTTTGCAAGTATACTTATGCATACTACAAACAAGAAACTGGCACTTGAACTCCTGTATTACATCATCGACAATGAAAAATCAGAAAAGCAATTGCTCAAAGATGCAGAGAAACTCCGTGATGTTCTGGTCAACGAAATTGCTGAAAAAGATAGAATAATAGTTCAAAAGAATGCAAAATCCTCAAAGGGGCATAAATACATAAAAGTTCTATCCACAATATTTCAGGAAAAAACTGCACGGAAAAAACGAACCAGAAGAACTGGCAAAAACTAAGGAGTTTTTCAAAATAAAGCGGTCATTTCTTGACTCAGTGATATTTTTAGTTATACTTTAGTTATGACAAAAAAAACTAAACAGAAACAAAAAGTTGAAAGAGTGGAAAAACAAAACTTTATTGAAGAACACTGGGAGAAGATTGTTATTGTATTACTCTTTTTGATACCGCTGATCTATTTTTCACGATTTTTATCTCCAGATATTATGATTGCTGGTTCAGACTATCTCCTTGATGGTTACCCTTTTGAAAAATACGCACTGGAGCAAAAAACTGTTCCGCTATGGAATCCAATGGTTTTTGGCGGATTTCCCACTCTTGGTGCACCTGTAGGAGGACATTTTGCGCCACTTTCTTATCTTAAATTTCTATTTCCTCCACAGGTAGTTCACTGTATTACTTTTATTATTTTGTTTTTTATGGCTGGACTTGGAATGTATCTATATCTGAAAGAAACAGGGCTTTCCAAATACTCAGCAGCGCTCGGTGCCTTTATATATCAATGGATTGGCAATATTGCAACTACCCCCGAAGCAGGTCATACAGGCAGGGCAGCAAGTATTGCCACCTTTGGTTTGATACTGTTTTTATTGCATCGAGCACTTCATACGCGTAAGATCAATTGTTTTGTTTTACTTGCCGTGTTTATTGCGTTCGCGTTCTATCAAGGACATTTTCAAATAACCTATTTTGGCCTCATCGTTTGCGTTGCCTATGTCATACATTTTTTCATTACCCAGAAAACGGAATTAACCAGAAAAGATTATTTAAAAATCCTTGGTTATGGTATCTTTTCAGTCATTTTGTTATGTCTGCTGATGGCAATGATCTGGCTGCCGGTACTGGGTGGAATGAAATCGGTTGCGCGGGGTGTTGAAAGGGGTTATGAATATGCAGCCTCATGGAATTTACCACCCATTGAGATTTTTGATATCTTTGTGCCAAATTTCTCCGGTGGTCTGGAAAACTACTGGGGTCCGAATATGATGAAACTTCATACGGAATTCTTCGGAGTGATTATAATCTTCTTTGCCTATATTGCATTAATCTTTTGCTGGCGGAGGAAATATGTGAAATTTTTCACATTTACTGGATTGGTCGCATTACTGTATTGTTTTGGCGGAGCCACTCCAGTACACCGTATTTTTTACTCCCTGATTCCAGGATTTAAGCTGATGCGAGCACCAAGTCTTGCATTCTATCTCGTCGCCTTCAGCACCATTGTGGTTGGAGCAAGAGGGTTTGAAGAGATTACTATGTACCGCCAGTTTGGTCGCCGGAAATTTCTGATTGCCAGCATTACTTTTGTGACAATCGTTGCTATTGTTTTACTTTTGATTGCTCCTGCGCTGGGTAGCAGTCAGGCAGGACAGAGAATACAGTATTACCAAAAAAATCTTTCTTCGTATACGGGCACTGCTATTATCAGCATTATCTTTATAATAGTGGCTTGCATTGTTTCCTATTATTCTCTTGGAGAAAGACTGCGCAATTCAATTGCTGTTTTGATCTGCATTTTTATTACACTTCTTTACCAACTACCGGTAATGGCGCGTTATTTGCCGGCTGGTCCAGCACCAGAAAGCTATTACCGGGCTGATGATATTGTCAATTTTCTAAAAGGTGACAAAACTATTTTTCGGGTTTTTCCTTTTCAGTATGGTGTGCGTGGAGAGCACGATCGTGATTCTTATTTGCTTTATCATAATATTCAGAGTGCTGGGGGCTATATTGCAAACCCAATTCAACGTTATCAGGAATTTATTGGCGCAGGTTTGAGCGTAATGTTTAATCCCCAGAATTTAATCAATTATCCTAAATTTGTTGATATGCTAAACCTGAAATATATTATCGCACCGAATCTACCAGAAGATATTTCAAAATACGACATCAATTCCCAGCGCATAATTCAGACCATCAGAGGATACCTGCAGAGATTTCGAGTCGTGTATCAAGGTTATCAGCAGGCAGTGTATCAAAATGATAGCGTACTCCCGCGCGCTTATATTGTTTTTGATTATCAAGTTATGAGTGATGATAAAATTCTGGAACAGATGAAGTCGCCGGATTTTAATCACAGAGAAATTGTACTTCTGGAGAACGACCCCGGTGTTTCGTGCCCACGAGAAAGACTGCCCCTCGTTGAAGCAAAAATCAGTAGTTACACACCCAACCAGGTAATCATTCAAACTGATTGTTCCCACCCGGGCATTCTCGTGCTCCTGGACAACTGGCATCCTGATTGGCTTGTATATGTGGACGGAATAAAAGAAAGGCTGTTGCGTGCAAATTACACCTTCAGGGCAGTTTATATACCTGCAGGCACACATAAAGTCTCGTTTGAATACAAATCAATGTTTTTTTCTCTCGGTTTGATAATCACGGTCGTTACAATATGTGCACTTCTTGGCTTTTATATACCTCTTAAAATCTGGCAGATTGCTGTGAAATATCGCATAAGAGTTTCACCGGAAAAAATTGAGCAACCTTGACAAAGTTGCTGGTTTACGTATAATCTCTCATGGCAAGATTTGATAGAATTCTCTGTCCCTTTTGTTTATTTACATCCAAATATGTAGACTTAATCATGAACCACGAGGGCAATTATGTCTGCCCCGAGTGCGAGACAACATTTTTTTATGAAGAAATTATGCAGCTATTTGGTTTTACGCAGATTCTTGAGGATCATAAGATAGAAAACCGAAAACTTTTTGCAGTATAATCTATTCTATTCTCACACCAAAGTTTCCTTTAACAATTTCGCCGATAATGATTGGTTTAAGGGCTCTAAAATATTTAAGATTCTCTGGTTTGATAATAACAACCATTCCGATACCCATATTGAACACACGATACATTTCTTCTTCAGGGATTTTGCCTGTCTCCTGTATTAACAAGAAAATGGGCGGAATTTGCCAGGTATTTTTCCTGATAATTGCTGAAGTTCCTTCTGGTAGTATTCTCATGATATTATCATAGAAACCACCACCAGTAATATGGGCAACACCATTTACGAATTTCAGTCTTGGTTGCAATGCCCAGCGGTAGGACATATGTACCTTAAGCAATTCTTCGGCTAAAGTAGACCTTAACCTCGGGATATATGATGACAGGGCGTATTTCTGAAGCAAGACACGACGTGCGAGAGTATAACCATTGGTATGAAGTCCCGAAGATTTCAATCCCAATAAGATATCTCCCGGGGTAATATTCTTCGGATCAATATAGTCTCTCTTATCAACAATACCAACAATAAAACCGACAAGGTCATAGATACCTTTGGGGTAAAATCTTCTTAACTGCGCAGTCTCACCGCCCACCAGCACGATCTTTTCTTTCTTGCATGCAGCAACAAGCCCTTTCATTACATCAAGCAGAACTTTATCAGAAACTTCTGAAAAACCAATGTAATCCATAAAGAAAACTGGTATTGCTCCCGTGGTAAGAATATCGTTTACACAGTGATTCACAATATCCATTCCGACTGTGGTATGAACACCCGTTGCGCAGGCAATAAGAATTTTGGTGCCAACGCTATCAACACTGCTTATAAGCATTTTTCCGCCGAGACAAAAAATGCCGCCGAAGAGACCAAATTCTGAATGCGCACCTTCAAGAAAAGTACTGACAACCTGCTTACCAATACCTTTTTTTACCAGATTCAGTCTATCAATATCTACACCAGCATTCTTATAGAGCATAAGAATCACCTGTCCCTTTCAAAAATTGCCTGTATTTCAGTGGTTGATGGCAAACGATTGTTTTTGTAAAAGAATATCTTTTTGTAATCGTAATAATCCATTTCTGTGGACGCAATATTGAATGCGGGTAATGAATATTTAATTCTTGTTGAGACATAGTTGCCAATCAGAACTTCAATGAGGATCACCACCAGCAGTAATAGAATTGTTGCCGGCACCGATAGAAATTTCAACGACAGTTCTTTCTTTGGTTTTACAAATTTTGGCGTCGGCTTTGCATAAGCAACCTCAATCTGACCGGTAGTTAAGAGGTGATAAAGACAGGAATATGTGTGAAACTTACCCAACCCTGATATTTCCACCAAATCAGCTACACTGCGCTGTCCATCAATAAGCGATAGAACTCGCAGTTCGTCATCAGGTAATTTCAACTTCAATTCAGGTCTCTCAATTTTTTTGAACACAAGATCAGAAGATGGAATCTGACTGACAATTCTGGGCCATTCGTCATGCCGTCTTGCCGACTCAAGAACAATGTTCTCTGTATTCAACCTTATCTTAATGATACTTTTCGGATAGATAACTGCACCCTGTTCAAACTTAAATTCCCCTTCCTGCCAGGTAAAAACTTCGTCAATGACTTCCTGAATTTTGAATCTGATAATCCTCTCAATTTCTTCAATGGTAAGGTATTTATCATCAATGATAATATTCATTATTGGCCGTCTTGTCTCTTCGTGAATCTCGCGAATCATATCAAATAGATTTTTCTTTATTAGACCAGAACGGACAAGATAATTTTCAAGGCGTTCAGTTTTTTCCCCTTTTTCAAAGAATGCACCGGTAATTAGACCTTCTATGAATCCAATATCAACAAGTTCGTTCTTTCGTCTTATTTTCAAAACACCCGTGAGATGTTCTTGAGAAATCAACTGCAATATACTCGCAAGATTGATACTCTTTAAATCACCTTCAATCGGCATCTGAACCTCCCATCAGCAAGAATGATACCAGGTAACAGAAAAAGAGAATGAATACACCAATACACAATATGATTGGAAATAATGGCAGTGATATCCAACCCGCAGGTTTTACAAAGTATGATTTCAACAATAATGGTGCATAGGCAATGCAGACAAAGAAGATAATTGTGAATCCAGCAAAGTTTCTGTTTTTATAGACCAAGCCGCTGCCGGGCACAATAATATTCAAAATGACCGCCAGAATTTTCTTAGCCCTTTTCCATTGTCTGCCCAGCGAATTTTTCAATTCCGATTCTATTTCAGCACTCTGCGTTGCTTTCAATTTACTGAGGCAATCCTGACAGCACATACCTTCAGCCATCTGCTCAGCACACTTTAAACACACTGGTTTATCACATATCGCACAATAGAATGGTGCCTGTATCCTGAAAGGTATAAAGGTAACAACGAAGAAAACTATGAGTAATAATAGAAAAATATTTCTGCTCAACTGATTAGCTGCAATTTTCTCACTCATAATGACACGATACAAATCCTCATTGCCCGGAGCAATATCCACTGGCTCTTTGCTCCCGCTAACATACCCTTTCTTCCTTGCGTCTTCCATATATTCACCAGCAGCAAGATACTCTATCTTTTTGAATTTCAGAAGTGCCATGTTGAACATAGGTTCACCACGTTTATCGTTTCTTAATTTCAGGTACAAGCCTTCGGCACGGTCATCTTCATCATACAGCATGTACAGGTTAGCCAGATTGTTAATAACTTCCACACTTGAAATACCCTGATTGTAGTATAAATCTTCATACACCGCCATCGCTTCATCATAAAATCCTTGTTTCTTCAGCACATAAGCAATAATTTTCTTTTCTTCCTTGGTCTCTGGCATTATCCTGACATCACTATCCATGTATACCATCTGGTATAACTGGTAGGACCTACTGTTCCCCGATAGAAATGGTAAGAAATTATATCTGACAATAATGATTGATAGTAACAAAGTTAATATAATATTCAACCGGAGCCAGTTCTTTTCACCTCTATTGAAAACCATAACCAGTATGATTCCATAAATGAAAAATGCAAGAAAAAAATTTCTCAGAACAAGCACAGGTATCAAAAGCAGAGCAAAACCAAGCAACCCTTTAAACTGATTATGTTTCATGGGATCCAACCTATGGCTCAGTGCTGGTAAATAATATAGCAGCTTTGTCAAAATATATACAATTCCTGTTGAAAAGAGTGCGATAAGCAAAAGAAGACAGAAATTTCCCAGCAGGAAAATTTGATTGCGGAAATCGGAAAAAATGGGCAGCACAAATGCAGTCTTTATCAAACTGATGTCACGACCCGTCAAACCCAAAGAAATGACGGAGAGAAAATTTTCTATGGATAGCGAATCAAAGTGAATAGCAAGTTTAAGTTTGCTGATTCTATCTCTGAAACTGTTTGCTTCCAGGGCTTCCCATCTCAAAACTGCTGACAGGTAAAAATTCCTTGAAATCGGAATATACTTAAACAGAGTATCAATATTACTATCATTAGTTTTACTGCGCCAGAACCATAGCACAACCGGATTGTCCTTATATTCAACAATCCTGGCTCTATCTCTTACTAAACTGACAAAAATTGAATCACTTGTGGGTGAGTTTATGAAATTCTGGTATTCTGTATTAAAACTACAGATGAACGATAAGAGAATTAGCATTCTGAATTATACAAGAATATTTTTAGCTGTCAACAGTCGAATCATACCTATTTTTTGAATCTGTTTTTCGCAAGTAATGTAAGATATGCGTAAATGAATTCATCAAGTTCCCCATCCATAACTTTCTCAATCTGTGAAGTTTCATAGTTTGTCCTGTGATCCTTAACGAGTTTATAGGGATGAAATACATAAGAGCGGATCTGATGTCCCCAGGCAATCTCGGTCTTCTGGGCTTCAAGCCTATTAAGTTTTTCTTCTTCCTTCTTTTTGTAATAATCATACAGCCGTGCTTTAAGGACCCGCAAAGCAACTGTCTTATTCTGGAATTGTGAGCGTTCATTCTGACATTGAACAATAATTCCTGTTGGTATGTGTGTAATACGCACTGCTGAAGATACCTTATTCACATTCTGGCCACCATGTCCTCCAGCACGAAAGGTCTCTATCTTCAAATCATCTTCGTTGATTTCAAAATTGACCTCTTCAACCTCGGGATATACAAAAACTGAAGCAAACGAAGTATGCCTTTTCTGATTTGCATCAAAAGGCGACAGTCTAACCAAACGGTGAATGCCGGTTTCTGCCTTTAATAACCCGTATGCATATTTTCCATTGACTTCAATTGTTGCATCCTTTATCCCGGCAATGTCACCAGGTTGAAGGTCAATAATTTTGTACGCAAAATTTTTTGACTGGATGTAGCGGAGATACATTCTAAAAAGCATCTCTGCCCAGTCGCATGACTCAGTACCACCAGCACCGGGATGAATTGTTACCAGACAATTTTTGGTATCATCTTCATTTCCCAGCAACAGTTGAAGCTCAAGGTTTTTAATCTTTCTACTTATGTTCTTTGCCTCAGAGTCTGCACCCTTTAATATTTCTTCATCAATATCCCCCAATTCCAACAACTCGTTAAGAAAATTAATGCTACTATCTATTTCATTAAGTGCATCCAACCAGTTTTGTTTCTGGTCAATCTCTGCCATTATTTTTTGTGCGTTCTCTTTGTTTGACCAGAAATCGGGGTGGTTTGTAGTCTCTTGAAGTTTTTTTAGATCAGCAGCAATCTTTTTCGGGTCAAAGATACTCCTTTAGATTGTCATATCTCTTCTTTAGTTCTTTGATTTCGCCAAGTGTCACAAAAGCAAGTTGTTCAGTTTTTCTCATTGTGCATTACTCCGCTTTTGTCTTTTTTTCTCTCATTTTTGGTTTTTGTTGATATTTCCTGACATATTTTTCGACCCGACCAGCAGAATCAATAATCTTCTGTTTACCTGTGAAAAAAGGGTGACAACGTGAACAAATATCCACTGATATTTTTTCTTTTGTGGAATATGTTTCAATCTTGTTGCCACAGGCACAGGTTATAACACAAGGTACATATTTTGGGTGTATGCCTTTCTTCATTATAAACCTCCTGTATCTTTCACCTACTCAGATTCACTCATTGATTCCAAGAATTCCTTGTTATTCTTTGTGCGACGCATCTTCTCTGTGATGAATTCCATTTGTTCAATTGGGTTCATTTCTGAGAGAAGTTTTCTCAAAATCCACAAACGATTCAGTTCAAATTCAGTAAGAAGCAATTCTTCCTTCCGTGTTCCTGACTTATAAAGGTCAAGAGCCGGAAAAATTCTACGGTCTGAAAGACGACGGTCAAGCACCATTTCCAGATTACCGGTACCTTTGAATTCTTCAAAGATAACTTCATCCATGCGACTACCAGTATCAATCAGCGCAGTAGCAATAATTGTCAAACTACCCCCCTCTTCAATTTTCCGGGCTGAACCAAAAAACTTCTTGGGTTTTTGCAGGGCTGTTGAATCAAGTCCTCCTGAAAGAGTTTTACCAGAATGGGGCACGATCGCATTATGGGCACGCGCCAGTCGAGTCAAACTGTCAAGCAAAATCACTACATCCTTTTTCGCTTCAACAAGACGCTTGGCGCGTTCCAATATGATATCTCCAACTTCAGTATGTCTATCCGGTGTTTCGTCAAATGTAGAAGATATTACTTCAGCCTGTACTGATCTTTCAAAATCTGTAACTTCTTCAGGACGCTCGTCAATGAGCAGAACAATGAGGTAAATTTCAGGATGATTGGCAGTGATTGAATTTGCAATTTTCTGGAGAATGACAGTCTTACCTGCTCTCGGCGGAGAAACAATCAAACCGCGCTGTCCTTTGCCAATCGGTGTAAAAAGGTCAATTATACGCATAGAAAGGTCATTTTTTTCTTCAACTTCCAGATGGATCCTTTCATTGGGATATAGTGGAGTAAGGTTATCAAAGAGAATGCGCTCGGTAAAGTCAGCAAGCGGAATGTCATTGATATATTCTATCTTAATCATGGCAAAATAGCGTTCCCCTTCTCTCGGTGGCCGCGCAAGTCCCTTTATGCTATCGCCAACCTTAAGATTGAATTTGCGGATCTGAGAAATTGAAAGGTAGATGTCATCCGGGCTCTGAAGATAATTGTAATTTGGTGAACGCAAAAACCCATAGCCTTCAGAATGTATCTGCAGAATGCCCTCTACCGGTACAAGCTCAGTTCTTTTTGTCTCCGCCTCAATAATCGCATGGATCAGATCCTGTTTTTTCAAATCGGTATAGTTTGTCAAACCAAGATCTTTAGCAATCTGATGGAGATCAGCGACTTTCTTTTTCTTCAATTCGGTTATTTCCATAAATTATTTCCTCCTTTATTATGATAATTTCTTCGTGCACCCATACTTCATCAGGAACCGGCTTTATCAATCGGTGGAAGATTTATCGTAAGTCACACTAACAAAACAAGTATATTTTAATTATATCCAAAATACTGTTTATGTCAAGGGTTAATTGACTATGAGAGATTTTAACCGATTCTTTGCTTCAAACATATAAATGTTTTTCTTTAATATACTGCAGGACATCAGGGACAACAAGATAATCAATACTAAATCCTTTTTTCATCTTTTCCCTTATCATTGTTGATGAAACTTCAACAAATGGTGCTTTACTGACAAGAATCTTATCATAATAGGGTATAGTCTTTTCAATTTTATACCCGTACCTTGGTACAACAACAATTTGCGCCTCTTTCACAATAACATCCGGTCTTTTCCAGTGTTCTATCTCCTGCCATTGATCCGCCCCAACAATCAGGTAGAAATTGGCATCAGAATAACTTTGTTGTTTTCTTATTGCTCGAATAACTTTGTATGTATAGGTCTTACCCCTGATATGCTTCTCAATATTACTGATTGAAAAGCCCTTGTTCTTTGCAATCGCAATACGGGTCATTTCATAACGGTGCTGATAGCCTGAATAAAGATGTTTATGCGGAGGATTAAATGCGGGGACAAAAATAATTTTATCAAGGTTGAATTCTTCAAGAATATGTTGACAGATAATCAGGTGCCCGATATGGGGAGGGTCAAAAAGACCCCCAAAAATTCCTATAGACAGTTTACGGTTTCTCAATTTTTACTTTTTTCAACCTGTTCTCTGCCCTGACTTTCCATTTTTCGCTTTCAAGCAACTCGCCATAAAGTTTTTCTGCCTCATTTCTGTTTCCGAGTCTTTCATATATCTGTCCAAGAAGAAATTTGGTTTCATCAGCAGCCGGTGTTTCAGGATAGTTTTCAATTACATACTTGAAATACAAAACTGCTGAATCATATTCCTTCATTTTCATGTAGAGTCTACCATTCTCCAGCTCTTTTTTAGCAAGACGATCCCTGGCTTGAAGAATGAATGTTTTTGCAGTATCACCATAAACTGAGTTTGGAAAACGGGTCAGGAAATCGTCGAGCAAAGAAAGTGCTTCTCTCATTTCTGTCTGATCTTTTTCATAACCGGGTGCCTTAAAAAAATATGCCTCTGCCCTATAAAGAAAACCCTGTTCAAGAAACGGTGTATTGGGAAAATTCTTTATCAGATATTCAAATTCGGTAATGGCTTGTGTATAATCTTTTTTCCTAAAATATGCCATTGCCAGATAAAACTGCGCATCATCAACAACCTCTGAGCCGGCATGATAAAATATAATTTTCTCAAACGACTGTATTGCCCGGTCATATTTTTTATCCTTGTAAAATTCCATTGCCCGTTCAAATTCATCCTCAGGTGCAAGAGGAGCAAGCACCTGTTTGCCACATGAAAGATATGAAAATTGCAATACAATAGTTGTCAACAAAAATATCAATAGATTAACATTCATATCAGGACACTGCGTATTTGAATTAATCTTCATTTTTTCTCCTTCATTTCTTTTATCCTCTCCTGCGACCGTAATACCAATTCTCCTTTTTGATAGGGATTCAACCGAATGACTTTTTTATAATATTCAAGTGCTTGGTCAAATTTTTCCTGGGCGAAATATATCTCACCCAGATAGAAAGCAGCATCATCAATGAGTGATTTCGGTTCCTGATTCAATATCACCTCTCTAAAGAAAAAAGTTGCACTATCAAGATTTCCCGTATTGAATAGTCGCAGTCCGACAAGATAGTTGATTTCACCCAGGATCAGGAGGTTTTCTGAAGTCTTTGAGCGACGATACAATCTCAGGGCAATTGCCCGTGCCCTTTCCAGACTATCGCACTCCACCAGCACCTTCAAGAAATTCCTGAGATGTCTTGTTGCAGTTTCTGAAACTGAATCAATTGAGAACGCATCAAGATACGCCTGCATTGCCGCCGGATAGTTACCCTGCTGGAAATTCAAATCTGCAACCAAAAAGAGATTATCAGCTTGTTCGTAACTGGGAATCAACTCCGCAAGGGTTTTGTAAAATTGCAACGCCTTTGATAGATCAGAAATCCTTAGTGCTTTTTTTGCAGCCGTTGTGTAAAGCCCGATAATACTATCCTGAAAAAAAGAGTCAATGACTAAAGAATTCCTGAAATAGTCCTTTGCCTGGCTAAATTCATTTTTACCAAAATAGCAATAACCCAGAAGATATTGAATTTCAGCATCCTTATCTTCTCGATACTTAAGAATTTCAATTAATGCACGGTCATAATTCCATTGACTGATAAACTTTCGTGCATTACTCACATGCTGAGTTTTTGGAGAACAACAAATAAATCCCAGCGTTAATATGAAAATAACCTTTGCCTTCACAGTTTTGCAACAACACCTTCAACAATTCTAATCAATTTTGGTTCTGCCTTTTTTGCTGCAGTGAGAATTTTCAGAATACTTGCCGGTTGCAGTGCATCAGGAATTCCCATATCAGTGATCACAGAAAGACCAAGAACCCTGATACCGGCATATCTCGCCATTATTACTTCAGGGACTGTTGACATACCCACAGCATCAGCGCCAATAATTCTCAGAAAACGATATTCTGCACGCGTCTCAAGATTTGGTCCAGGTACCCCAACATATACTCCTTTTTTAATAAAAATACCATTTTTCTGTGCTACAGATTCTGCGAGTTTGATAAGTTTAGAGTCATAACAGTTATACATATCAGGAAAACGTGGACCCAATTTTGGTTCATTGGAACCACGTAATGGATTGTCAGGCAAAAGATTGATATGATCCGTGATTATCATAATATCGCCGGCAGAGAAATCAGGATTTAATCCACCGGCAGCATTTGAGATCAAAAGAACTCTAACACCCAGTTTTTTCATAATCAATACTGGATAGGCAATCTCCTTTGCACTATAACCTTCGTAAAAATGAAATCGACCCTGCATTACCACAACTCGACGCTTGCATAGATAACCAAATATTAATTTCCCCCTGTGGAATTCAACGGTTGCAGTGGGGAAATGTGGTATCTCTGAATAATCAAATGCTCTGGCAACTTTAATACTCTTTGTCAGACCACCAAGCCCCGTACCAAGAATAATTCCTATTTTTGGTCTGATATCGGTTCTTTCTGCCAGGTAGGATGCGGTCTGCAAGATTTTATTTATCATTTTTTCTCGAGTCTCTCAAGCAAACGCAAATATGATTCAAGCAACCCGCGAAATTCTGAAACAAGGAGTAACTTCTGGTGTTCAACCATCTTGGTCTCTTCTTTTACGCGTGCGAGTTCAGCCTGTGCCTCGCGCAAAAATCTCTGGGCTTCAACCCGGGCATTGGCAA
>FWPV01009805.1_pt1 | contig 16024 bp, 15 predicted proteins | sample 2228371 | NCBI WGS metagenome assembly FWPV01 (sample SAMEA103939776, study PRJEB20133) | metagenome | reverse complement strand
CAATTCTTTTTACAAGAGCTTTAGTGTTATAAACAATAGATTCGTTTTCGATACCAACACTGGCATCTTCATATGCTGGTTTTACAATAATGGGGAATTTTGTTTCAAGACTAAAATCAGCCGGAATTTTTTCAAACAACTGAAACTTTGCAGTCTTTATTCCGTGATAGTTAAGTAATTTTTTGGTAAGAAATTTATTCTGGCAATTTGCTAGTGTAATAGCCGGGGCACCTGTGTAAGGGATGCCCAAAAGCTCATAAAGACCAACAAAGTTCATCTCAAGTCTGGGTTTTTCCTTAAACAACTCAACAAAATTAAAGATCACATCCGGGCGATTTTTGTTGACTTCATCAAGGAAAATTGACAAATCGTCTTTAATATTAAGTGAATATGCATCAAAACCGACTCTTTTAAGCTTTTTAACGATAATATCGTACTCTTCCATTGGGGTTAAGGTCTCAACTTCAAAATACGGCTTAAAATCAAGATCCGGTGCCGGCTCTGATGGTTTTTGGTAAAACTCTGGGTGCGCTTCGTTGTAAAGGACAAGAACTTTAATTTTTTTCTCTTTCATATTTAAAAAATACCCAAAATCGCTTGTAAAAAAAACTTCATTTAACAATGTTTACGCTGTTCTTAAAATTGTATTATCAAAAATGAGTTTCTATCCTCAACCCTACAAATATCAATGCGGACCTTTCGCCCTCAAGTATGCTCTTGTAATGCTTGGCAGATTTGAAAGTGAAAATCAAATTGGGATTAAAGCAGGCAGCACCTGGTGGTATGGCACTGATGAAATCGGTTTAGCAAAAGCTGCAAAGTTTTATAACTGTAAGATGAAATATTTCCGCAGAGAAAAACCTGAAGATGCTTTAAAGGTTTTAATCGAGCAGCTAAAGAAAGGCTATCCATGCATATTAAGCGTTGATGATTGGGAACACTGGTTTACAGTTGTTAATTATCAGCAAAGAAAATTTATTGTAACTGATAGTTCATTGGATAAAGTAATTGCTATCTACACTCCAAATCAGCTTATAAAAAGATGGAAATATTACGATGAAGATGATGATGAAATAAGTTATGATGGTTATGCTATAATTCCACAGTTTAAAGTTACCACAAAAGCAAAGTTCACACTCGATCATGCAAGATTTGTGATGGATTCCAGAAATCAGAAACTGGCTAAAAAGTGGGATACATATTTTAATGATCTGATAGCGATCTGTCATCCACGACACGCAAATGCAACACATCTTATTTCATTCAGAGATTTTTTGAGAAGATACGAGAAGCTGCTTGTAAAACAAGTTGCAAACTGGCACGGTTCACCTACCACCCGTGAGCTAAAAAAAATATTAAACAATTTTATGTTTATGGCAGATGTTTATGATTTAGTAATTCACGCCGATGAGCAGAAAAAAGCTTTAATAGATCTTGCATCTATATTAATGATGTACTCCTGTGGCAAGTACGGAATGGATGAAATTTATTAAATTTTGTTTCGTCATTGCGATTAGCCGATGCAATCTGTATAAAGTTTGAGATTGCTTCACTCGAAGACTCGTTCGTATTGACATTCTGAAATAGGAATAAAAACTATGAAACGAAACCCATTCATATTAAAAAAAGAGACAACCGCCCTGCTTATAATTGACCTGCAGGAGCGCATTCTTCCTGTTATCAGGAATTATGAAAGTGTTTTAGAAAACACAGTTAAACTGATAAAGGGATTCAAGGCAATGCAGCTTCCAATATTCTACACCGAGCAATATCCAAAAGGATTAGGTCCAACTTCATCCAGAATACTTGATGAACTTGCCGGTTATACTGCCTATCAGAAAATGAGTTTCAGCTGCTCAGGAGCAGAAAATCTTTTTGAAGAATTTCATAAAAAGAAATTAACTCAAATTGTTGTGTGTGGAGTGGAATCCCACGTTTGTGTACAGCAAACTGTTCTTGATTTGATTGTGAATGATCATCAAGTTGATCTTGCGGCTGATGCAGTTTCATCACGTAAAGAAATTGATTACAATATTGCATTGGATAGAATGAGAACACTCGGTGCAGAAATAACTACAACCGAATCAATTTTATTTGAGTTGCTGGAAGTTTGCGGTACACCGGAATTCAAAGAAATTTCTAAAATTGTAAAGTGAGTTTAAAAACGTCATCCCCGCGCAGGCGGGGATCCAAGTCTTGCAATAAAAAATAGGTTCCCGCTGTCGCTGGAATGACCCTTAAATTCTAATCAAACAAAGCTTCTAACTTCTGATAATTTGTATGAACTTTTTCAATTCCATCATTGATTGATTTTTCATCTGAACCTGAATCTTTTAACTGCTTTAATTCTTTTGTTGATTCATATAACTCATCAGTAGCTTTTGTAAAATCATCTTTTTTGTCAGAGGCCCATTTGGGCAGAACACAATTCTTCAACTCATAAGCACGAATATATAAGTCATCAATAGCTTTGTTGAGCTGCTCAATATTTTTCTCTGGTCCGTAGTGATGATAAATCATATAAAGTACCTTATGAAATTCATCAACTTCTTTTGTAACCGGTTTTATAATTCTAACCAGCAATTCAAAATTAGAATGTAGTTCTTCTGCAGATGTTAGCATTGCAGATTCATTATTTTCTTCACAAGCATTGTTGTACTCTTTAGTTGATTTATTAAGTTTTTTCAATCCGGCTTTCCACTCATTTTCTTTATCACGCAAAATACCGGGAAGCACAGCTGAGTTTATCTTTTCCACACCCGCATTTACTTCAGGCAATAACTTTTTAAATAAAGCATAGTCTTTGTTGGGATAGGCAGTATGCCAAATCGGATAAATCACTTCGTGAAAATCAAATAACTCTTTAACAGATGAATTGATTTCAGCAGAGTGATTTTCTTGCTGGCAATAACCCGTTAAGATTGTAAATAAAAAAATTAAAAGAATAGTGATGGAATAATTACTTTTCATAGCTTTTCTCAGATTATGATAATTTTTCTTCACAAAGATATTAAACGTTTTATAAATCTCCCTTATAACCTTCTTGAATAATATCTGCGATAAGATTATTTTCCTTTCAAAAATTACGTAAAATTATAAGGATGCTATATGGCTGACCATTTAATTGCTCACTGTGAGATTCCATCAACTGATCTTGAGAGATCTAAAGAATTTTATCATAAAGTGCTTGGATGGGAATTTAAACCGTTTGGAAATGGGTATTTACTTTTTAATAATCATAAAGGAACGATGATTGGCTTAAGAAAAGTTGATCAGATTGCTAAGGGCGATTCAACAATCTTTCATGTAAATATTCCTGATTTAGATAATATATTAAAAAAAGCAAAAGAGCATGGTGGAGCTGTTGCAAGGAATAAAACCGTTATACCAGCTATGGGATGGTATGCTCTGTTTAATGATCCGGATGGCAATACAATAGGACTTTATCAAAAGAATTAATTTCTTCCAAAAAAAATGGAATAATGGAGTAGGTAATCGTTTTCCATTATTCCATAACTTACTTCTTCAAATTTTATTACTCAGCTTCGACTATTTTATAACTGTGGTTTATCTCAACCGCTTTCTGAAGCATAGCAGTTACACTGCAGTATTTTGTTTGGGATAGTTCAATTGCTCTTTCAATTTCTTTTACGGGAAGATTCTTTCCATAGAAAACATATTCAAGATGAATTTTAGTAAAAACCTGAGGGTGTTCATCTGCAACATCGGCATCAATATTCATTTCAAAGCCATCAAGCTTTACTCTTTTTTTGGAAAGGATGCTAGCTACATCACTGCCTGTACATCCTGCTAATGAAAGAAGAATTAATTCCTTGGGACGAATTCCGGCATTACTTCCACCAAATTCTTCCGGACCATCCATTGTTATCCAATGGTTTGAATCTGTTTTCCCTACGAAAGTAATTCCTTTTAACTGTTTAACGAATGCTTTTTTGGTTGCCATAATTATACCTTCTGATATTTAAAATTTATTTTCAGTGATATGATGAATAGAAACCATATTGGTTACTGAAACTCATTGAATTTTTAAAATATCCTGAATAATTGGTTTCAATCCTCTGAAGAATAATTCTACAGCAATAACCATTACAATTAATCCCATTATTCGGGTTAAAACTTTATTTCCGCTTTCACCAAGGAATTCCAAAATTTTTCTTGAGCTTAAAAGAATCAGATGTGTTAATCCCATTACAATAAAGATTAGTGCAATCAGAAGTGATTTATGCGTAAAATCCGGTGCATCTTTCATTAACACTATTGAAATGGTGATTACACCGGGTCCGGTAATCATCGGGACGCCAAGTGGAGCGATTGCAAAATTTTTAACTGCTTCTTCATTTCTTTCGTCATCTGATTTAATGCGTGTTAACTTTCCTCGTAGCATATCATAACCGGAAAGAAAGAAAAGTATCCCACCAACAACTCTAAGTCCGTTTACTGATATATTGAAAATATTAAATATAAAATTTCCACCAAAAGTAAACAGCAAAAGAACAATTAATGCTGTTGATGTTGCCTTTAAAGCAATTGAAGCTGCCTGCTTTGATGTCATTCCGGATGTAAGTGTTGTATAAACAGGAATAACACCCATCGGATTTATCATCGTAAACAATGAAGTGAAAGCAAGTAAAAAGAATTGTAAAATTGAATCCATTTATTATCCGTTAAAATCTGTTTATTCAGTTAAATCGCGAGCCATTGTTTTAATTATTTCCCAGGCTTCCTCAATATGTCTTCTTTCGTGTCTGATACTTCCAATAGTTAATCGAATCACAAATCTTCCATTCAGCTTTGTGTGAGATAAGAATATCTTTCCTGAAGAGTTAATTGCTTCCAATAATTTTTCATTCAACTTATTTAATTCTTCTTCAGATTTATTTCCGGGATTATATCTGAAACAAACTGTTGAAAATGGAACAGGAGCTAAGCGTTCAAAATCTTTGTGCTTATCAATCCATTCGGCAAATTCTTTTGCTATTTCAATGTGAAATTTAATTCTTGCAGAGAGTCCATCAACACCAAAATATCTTATGATGAACCAAAGTTTAAGTGACCGGAATCTTCTTCCTAACTGAATTCCGTAATCCATCAAATTTGTTACTTCATCATCAACCTGTGTCTTTAAATATTCAGGGACTAAACTGAATGCTCTCTTTAAAATTTCAGGATTTCTGGTAAAGTAAATACTTAAATCCATTGGAGTAAACATCCATTTGTGTGGATTTATAACGATTGAATCCGCTCTCTCCCACCCTTTGGTTATCCATTTCATTTCGGGAATCATTGCAGTAACTCCGGCATAAGCTGAATCAATATGAAGCCACAAATTATATTTTTCGCATATCGCAGCAATTTCTTCAACAGGGTCAACACTTGTTGTTGAAGTTGTGCCAACTGTTGCAACAACGCAGAATGGTTTCCATCCGTTTTTAATATCTTCATTTATTGCTTCTTCAAGCTTTGCTGAAATCAATTCAAACTTATCGTTAACAGGAATTTTTCTAACTCCTTCCAGACCAATTCCAAGAGTTACCGCACCTTTTTCAATTGATGAGTGAGCTTGCTCTGAACAATACATTCTAAGTCTTGGTACATCATTTCTTCCAGCCATGCCTTTTTCTCTGAAACCAAAATTAAGTTGTTCACGGGCGCTTGCAATTGCGTGCATAGAACTTGTGGAAGCAGTATCATAAATAATTCCCCAATAATTTTCCGGCAAACCAACCATTTGTCTGAACCAGTTCATCATTGACTTTTCCATCTCTGTAAACGCTGGAGATGTTTTCCATAACATTCCGTTAACACCAAGTGCGGCAGTTAAAAACTCAGCCAGTATGCCGGGTGAACTTGCAGTTGAATTAAAGTAAGCCATAAATCCGGGATGATTCCAGTGAGTAATTCCATCAATCAGAATTTTATCAACATCTGCGAGAATATTTTCAATATCTTCTCCTCTGGTTGGTGGAGTTTGCGGAATTCGTTTTAGTATGTCTCCAGGATTTACATTCGCAAGCGGAGGATATTGTTCAATGTCCTTTAAATAATTTGTTATCCAATCTACAAGCTGATATCCGCTTTTACGGAATTCTTCTGCAGGCATATCGTTTAAATTTTTCATACTGAAATTCTCATTAAACTAATTAATAAAAAGCTGTTTAAATCTAAGCAAAGTATTTATCTTTTATTAAGAATCGATTTTATTTAAGTTGAATCATACAAATCAAAATTTTTAATTCTATGAAACAAAAAATTATTAAATATATCATCCTTAATCTTGCTCTTTTTCTTAATCTTCCTCTTTTAACCTCCTGTTACGAGCATTTTCCTTTAGATCAGGATATAACAAGGACACAAAACACATTCCTGAATCAGGATAGCGTTAAGGTTGAATTTCCAAACATCATTAAAAATAAAATTACTTTAATGGCTATGATTTATACTCATTGTCCTGATATCTGCCCAATGACCACACACAATATGAGTCTGATTGAACAAAGATTACCAGACAATTTAAGGAATCAGGTAAGGTTTGTTGTTATTTCTTTTGATCCGAATCGTGATACTCCAGGCGTATTAAAAAAGTTTGCAGAGATAAGAGACTTGTCCTTTGATAAATGGACTTTCCTTTCAGGTAATGCAAAAAATACTGAAGAAGTTATGTTAAAGTTTGGAATTAAAGCAATTCCGGCTGATTCTACTTATGATGAAAATGGAGAACTAAGCTACAATGTAATTCATACTGATCGCATATCACTGATTGATCAAAATGGCAGGCTAAGAGCAAACTACAAGGGCAGTACAGCAGATTTAAATATGGTTTTAGAAGATATTAAGTATTTAAGTAATTAATCGTCATCGCGAGGCTTATGATATGGAAGATGGAGTAATCTGTAACTGAGATTGCTTCGCTCTCCGATGATAGCTCGCAATGACTATCTTTAGATTAAACGGAGAATAATATGAGTCTTTTACTAGCATTGTTAATTTTCTTTTCCAATCCATCTGATAAAATAAAAATTGTTGATCCATGGATGAGGGTTGGAGCACAGGGGCAGGCAACAGGATTATTTTTTAAGATTGAAAATAATTCAGATAAAGCTGATACTCTTTATAAAGTTGAATTTGAACCTGCCGGCAAAGTTGAAATCCATGAAACTTACGATGCAGGAAATGATATGATGGGAATGCGTGAAGTTAAATTTATTGTCGTTCCGGCAAAATCAACTTTTGAACTTAAACCGGGTGCACACCATGTAATGCTTATGAAACTAAAAAGAGATATCGTTAAAGGTTATGAAGGAACAGTAAACTTATATTTTAAGCAGGCAGGAAAAATTGTGATAAAAGCTCAGGCAAAAGAGATGATGAAAAAACAGACTATGGATCACAAACATTAATTAAGTAAAACCTTCGAGGTTTTGTTTTTTAACCTCGAAGGTTTCTTGGTTAGCCTATCTTACAAAAAACTCAGCGATAACTTTATTCCAGTTTACGTCATTCAACTTTTCTAATTGACCAACAAATAATCCTTCTTCAAGATATTCATCACCTTTCTTTTCAGATTTTAATATGTCAAGCATAACTGTTTTGAACTTTTCAATGTCTTCCTGGAAAAATGCAACTGCAGATTTGCCTATGCTGAGTGATTTAATTTCTTCATCAAGATTTTCTGCATCAAGTGCACAGACCCAGTTTTTTTCATAAGGAGTGATATCTAATGCATCAACATTATCCTTTAGAAGTGTATTTATCTGTGCGACTTTTCCGCTTACAGGAGAGTTGAATGTAATGCTGCGATTACCCTGTTTAATTGTGAACAATGGTTGTCCGGCTTTTACATTCATACCAAGATTTGGTAACTCAATTGAATAAACTTTACCGATTAATTTTTTTGCAAAGTCATCAATTCCAACTTTAGCAATTCCGGCTTGTGTCATACTAACCCACGTATGATTTTTAGCTATAAAAACTCCCCCGGGAATTGAGAACTCACCTTTTGTAAAATCATCTGAAGCGGGAACGTGTGTAATGTGAACTTTTGGTTTAAGAGTTTTTTGAATTTTATCCTGTCTCTTAATTAAAGCTTTTTTAACAAATTCAATTAACTCATCCTCAGTAAAAGGTTTTTGAACATAATCCATCGCTCCGTACTTCATAGTTTCAACGGCAGTCTCAACAGAAGCATATCCTGTAATAATTATAACATCAATATCCGGTCTTAAATGCTTAACAGATTTACAAACTTCAACACCATCCATTGCAGGCATCTTCAAATCAGTAAAAACAAAATCGTAGTGATGCTTTTGAATAAGTCCTAACGCCTCCTGCCCTGTTTCAACAGTATCAACCGAGTATCCATCGAGCACAAGAATTTTTCTAAAGCTGCTAAGAATAACTTCCTCATCATCAACACAAAGAATTTTTGCTTTTGGATTAGGAACTTCTGCACGCTTAAGTGTTTTTGCTTCGCTCGTAAAATCAAGCTGCAGACTTTCCTGCAAAACAACTTCGCGCTCTTTCTTCAGTTTTTTCTCAGTTAATCTTTTACCAATCATCCGTATTAATATGTCTGCGATTATGAAAATGATTATCGCAAGAATAAAGAGTGGCATATTATATCTCCTTAATTAAATTTATTTATAAACTTTTCAATTATCATTTTATTATCTATCCGAACTACATGGCACGAGTAATTTTGATTCAAAATCATAGTCTGATGGAATCAATCTATAAATCCAGCCAGCAAAGTAAGGATCTTTTTCCAGCAGACTCGAATTTGATTTTATGTTTTCGTTCACCTCAACAATTCTGCCTGAATGAGGTGATAAAATTTTGTGCAATCTGTCATCAGCAGAGATTATCTCTGCACAGCTAATGCCCTGAACAATTTCATCATCCATCTGCGAAAGATTAATTTCTTTTACAGAGTTTATCGTCTTTAGAAATAAATCGCACACGCCTATTAATACTGAACCTTCTTTCTCATAGTACGACCAGGTTGAATGTCCTAATCTTAAATATTTAGCCGGACAGGTTACATAAGCAAGCTCAGCATTACCTGTATTATTTAATTCTTCCTGTCTCTTTTTTACAATCAAATATTTGTTTGAACGAAAAACTGAGCCAAGCAATTCATCAACAGTAAATGGTTTGGGAATAAAATCAACTGCGCCCATATAAAGAGATTTAACTGCGTTTTCAACAGTTGAGTAGCCTGTCATCATTATCACTGCAGATTCTAGTTTATATGTATTAAGCTGTTCCAAAATCTGAAATCCATCCCCATCCGGCATCATTATATCACATATAATTATGCGATAGTAATTTTTTGAGATTTTTTCTAATGCCGATTTAACTCCAAGTGCAGAATCAACAGAATAATTATCAAGAGCACAGATTTTTGTAACAGCATCAATTACCACCTGCTCATCATCAATTACCAATATGTCTGCAGATTTACTCATCTATATATTTTATTTATGTTGTGTTAAAGGAAGTCTAATTGTAAAAGTTGTTCCCTTGCCAACTTCGCTATCCACGGTTATTGTTCCATTATGGTTATCAATTATTCCCCAAATAACAGCTAAGCCCAAGCCGTTTCCCTTTTGTCCTTTAGTTGAGAAGAATGGCTCAAATATTTTGGGTAAATCTTCGTTGCTTATTCCACAGCCGGTATCAGATACTTTAATTTGTATATACTCTTTAACTCCTGCTGAATCAAGATACTCCCATTTTTCCCAGTTGCTGTTTTCTGAAGAGCAAACTTCATAGACTCCCTGTCCTTCAACCTCAAAAGCAAGAATTGGGGAGCCACATAACGGACAGGTTTTGTCTGTTTCTACCAAAGATGAATTACAATCCGGGCATACAAATTTTGTTTCTTTTGTGATTTTAAAATCCAGATTAAAAATATTATTGTGCTTTCCATAAACCGGATCAAGATGTATAATGCCTTCGTTTCCGTTTGATATAACTTTTACTTTTAATGATGGCATACCATCTATTTTTACTTCATTATCAATTAAGCTATGTCTTTTGGGACAGGTGGCTCTTTTAACCTGAGCAACACCATATGGAGATAAAGAAACCTGACTTGCAGTAACAGTAATATTTCCGCCATTCGGACTCATAGCATCGGATGCATTTACAAAAAGATTTATAAACACTTGCTGTATCTGATTTGAATCAACAACAATTTTAGGAAGATTTGGCTGAATATTTTTAATGATATTCACTTTGTTTATTGAAAGTTGATTTTCAATCACACTGATTGACTTATCAATAATTTCTGTTATATCCGCATTTGCCTTTTTAGGAATTGATTGCCTTGCAAAGTCGAGCAAACTTTTCACTATTTCTCTGCTTCTTATTGTCTCGCGCACAATAACTTTTAAATCTTCCTGAATTTCCGGATTGTTTTGAGTCCGTTTGAGTAAAAAACTACTGTATGTTAACACACCTGTTAATGGATTATTGATTTCGTGTGCAACTCCTGCAGCTAATCTTCCCAAAGAAGCCATTTTATCTGATTGGAACAGCTGCATTCTGGCTTCGGCAAGTTTCTTCGTCATAGTATTAAATGAAGAGGCAAGCTGACCGATTTCATCTTTACCCAAATCTTTAATCACATAATTTAAATTACCCTGACTAACCTGCTGAGTTGCAGCTAATAAATTATTTACCGGTTCTGATACCCATTTTTTAACAAAAAATCCGATCAAAAGACCGATCACTGCTATTGCTACAACAGCAAAGAATACGATTTTCCATTCGCTTTGAATTGCAGCACGATCAATATCAGCAAGAGAAATTGATACATCCAACACACCAAGAACTTTTTGATCTTTTGGATGTGCATGGCAATCTGCTTGCCAGCAGGATTTTTCATTGTAGATAGGAGAGATGATTCCCATTACACGACTTGAATCAGGATGAACCTGAAAAATTCTTGTGCGATCTGTAATCGATATCTGTTCCAGAGGACGATCTTCAGCATGACAGGCATAACAGCTTTCTGCTTTCTTATCAACCATTTTATTGATGTTTGTAGAATCAGATGAGTAAATAATTTCACCCACTTTATTAATTATGCGCACATCTCTTATTTGCGGCTGTTTGCCAATTGTATTTATTATTTGCTGAATGCGATCACGCTGATTTAACATCATATCATATCTGGTAGATGAAATAACGGTTTCCGCTAGTTGATTTGCATGCCTTTCTACTTCTTCGGTTAAGCTGCTTGTTTGAGATTTAACATTAAAGAAGGCAAACACACCAATAATAATCAGTGCCGTAAAAGCAACCGCAAAGATTAATCTAAAACCTATTTTATTAAACAAGTTCATTTATACTATTAAAATTTTTTGCTATTTCTTGTTGCCAATCAGCTTTCCGGGTTTTTCTTTCGGATAAACATAATCATCGTGACAATTGGTACAGCCTGGTTTAACTGCAAAATTATTTTCAATATGGCAATCTTCGCAGCTAAAATCCGAATGTGTTTCATCTAATTGAAAACCTGTAACAGAATGCTTGAAATTTTCGTTATTCCAGTTCTGATGACAACTGTTACACTGATTATTCAATTTTTTATATGGCAATTTAGAGCCGTGGCATTTTGCACATGATAAATTAATATGATATTTATTCAATGCCCAGCCTGTTGCTTTACCGTGATCAAATGGTTCCATTATTTTCCCGCTGTGGCATTTATTACAACTTTCAGTCTTAGAATGGCAGCCTACGCAATTTCTATGCTGCTCTTCAAAAGTTTTTTTCGTATCCACTTTTATTGGTTTATTATCAGCGATACGATTAACACCATGACACTTAGAGCAGCTTTCCTGTTTATGACAGGTTACACATGTTAAACCAAATTTTTTTGTGTGATCATCGTGATAAAATGTTACGACCTTACCTTTATCCGAGTTTGTTTCATAAACCAATTTTGTTGGTTCAAGTACAACAGGATGTTCTTTGCCTGCATATCTTTTTTGAATAACTTCTTTTTTCTCTGCTTTATAATCTTTCTTAAGAACGTGACAGCTATTACAACCAGTTTCACCACTCCACTCACGATGACAATCCATACACTGCCTGTGATACGCACCTTTCAAATCCGGCAAGCTGACATCTTCTCTTTTTCGTGTTGGTAGGTGACAACTATTACACTTTAAAATCGGTCCTGTTGTGTTATGATGATGACAACCTTCGCAACCACCACCCATATCAGACATCTGTGCATGAATCCGATGAGAGAAATAAACAGGTGCATATCTATCAACCAATTCATTAATAACTATAAGTTCAGGAGTTTGTTCGGGTTTTTGATATACAGTTGCAATTCTTTCACGCGGACAGATAACCAGGCAGGGTTCACTCTTAGTCGGTACATCACATGTGTGACAAGTTTTACAGTTTATGTTTAACCTGGAATGATTTTGACCCGGGCTTTGCTGTCCAAACAAATTTAGTGAAGCAAATAAAATCGCAATAAAATAAATTAATGATTTCATTTCTTTACCCCCTTTATTGTGTATTTTGCTTGAGGGGCTAATTGTTTACCGGGCAAACTGATAACCGGGAAATTCATCACAATAAATCTGTACGCTAAAACTAACATTGCTACAAATCCTATCGTAACTGATAGTTCCCCAAACGATGGGAAGTATGCTTTCTCTGCGTAAGGAGGAGTGTAAGCAACTATAAAATTATTAATTCTGTTAAGCAAAACTCCAAGCACCACCAGCGCTGAAGCAGTAAAAAGTAATGGAGGTGATTTTAAAACTTTAGGAGATAAAAACATTCTTAGCGGAATGACTACCCCAAACAATAGTTCAATCGTGAACATAATGCTTGCAGTGTTAAATTCAGTTAAATAAACAAATGTTTCTCTTATGAACATATCACCAATTTTAAATGCTAAATAAATTCCCAGTAGCGGAGCAATCATAGAACCAAGTTTGGATAAGATGTGCATCTCCGGTTTTAATTTCAGTGATCTCGATGCAATCAGTGATTCAAAAATCACCATTGGAAAACCTACTGAGATTGCAGACAGTAAAAATAGCAAAGGCAGAATTGGTGTTTGCCATAAGGGATGCATTTTGGGTCCGGCAATAATCATTAAAGTACCCAGTGAGGACTGATGTAATGTTGAGAGCACCACTCCTGCGATTATAAAGATGAACATCGTTTTAGATAGTCCTTTATCAAGCAACCGAAGAACTTTATCAACCGGTTTGTTAAGTGCAGATAGAAATCCGGGCAAATTAACTTTTCCGATAAATCTTTCTGTAACAATTGGTAAGAATTCTATGTAAAGCACTGTTAGATAAATCATCACACAAATACCAACTTCAAACAAAGCTGAGTTTCCGTTCCACATAATTAACGGATGCCAGATGTAATACCATCTTCCTATATCAACAAAAACACCCATTGCAACAAAAGTATAGCCTAACATTGCAGTTAAAAGTGCAGGTCTTACAACTGCGTGATATTCTTCCCGATGCATTACGTGTCCAAGTGCTGCGGTTGTAAAGCCACCTGCTGCAAGAGCAACACCTGCTGCAACATCAACCCCAATCCATAATCCCCAGGGATATTGATTATCTAAATTTGTTACTGCGCCTAGTCCAAATAAAAATCTTCCGGCTAAAAAAACCAATCCGTTTACAGCAAGTATTAAAAGTATAAAAACACCTGGAGTAAAAAATTTATGTTTGATCGGGACAGGATTAATATTTTCGTGACTCATATTTTTTCCTCCTGATCTAATTCTTTACGTCTTTTTGATATCCACATAATTCCGCCTAATAAAGCATATAAAGAAACAGGCGGAACAAAGTAGGCAAATATTCCGTGTTGAATTGATTCCGAGACACCAGGCGCCGGTTTATCTCCAAGTTTTGGGAAACCAAGTTCGACAAAATCTTTATTTGCCAGATACATCCAAGATGTTCCTCCTACTTCATACTCTCCAAAAATATGATCAACATAGCGATCAGGATTTCTTTTAATTCTTTCGCGAGCAACTCTTACAAGCTCTGTACGTGGTCCGTATGTCAATGCTTCAACGGGGCAAATTTCAACGCAGGCAGGAAGTTTACCTTCTTTAGTTCTTTCAAAACAAAAATCACATTTCATTATCAATGGCTGAATTGCTTTATCATATTCAAAAGCAGGAACCTGAAACGGGCAGGCTGCCATACAATAACGGCATCCGATACACATATCTGTATCCCATATAACAGATCCGTTTTCCTGTTTTGAAAATGCTCCAACAATACAGGCAGATACGCACGCCGGATGATCACAGTGCATACATTGCACTTTAACATCAACAGGCATATTGGAATTTTTGCCCGGGGAATATTCATTAACAACTGTCAATGCCGTATGATCAGGTCGTCTTTTTTGTTCAAGAATTTTTCTGTCTTCATAAGATTCTAAATCTCCGGCGGGTAGATTATGAGCTGTTTTACAAGCCCATTCACAATTTCTGCAGCCAACACACACGGTGGTATCAACTAAAACTCCCATTCTATCGGGAGAGAGGACGTTTTTAGGTCCTGCTTTAGCTGTAGCTGTTGAAAGTCCAGTAACACCAGCCCCAATCACAGCAGATTTTTTTAGGAAATCGCGGCGGCTTTTGCCAGGCATTTTCCCCTCCTTTCAATTGTCGCTTGAAGTGAATTTATTTTATTAACTGATTTATTTATACAATTTCATACCATTTTTCGTTATTAAATCAGAAAAACTGAAAAGTGTGAAATTATTTAATATATCAAGAGTTGCAGTAAGTAAAATAAATTTTGTGAAGAATTATAATTATTAAAATTTCTCATTGATGGTAAGCAGTAAATTCTTTTTGTTAGGATAGAGAATGGTTGCCAATTACTAAGTTTTAGTAATTGGTAATTGTTGCGAAAAATTTATAATCAATTTGAATTACAAAGTGTGTTGTTTACGGCAGCGTGGACAGATAATCGTGTTGCTTTTGAAGTCAGGTGGGATTTTTAATTTTAATCCGCAGGTACAATTAATAAAACTATATTCATTTAGTTTCATCATCAGATCACCGACTTCTCTTTTAACTTTTTTAGTCTGTTCAATATTTTGTTCTTCAGCCAGTGGTTGTCTGAAAAGTATCGGGGAGATTTCCGCCATTCCTGATTTAGGTATCAGATTAGATTTTGATCCTGTTACCTGATTAAAAGCTTTTTGATAATTAATAAGATTTGCGCCTGTCTGCATTGATCGTAAAATTCTAATCCTTTCTGTAATTGGTGGATGAGTACTGGTTAAATTAGCTATTTGCATTCCTTTTTTCTTTAACGGATTAACGATATACATCGGGGCAGTAACTTTATTTGCTGTTTTAAGATCAGCGTGTGAAGCTGAAATCTTTTCAAGTGCTGAAGCCAATCCTTCGGGATATCTTGATAATCTTACTGCAGAAGCATCAGCAAGATATTCACGTTTCCGAGAGATAGCGAAGTACAGGAGTTGTGCCATAATCGGACCAAGAATAGCCAGTGCGATTGCTAAAACCATAATAATAATTTGTCCCTGTCCGCTGCTCTTACTTGAAGATTTTGAGCGATATCTTGAACCTCCACCAAACCATAAACTTCTTGTAAAAACATCTGCCATAAGAGTGATTGCACCCAGCATCATTCCTGCAAATGTCATAAGCAAAATATCTCTGTTAATAATGTGTGACATTTCATGGGCAACAACTCCCTGCAGTTCATCACGATTTAGACTGCCGAGCAAACCTGCAGTAACTGCAATAGCGGAGTTTTCTGGTTTTATTCCCGTGGCAAATGCGTTTGGTGCGGATTCAGGAATTATATAAACCTTTGGCTGATACGGCAGATTAGCAGCTATTCGCATTTCTTCAACAACATTATGCAATTGTGGATGAACATCTTTTGTTACTTCTTTTGCGCCGCTTACTGCAAGAAGAATTTTACTTCCGGCAAAGTAGCTGATG
>FWPV01009804.1_pt1 | contig 16026 bp, 20 predicted proteins | sample 2228371 | NCBI WGS metagenome assembly FWPV01 (sample SAMEA103939776, study PRJEB20133) | metagenome | reverse complement strand
ACGAGCTGCATGGCCCATTCTCGGAAGGTCTGGAAAGACTCGGTTGCTGAACCTACAAGCCGTGGGTGATCCCGGCGAGCGTCAGCGAGCCGGGGAACCCACGGAATCCCGGATTCATTGCGGCCAGCCGCGGCACCGTGGACTCCACCCGCAGTACCGTTCGCATTTTGGCGAGAAACGAAGATCGGGGGGCGCGGCCGATCCGCGCCCTGCACGACGACAGCCTCCGCGTCTTTCGCGATCTGCGCCTGAATCCCGTTTCCTGAGCAACGGGCCGCGGCACCGCTGTGCCGGCAGGCACGCTGCACACCCAACGCCTGCTTGGCGGACCCAATCGCTGACGGGCTCTTTTCGCAACCAAGCCGCCATGGGGGCGGCTCCCGGTTCTCATCAGCGGTAATGCCTGGCGATTCCATGGCGGCGCACTATGGCGGGGCAAACAGTTTACCTGTCCCTATCCTTTTCTTCCTTTTCAGCTCCGCCTTCTGCGCGGCGAGGATTTCCTCGACCTCGGCGGTGGTGAAGCCAACGGAATAATCAATCTGCGGCATGGCTGAGGTGGGGTGTCAACGTGACCCCTTGACTTACTGAGCCCTTTTGAGCACATTTGAGCCATGAGTAACTCAAGCAGCACACTTCTGCGAGCCCGTGTCGATACCGCCCGCTACCGGAAGGCCGAGCAGGTTTTCGAGCGTTTGGGCATGAAAACCAGCGACGCGATCAATGTTTTTTTCGCCCAGGTCGCCCTGCGCGAAGACCTCCCTTTCTCGGTGACGGCGCATCCCGAACGGCTGATCTCGGACCACGAACAAGCGAGGAACTGGAACGAAGCTCTCGGTGACTACTAAACCCAAAGCCGGTGAGGTCTGGTTTGCTGATCTCGGCATGGTCGAGAAGGGGCGTCCCGTGCTGGTTCTTTCGTATCCTGAACCCGACGACGCCCATGCGCTGGTGATCGTCGCTCCCTTGACTTCACAAATTCGCGGAATGCGCGGAGAGGTTGATCTCGGGCATCCCAAGTGGCTCCCCAAGCCCTCTGCCGTCAACATCCAGGGGTTGGCCAGTTTTGACCGCCACAAGCTGACAAGAAAGTTCGGCAAGCTGACCACGGCGCAGTTCGATGAAGTTAAGGCTGCGATTCGGAATTTGCTCGATCTGTGATGACTGCAAACTGTTCCGTCACGTCCTCCCCGTTCCGAATCACCTGTCGCCCTTCGCCCAGCGCCAGCCAGCGCTTGACGATGACGTCGCAGTAGGCCGGTGAAATCTCCATGCCGTAAACTTTGCGCCCCAAGTGTTCACCGGCGATGAGCTGGCTGCCCGAGCCGCTGAAGGAAATCTGAATCTGGAATCTGGGGGACAGGAATCTGGGGGACAGGCAATCTGTCGTAGTCAAAAATGACTAGCGGCGCGCCTTGCCGCCGGCGTCGCGCAGATCGAAGGTGGCGGGCATGCGGACCCCGCGCATCAAGGCGGGCAAGGGCCAGGCGGGCCTGTACCACTGCATGTCGCGGGTGGTGGGCGGCGCTTTCCTGTTGGGGCGGAGGGAGAAGGAGGTTTTCGTGCGCCTGATGTGGCGGGTCGCCGACTTCCTCGGCATCGAGGTGCTTGACTACGCGGTGATGAGCAATCATTACCACCAGCTGGTCCGGGTGCCGGCGGGGGTCGAGCTCAGCGACCCCGAGCTGCTGGCCCGGCTGCGGGCCTATTACGGCCCGCGCAGCCAAGAGGCGCTGGAGTTTGAACAGGCCATGGAACGGGACGCCGAGGCCGCCGGGAAGCTGCGCGCCGGCTACCTCAAGCGCATGGGCGACCTCTCCGAGTTCGAGAAGACCCTCAAGCAGGGCTTCTCGCTCTGGTACAACAAGCAGCGCCGGCGCCGGGGCACCCTGTGGATGGAGCGCTTCAAAAGCGTCCTGGTGGAGGACACCCCGGAGGCGCGCACCCTGCTGGCCGCCTACATCGACCTGAACCCGGTGCGCGCGGAGTTGGTCCAAGACCCCAAGGACTATCGGCACTGCGGCTACGCCGCCGCCATGGGCGGGGACCCGCGCTGCCGCCGCGGCATCCTGGCGGTCATGGGGATGCAAGACTGGGAGCAGGCCGCCGCCGCCTATCGCCTGCTCCTGATGCAGCGGGGCCACAGCCAGGCCGCCGGCAAGAAAGGGACCGTCACCCGCCAAGCGCTCCTGCTGACCCTCAAGCACAAGGGCCACTTGCCGCGTTCCGAACTGCTGCGCCTGCGGGTGCGCTACTTCTCCGACGCCCTGGTGCTCGGCAGCGAGCTGTTCGTCGAGCGCGTCTTCGCGCAGTACCGTTCGCATTTTGGCGAAAAACGAAGATCGGGGGCGCGGCCGATCCGCGCCCTGCACGACGACAGCCTGCGCGTCCTTCGCGATCTGCGCCTGAATCCCGTTTCCTGAGGACCGGGCCGCGGCGGCCGCGGCGTCCCCGTGCCGGCAGGCAGGTTTCAGCGCCAAAGTCGCCTTGTCTGGCTCCTTTGCGCAAACAAGCCGCCATGGACCGGCCGCAACCCCCTGCTTCCGCCTTCCCCATTTTTCATTAGCAGCAACGCTTGGTTGATTCTATGGCGGCGCACACAGTTTACCTGTACCTATCTTTTTTTTTACTACGATACAGTTTACCTGTCCCTATCTTGATGCCCGCGCCGCTCGATATGGGCGCCGAGGGCGGCGAGGTCCTGTTCCATGCGCCGCAGCAGGCGCCGCAGGTCGGCGTCCGGAATGCGCGGGTCGGGCTGGGTCGACAGCTCGTGCATGGTCGAGACGATGATGCCGATGAACAAGTTGAGGATGGTGAAGGAGGCGATGATGATGAAAGGGATGAAGAACAGCCAAGCCATGGGGTAGACCTCCATCACCGGACGCACAATACCCATCGACCAGCTCTCGAGGGTCATCACCTGGAACAGCGAGTAAAGGCTGGCGCCCAGCGAGCCGAACCACTCCGGGAAAGCGGCCCCGAACAGGTTTGTGGCGAGCACCGCCATCGTGTAAAAGAACACCGCCATGACGAGGATGACGCCGGACAGGCCGGGTATGGCGTGCAGGAAGGCGGCCACCACCTTGCGCAACTGCGGCACGACCGTCAGCAGGCGCAGCACGCGCAGGATGCGAAGGGAACGCAGCACCGCCCACGGTCCCGCGCCCGGGACCAGCGCGATCCCCACCACCAGGAAATCGAACACGTTCCAGCCGTTGCGCCAGAACAGCCAGCGGTAGGCGGCCAGCTTGGCCGCGAGTTCCAGGATGAAGACGCCCAGGCAGAGCCTGTCGAGGGCCTTCAGGAAAGGGCCCCATGTCGCCAGCGCCGCCGGGCTGGTTTCCAGCCCGAGGGTGGCGGCGTTCAGCAGGATCACCGCCACGATGAGGCGCTGCACCGGCGCTGATTCCACCCAAGTCGCCAGCCGGGCGCGCCACGGCGCCAACCCCGGCATCGCCAGCAACCGAATCATGTCCTGCTCGCTCATTGCCTGTCCCCGCCCGTTTTTGCCTGTCCCCGCCCGTTTTGTTGAAGGCGCTCAACATGCACCGGTTGCGGCATTCTTCAAGCGCCCGCATGCTTGCGCCCGCGCGGTTCGCATGCACCGTTGCCGGCAGCGCCATGGAAACCGGTAACCTGAGCAAGCGTCTGCGGGTCGGCTTCGACAAGATCGACCAGGACCTCGCCTTCCTGATGGAAACCTTTGCCGGCGTGCTGCGATCGACAGGCGGCCGGGCGGTTGCGGAACGGCTCCCCTGGCTGGGTGCGGACGCCGATCCGGACCGCCCGCTGGACAGCAATGCCGCCGTACAGGCGCTGTCCATCTCCTTCCAGCTGCTCAACATGGTGGAGGAGAACACCGCCAACCAGATGCGGCGCATGGGCGAGCGCGAGCATGGCCTGTCCGCCGAGCCCGGGCTGTGGGGCTTCTACCTGAAGCGGCTCCGGCAGGCCGGCTGGCGCCCGGAGGACATCGCCGCCGCCCTGCCGCACGTGCGCGTCGAGCCGGTCCTGACCGCCCACCCAACCGAGTCCAAGCGGGTGACCGTGCTCGAGCAGCACCGCGCCCTGTACGTGCAGCTGGTCCAGCGCGAGAACGCCATGTGGACGCCGGCCGAACGCGCCGAGATCGACCGCCAAATCGCCGTCGCGCTGGAACGGCTGTGGCGCACCGGCGAAACGCTGTTGGAAAAGCCGACCGTTGCTTCCGAGCGCGCCGCCCTGCTGTATTACTTTGACAAGGTGTTCCCGGAAGCGCTGCGGCGCGCCGACCTGCACCTGCGCGAGGCGTGGGCCGACGCCGGCTTCGACCCGGCGCTGATCGCGGATCCGGTGATGCTGCCGCGCCTGCGCTTCGGCACCTGGGTGGGCGGCGACCGCGACGGCCACCCGCTGGTCACGCCGGCGGTGACGCGCGAGACGTTCGCGGAGCTGCGCCGCCACGCGCTCGCGCTGCAGTGCGGCCTGCTGCGGGACCTGCGCGCCAAGCTCAGCCTGAGCAGCCAGCTGCAGGCCGCGCCGGCCTCGCTCGCGGCGAAACTGGCCGAGTGGTCCGCACTGGTCGACCCGGAGGAGGCCGCCGCCGTGCAGGCCCGCAACCCGGAGGAGCCGTGGCGCCAGGCCGTCTCGCTGATGCTGCTGCGCATGCCGCCGGCCGACGCCGGAACGCTGCAGCGGGCCCCGCTCGGCAGCCGCCACTACCGCCACGCCCACCAGCTCACCGCCGACCTGCGCGCCCTGCGCGCCAGCCTGGCCGAGGTGGGGGCCGAGCGTATCGCCCAAGCCGACGTCGACCCCGTGCTGCGCGCCGTCGAGGTGTTCGGCTTCCACCTTGCCGCCCTCGACATCCGCCAGAACAGCGCCTTCCACGACACGGCCATCAGCCAGATCCTCACCCAAGCCGGGCTCGCCGACCCTGCCTACCACACTTGGGACGGGGGGCGCCGGCGCGCCTTCCTGGACGCCGAGTTGGAGCGCCAGGACCCGCTGGTCGGGGCTGCGGCGCTCTCCGGCCCTGAGGCCGTCGCGGCCGTCGGCGCCCTGCGCGAGTTGGCCGTGCAGCGCGACCTGCACGGTGACGAGGGCATCGGCACCGTCATCCTGAGCATGACCCGCTCGGTGTCCGACCTGCTCGCGGTCTGTTTTCTCGCCCGCGAGGCCGGCCTGTTCGCCCGCACCGACGTCGGGACGGTCTGCACCGTGCCCGTCGCGCCGCTGCTGGAGACCATCGACGACCTCGCCAACGGGCCGGCGATCATCGGCGAGTTTCTCGATCACCCGCTGACGCGCCGCTCGCTGGCATGGTTCCGGCGCCGCCACGGCAAGATGGTCAAGAAGGGGCGCGACCTGCCCGCCGCCACCGTGCCGGGTTTGGAGCGGCTGGACGACTTTTACCAGCAGGTCATGATCGGCTATAGCGACAGCAACAAAGACAGTGGCATCCTCGCCGCGCAATGGGCCATCCACAAGGCCCAGCGGGCCATCGCCGCAGCGGCCGACGCCCGCGGCCTGCGCATCCGCTTCTTCCACGGCCGCGGCGGCACCATCAGCCGCGGCGCCGGGCCCACCCACCGCTTTCTCGAGGCCCTGCCAGCCGGATCCCCGCGCTTCGACCTGCGCGTCACCGAACAGGGGGAGGTGATCGCCCAAAAATACGGCAACCTGCTCACCGCGAGCTACAACCTCGACCTGCTGCTGGCCGGGACCGCCTATTTCTCCCTTGCCAACAGCGGTTCGGGCGCGCCCGACCCGCGCCAGCACGCCGTGATGGAGTCGCTGGCGGCGGCCAGCCGGGCCGCCTACCGCGGGCTGCTGGAGGCGGACGGCTTCATCGACTTCTACCGCCAGGCCACACCGATCGACGCCCTGGAAATGAGCCGCATCGGCTCGCGCCCCGCACGCCGCACGGGCGCCCGCAGCCTCGCCGACCTGCGCGCCATCCCGTGGGTCTTCAGCTGGTCGCAAAGCCGCTTCTTCCTGCCCGGCTGGTACGGCGTCGGCAGCGCCCTGCATACGCTCGAGCAAGGCGACCCCGCCGGCTGGGAGCTGCTGCTCGAGTCGATCGACCGCTGGCCGTTCCTGCGCTACATCGTCACCAACGTCGAGACCGCGCTGCTGAGCTCGGACACCGACCTGATGCGGCGCTACGCCGGGCTGGTCAGCGACGCCGCCACGCGCGAGCGCCTGCTGGGACGCATCCTCGGGGAGCACGCGCGCGCGCTGGACGGCGTGCGCCGTCTGCTGGGATCGGCCCGGCAAGGCCGCCGTCCACGACTCGAGAAAACCTTGGCCGCGCGCGCGCTGGCCCTGCGGCCGCTCCACCTGCGGCAAGTCGAACTGCTGTCCCGCTGGCGGGCGGCCGGCTCCCCGGGCGGCAACGACCCGCTCCTGCAGGACATCCTGTTGACCATCAACGCGATCGCCGGAGGCCTGCGCACCACCGGGTAGGTCCCGGCGGCACAACGCCTCCCGAACAGCCCCGCCGCCGCATCTCCCGGCGCACTCGGCCGCCGGGTCAGCCGGGACCGCGGGTCAGCCGAATTTCTCGCCGCGGACCACTTCCACATCGTGGCAATACGCAATCACGGCAAAGTTCTCAAAATAATGCTCGGCGAGGTGCTGCAGGAGTTTGGCGGCGATTTCCGGAGTGACGATGGTTTCGATTTTGGCGTTGCGGCCTTCCCATTGGCTGGCGCGCACGCCCCTTGAGCCGCGGCCTTCCGCTTCGGTGACGGTATATCCGGAGGCACCCAGCCGCAGGATTTCATTTTGCAGTTGTTCGGCGATCAGTGCCTCTGCGATCAGGGTGACCCGTTTCATCTGACGGAGGTGCATGGAGGAATTCAGGATTGGGGGTGAATTCAGGCGAAAATCCACATGGCGAAGGCGTAGTAAAGCGGAATGCCGACAATCAGGTTGAACGGAAAGGTGATGCCAAGGGAAGCGGTGAGGTAGTAGGCGGGGTTCGCTTCCGGCAGGGCGAGGCGGATGGTGGCGGGCGCCGCAATATACGAGGCGCTGGCGCACAGAGTGCCGAGGACAAAGGCCCCGCCGCGTGACAAGCCGACCCATTCCCCGGCCTGAATGCCCATCAGCGCGTGGCCGACCGGCACCGCAATCCCAAACAACAGCAAGGGCAACCCGACCCTGCGGAAGTCCTCGAGACGGCGCGCCGCCACCATGCCCATTTCCAGCAGAAACAGGCAAAGCACCCCGTGGAACGGCAGCACAAAAAACGCCTCCACTTTTGCCATTCCCGCGCGCCCGCTCAAAGCCCCGATCAGCAGCCCGCCGAGCAGCAGGAAGACGCTCTTGCCAACCAAAACCGAGCGCACCGCCGCCGGCCATGCCAACTTATGGCCGCCGCTGCCGCGTTGCACGACAAGCAGGGCAACGATGATGCCGGGGACTTCCATCAGCGCGGCCATGGCGGGCAAAAACCCCTCGTGGGATTCATTGAGTCCGGTCAGAAACGCGCAAGCCGCGAAAAAGGTGACCACCGAGACCGACGCATAGTGGGCGGCAAGCGCGCCACAATCTGCGGGCCGCAACCGCAACGCCACGCGCAGCAACGGGTAGCACCAGAGCGGCGCAGCCGCGCTGAGCAGGACCGCCGCCGCGAGGGCCGGCCAGACGGTCGCGGCTCCGGCATCCGCCATGGCCGCCCCGCCTTTGAGGCCAATCGCCAACAAGAGGTAAAACGAGAGGATTTGGTAGACCGGTTCCGGCAAGCGCAGGTCACTGCGCAGCAGGGTGGCGGCGATTCCCAGCACGAAGCACAGAATGGCCGGGGAGAGCAGGTTGAGTCGCATCAGCTCGAAGGTCGACATGGCTCAACACCGCACTTGCCGGGGCGCGATGCGCAAGACCGGACTGCCGCCAAACCCAATTTTCCGCCCGGGTTTGCCGCTGCCGAATGCCGCACGCCCTATCGGTCAGGGAAGTTGTCCGCTGAAGAAATACAGCCCGCCGCAGCCCAGCCCCGCATCCGCCCCCGTGCCTGCGCAGAGGCAACACCTGCCATGACAACAGGTTCTTGAGAGCGGCCGTGCCCGGCGGTTCAAGCAGGACGACCGCCTCCGACGCGCACGCCACCGCAGTGAGCCATGGGCCCCGCAGCACCGGCAGTTGTCCCCATTCCCTGTCCTTGTGCGCCGCCCGGGCGCCAGCTAAGATTCCGGGCATGAGCAATTCGGCCAACATGAAGGCGTACCGGGTCCGCTACCTGATCCCGAACACGAGCAACCCGCGCCAGGAGACGGTGATCCGGGCCGGGTCGGCGTTCATCGCCAAGCGGATTTTCGAGATGCAGTTCCCCGGCTGCAAGCTGTCGGAGATGCCGCAGGAGATCCGCGAGCAGCGGTAGAGAAATCTGGGAGAAATCTGGAGAGAAATCTGAGAAATCTGGGGACAGGCAATCTGTCGTAGTCAAAAATGACTAGCGGCGCGCCTTGCCGCCGGCGTCGCGGGGATCGAGGGTGGCGGGCATGCGGACCCCGCGCATCAAGGCGGGCAAGGGCTAGGCGGGCCTGTACCACTGCATGTCGCGGGTGGTGGGTGGCGATTTCCTGTTGGGCCGGTGGGAGAAGGAGGTTTTCGTGCGCCTGATGTGGCGGGGCGCCGACTTCCTCGGGATCGAGGTGCTCGCCTACGCGGTGATGAGCAATCATTACCACCAGTTGGTCCGGGTGCCGGCGGGGGTCGAGCCGAGCGACCCCGAACTGCTGGCCCGGCTGCGGGCCTATTACGGGTTCATCGCTATTCCGAATGGATCACCGGTGTGGTGCGAGGCACAGGCGCGGAGCGCCGCCGCGATCGTTTGCCGTGGGTGATCCCGGCGAGCGTCAGCGAGCCGGGGAACCCACGGAATCCCGGGCAAACGGGGGTGAGCCGCGGCAGCGGCGGCCCGCTTCGGTCCGGTTCGGCCGTCGCGGCAGCGGTTTGCCATTTTGCCGCCGCGGCACCGTGGACTCCACCCGCAGTACCGTTCCCATTTTGGCGGGCGGCGCACACAGTTTACCTGTCTCTTTCTTGCTGCTCAATCAGCTGAAATTGGCGTCTTGTTGTACTGAGTATTGGGACACAGCTATCGGCGCTCAGCGTGGACGCAAGTTGCGGCGGCCGGTTGGAGTAAGTCCGACTTGAGCTGCAGCTTGCGGTGGCGCTTCTCCACCTTGTGCCAGGCGGCGTGGAGCAGCCGGTGCACGCATTTGCACTTGTTGAGAAACTAAGGAGAAACTAAGGGACAGGTTATCTGTCGTCCCCTTCGCGCCGGATTTTTTCGTAGCAGTAGCCTCAGCAAATCAGCCACTCCTCGCCCAGCCGGCCGAGGTGGTCGGCCACGATCCGTTCGGTGGGATCGGCCTGCTCGGCGGGCCGGTTGCGGAACCAGATCGGCATGGGGCGCACGCAAGGCACGCGGCCAAGGCATGGCCAGCAAAAGATGGGCAAATTCCCAGCCCCTCACCCTGCCAGTGTCCCACCCCCGCCGATATGATGATGCCGGTATGGGAACAACTCCGTGTTGCATTGCCAAGCGCACCACTCAACCGCATTCTCAACGTCAACTCCAACCGGAAAGGCCGCCATGTCAGTCCGCTCCATATTGTACCTCGTGGCCCGCCTGATGGGGGACGCCAACGCTATCGCCAAGGGTCGCGTCGGCCGGCGCATCGCCCGGCGCATCACCGGTCGCGTGGCCGGCAAGGGCATGCGCAAGCTGTTCGGCTGAGGCGCTGGCGCCGCAATGGCCTGTCGGAAAGGTCGCGTGGGGCCCGTCCGGCGCACCGTGCACTGCGCGCCCCGAGGGTTGTCGAGCCCGTGCCATGCGCCATCGTCGAGGCGCCACCCGCCAAGCCAAAGCCGTCATCCGCGCGGCATGAGGCGGAACGGGAGGCGCCCGAACCGGAATTCCGCTACCCACTGGATATCAATTCGGCCACCCTGGACGAGCCCGCCTCGGTTCCCTTCATCGGCCCGGCGACCGCCGCCCTGATAGTGGACAACCGGCCGTACCGGTCGGTGGATCAGCTCACAAAGATCCGCGGCATCGGGCCCGGGAAGCTCCGCCAGTTTGCCCGTTTCCTTGCCGCCCGACGGTCCGTCAGAAGAAAGCCTGTCAAATCAACAAGCGCCTCCGTCCCTTTGTCCCACGGCGAAAAAGAACATTCCCCCGCGGGCTCGGCTGGGGAAAATCCGCGCTGACAATCCCAGCGTTTGAAAGGTACGGAAAATCCAAGACCGGTCCGCATAGCCCCAAGGGAACGGTCCGTCGCGGTGCCCTCCATATTCCACCGTGAACTCAGGCGTGACATATCCGTTGCCAAACGGATTCCCGGTCTCGACCACGATCTGGCCGCCCTCTGCAAGCGAGTCCACAAGGAGGCGCAACCGGGCGATCGCATCCCCCTCTCCACCGAGGACACCCAACCCGTTGCCCATGAGCATGACCAGGTTGAACTTGCGGGGTTGCAAGTCCTCAAATGCCTTGGCGAACTCCGCCGGAGCGGGAATTGTGCGGCGGCAGTGGTCAAGCAGGAGGTCGCAGATGTCGATCCCGCAGCAGCAAACCGACGGGTGCCTTTGGCGGATGTACGCAAGGTGTCGTCCCGGTCCGCAGCCCCAATCCAGAACCGCGCCGTGTTCCGGCAGATCGATCCTGTTCAGCAACTCGATTTCATCCCCACGTGTATCGATGAAGTCGCGACAATCCATTTCAATGGAGGGGCCGCCCAGCATGGTCATGCGAAACCGCTGCGAATCGCCCCGAAGCGAGTCCCATATTGCCCTTCCAAATGCAGTCACCATTGCCATGCCCTTTCTTTCCTTTCCTTTCGTGACAAGCCTTTTGCCATCGCTACAGGCTCTACAGGCTGCCTGCCAGCCAGAAATTGCCGGAAACCTTCAGGATCGGACTGTTCTTGTCCGACTGGGCATGCCAGGATGCCGGTCGTGAAAGAGCACTCCATCCACATCACCGTGATCCTTGACCGCACCGGCTCGATGGAATCGATCCGCGCCGACACCATCGGCGGGTTCAACGCCTTCCTCGAAAAGCAGCAGGCCGAGCCGGGCGAGGTCACCCTGCCCCTGGTCCAGTTCGACTCGCAGGACCCCTACGAGGTGCTGCACCGCTTCACCCCCATCGGCCAGATCCCCACGCTGGACCGCGAGCGCTTCGTCCCGCGCGCCAACACGCCCCTGCTGGACGCGCTCTGCCGCGGCATCAACGACCTCGAGCAGAGCCTGGCCATGCTGCCGGAGGCGGAGCGCCCGGCCAAGGTGGTGTTCGCCGTGGTCACCGACGGCCAGCAGTAGTGTTCCTTTCGAAAATGGCCGCGCTGCTTCAAACTCTTGCATGGAATACGCCAAACAGCCGTATTTCGTTTGTAATCCGCTTAACATCAACTACTTAAGCATTGGTGCGGGCGGCGAGAATCGAACTCGCGCGACCAGCTTGGAAGGCTGGAGTTCTACCACTAAACTACGCCCGCCTGGTTGGGGATGCGGAGGGAGGTTGCCGTTGATGCTTGAAGGGGGAAGGGACGGGGGTCAAGAGCGGTTTTGGGAAGGGTTGTCATAGGCGGCACAAGCTGCCATGGTCGGGGCCGATGGAAGGCAGCTTGGAGGGGGCGGTATACCGGGCGCGGTTCACGGTGCCGGAAGCGGTGATCGACGCAAACGGGCACGCCAACAACGTGGCGTACGTGCAGTGGATGCAGGACTTGGCGGTTGGGCACTGGCGGTCGGTCGGCGGCATGGCGGTGAACGCGGCATTGGGGGCGAGCTGGGTGGCGCGCGCCCACCGGATCGAATACCTTGCGCCGGCGCATGCGGGCGACCCGGTCGAGGCGCTGACCTGGGTGGCCGACATCGGCCGGGCGCGCTCGACGCGCCGCTACGCGTTCCGGCGGTCCAGCGACGGCGGGCTGCTGGCGCGCGGGGAGACCGAGTGGGTGTTGGTCGACGCCGCGACCGGCCGCCCGCGCGCCATTCCGCCAGCGATCCGCGGCATCCTGCCGGTGGGGGCGGACCCTCTTCAAAACCGGTAGACCAAGTCCGCCCAATCGCCGTCGGTGCGGGAATCGGGTTGCGGCGTGGCGCCGGTGCGGGCGGCGACCAGCGGGGCGAAGGAGGCATGGACCTCGGGAATCTCGCGGGCGAGGATGCCGCTGAGGACGAGCCAGCCGCCCGGGCGGACGGCGCCGCACAGCAGGGCGGCATGGGCGCACAGGACATTGCCGAGGATGTTGGCCATGAGCAGGTCGGCCTGCCGGCCGGCGAGGCCCTCGACGAGGTCGGCCCAGCGGAAGGTGATGGCGCCCTCGAGACCGCACAGGTGCTCGTTGTCGAGGCTGATGCGCACGGATTCGGGATCGATGTCGAAACCATAGACATCGGTGAACCCGAGCTTGCGGGCGGAGATGGCGAGGATGCCGGAGCCGCACCCGGCATCGATGACGCGCTTGGCGGCAACGGCCGGACCCCACGCGTCGCGGGCGTCCAGCAGACGGCGCACGCACAAGCGGGTGGTCTCATGGTTGCCGGTGCCGAACGCCATGCCGGGGTCGAGATAGACGATTTGGTCGCCGGGCGGCAACGGGTAGGTGTCGCGCTCCCACACCGGGACCCAATGCAGGCCGCGCTCGGACCATGGCTTGAAGTGGAGCTTGTAGGCCTCCTTCCAGTCCGCTTCGGGCAACTCCAGGATCGCGGGCTCGCCGGCGAGGTCCGGGAATGCGGCGCGCAGGGCGGCCAGCGCGGCGGCGAGGGCGGCGCGGTCGGCGAAATAGCCGCGCAACTGCTGGGGCCGGCCGGGCTCATGGTGGAGCGTCCAGCATTGCTGGTAGTCCTCGCAGAAGCGGTCCTCAAGCCGCCGGGCGAGGGCGTCGGCGACCGGCAGGCGCAGCTCGATCACGCGCGGCCCTCCTCGGCGAGGCGGCGCACCACCGCCGGCAGCAACGCGTGCTCGGCGGCATGGACCTTGGCGGTGAGCGATTCGAGGGTATCGTTTTCCTCGATCCGCACGGCCGCCTGGTCGATGATCGGTCCGCCGTCCAGCTCGCCGGTGACATAATGGACCGTGCAACCGGTGACCTTGACCCCGTACTCGTAAGCCTGGCGGATGGCCTCCAGACCCTTGAAGCTGGGCAGCAGGCTCGGGTGCAGGTTGATGATGCGGCGCGGGAACGCCTCGAGGAACGGCGCCTTGAGCACGCGCATGAAGCCGGCCAGCACCACCAAGTCGGCACGCGCCTCGCGGATCGCGCTGATGAAGGCGGCCTCGCCCTCGGGGGACAGCTTGGTGCGGAACGGCCCCGGCTCGATGAACCGGGCCGGCACCCCGAAGCGCGGACCGAGCTCGAGGATGCGCGCCTGCGGCTGGTCGCTGAAAATCCCCACCGGCTCGGCGCGCCCGAGCCGCCCCGCCCGCCACTCCGTCAGCAGCGCCTCGGCGTTGCTGCCGCGTCCCGACCCGAGAATGACAAAACGCATACCGTGGCCCCTTATTCCGATGCCGGTTGAGATAGGTTTATCCGCACAGAGCCGCCAAGGCACACAATCAGGCGTCTTTGTGGGCCCCGTGCCCTGGTGAGCGATTGCATGCCGGGATCGTGCCAGGCCGGGGCCCCCGCGTCAGTCGAAAATTTTCTTGGCGCGCTCCCAGAAATTCTCGTCGACCGGGTGCTCGGTGTCGCCGCAGGCGCGGGCGAACTGCTCCAGCAGGGAGCGCTGCTCCGGGGTGAGCTTCTTGGGCACCTCGATGTGGACGCGCACGAACTGGCTGCCGTGACCGCCCCCGCGCAGGTGCGGCATGCCGCGGTCGCGCAGCTTGAACACGGTGCCGTCCTGCGTGCCGGGCGGAATTTTCAGGGAGACGCGACCGCTCGGGCTCGACAGCGACGGCACCTCGATGGTGCCGCCCAGCGCGGCCAGCGTGAACTTGATCGGCACGTCGCAGTGCAGGTCGTCGCCTTGGCGCTCGAAGATGTCGTGCTCGCGCACGTGGACCACGACGTACAGGTCGCCCGGCGGGCCGCCCATGACGCCCGCCTCGCCGTTGCCGGCCGAGCGCAGCTTTTGGCCGGACGCGATGCCGGCCGGGATGCGAATCTTGACGTTCTTGGTCTTCATGACCCGGCCCTCGCCGCCGCACTGGCTGCACGACCGCTCGGGCATGCGCCCGGCGCCGTGGCAGTGCGGGCAGGTCTGCTGCACTTGGAAGAAGCCGCGCGCGCTGATGACCCGGCCGGCGCCGCCACAGGTCGGGCACGTGACCACCCGCGACCCCGGTTCGGCGCCCGAGCCATGGCAATGGTCGCAGGCGACCGCGGTGCGGTAGGAGATTTCCTTCTCCACACCCGTGTACGCCTCCATCAACGAGATTTCGACATCGTAGCGCAGGTCCGCCCCGGCATGGCTGACCGCGCCTCCCCCGGCCCGCCCGCCGCCGAAGAAATCGTCGAAGGAGCCGCTGCCGAACACTTCGCGGAAGATGTCGAACGGATCGTGGAAGCCGCCGCCGCCGCGCATGCCGGCGCCGCCGGGCTGGAACGCGGCATGCCCGTACCGGTCGTAGGCGGCGCGCTTGTCGGGGTCCTTCAGCACCTCGTAGGCCTCGGAGACTTCCTTGAACTTTTCCTCCATGGCCTTGTCACCCTTGTGCTTGTCCGGGTGATACTGCACCGCCTTCTTGCGGTAAGCCTTCTTGATCTCCTCGGCGGTCGCGTCCCGGCTGACGCCGAGCAACTCGTAATAGTCCTGCTTGGCCATGTGCGTTGCCGGTTGCCGGGCGCTTATTCGGCCGGCGGGGCGGTTTCAGCAGCCGGCGGCCCGCTCGAAACCACCACCGCGGCCGGGCGCAGCAAGCGTTCCTGATGCTTGTAGCCGGTGCGGTGCACCTCGACGATGTGCCCCTCCGGGATGTCGGGATGCGGCAAGTGAGCGATGGATTCGTGGAAATTGGGATCAAACACATCGCCCAGCGGATGGAACTCCTCAAGGCCGTTGCGCCGCAGCACCGCCTCCATCTGGGCCAGGATGATGCGAAACCCTTCGATGAAGGCGGCGCCGCCCTCGTGCTGTTCGGCGGCCTTGAGCCCCAGCTTGAAGTTGTCCAGCACCGGCAGCAGGTCCTCCAGCAGGCTGAAGACGGCCTGGCGGCGCGCCTCCTCCTTTTCGCGCAGGGCGCGCCGGCGGTAGTTCTCCAGTTCCGCCACCGCGCGCAGGTGGCGATCCTTGTGGGCGGCGGCCTCGGCGGTGGCCTCATCCAGCTTCTGCAACAGGGCGCTGACCTCCCCCGCCGTGCTGGACGGCCCGCCGGTCTGCTCCGCCGCAGGGGGTTGCGGCGGCACCCCGGCGGCGGTCTCGGCGGCCTCCGCGGGTGGCTCGCCCCGGTCGGGATTTTCAGGTTCCTTGTTCATGGCTTCAACTGACGCATTTTAGCGCCAAAAGAAACCATACCATCGTTACATTTCGCGGGATTTCAACTGCTTTTCGGGCGCTCAGGGCCGCTGGAAGGTGTGGCCGGCGCGCCGCAGCACGTCGATGGCGTCATCCAGCTGCGAGGCGCGCACCAGCAGGTAATCCGTGTCGTGGGTGGAAATGGAAAAGATGGGAATCTGCTTGGCGGCCAACGGCAGGGACAACTGGGAAATGATGCCGGACAACTGCAGGTCGATCTGGCCCACCACGCGGATGGCGCGCCAGCCGGTGATTTTGCCCGGCTGGTCGGGCATGCAGGCGCAGTCGCAAAAGATCGACAGCTCGTCGTCGGTGCGGGTGATGGAAAAGAAATCGCCCTGAAACGCCCATTCGGGGATGGGCGTCTGGGGATCGAGCCGCAGGACGGCAAGGGTTTGCGGGAGCAGGCGCAGGCGCATGACGGCTGCCTAAGCAGAATCCTTGCCGGATTTGTCGGCGGGCGGCGGTTGGCGCGGCCCCCGCCTGCGCGGGCGCTTGCGCGCGCCCGGGTCGGCGGTCCGGCCCGTCCCGGTCTCCGGGGGCGGGGTGCCGGCGGGGCCC